>ERZ772901.2158-NODE-2158-length-13173-cov-17.016161_pt1 | contig 13173 bp, 9 predicted proteins | sample MGYA00512123_ERZ772901 | MGnify/ENA primary metagenome ERZ772901 (study PRJEB29015, sample SAMEA2737711) | human gut metagenome | biome: human gut; feature: human-associated habitat; material: faeces | place: China | collected 2012 ...
CCGTTGTATCCCCTTTAACGGTTTGCATCGTAGGGAGGGGTCTTGACCCCTCCGCGGGGCGTCGGGGACGCCGCCCCCTACATCCTTGGCCGCGAACTTTCCGCCAACCGTAGGGGCGGGCTGCCGCCCTCCCTTGCCCCTCTCGTGCACAACGATTCACGGCAGTCCGTAGGGGCCGGGCATGCCCGGCCCGCAACTTTGCTATGCCGCCCATCAACGGGCAGCCACCCACTAACTCCCGCGGCGGCCTGGGGGCAGGCCGCTCTACGTACCCCTTTTAAATTGGTTTGCAGGGAGGGGTCTTGACCCCCCCGCGGGGCGTCGGGGACGCCGCCCCCTACAGCCTTTTGCCTATTGTAGGGGGAATTTATCCCTCCCGGCAAGGCGTTCCTCACACCTCGATCTTCTCATCCTCGGCAAAATCGCGTTTCGCGGTCTGGCCTAAAATCTCATGCCAGCGCATGGGCGAAATCCCATCCCCCGGGCGCTTCGTTGTCAGATTTTCCTCGGTGAAAACCTCGCCCGCTTTGATTTCCCGGGCGGCCACAATGCTCTTGCGGGCAATGGCCTTGTTGGGGGCTTCGCTGGCGGTCAGGTGCTTGTGGCCGTCGCCGAGGGCGGCTTCTGCGTGGCGCACGGCCAGCACCATCGCCGCAAACTCGGCGGGGTCCAGGCTGGCCTTCTGGTCGGGGCCGGGCAGGGATTTGTCCAGCGTAAAGTGCTTTTCAATGACCTGCGCGCCCAAAACCGTCGCGGCTACGTCGCATTCCCAGCCGGGCGTATGGTCGGACAGCCCTACCGGCAGACCAAACTGGTCGTACAGCTCGATCATGGCGGTCAGGTTCGCGTCCTCGTAGGGCGTCGGGTACTGCGTGTTGCAGTGCAAAATCGTCACCTCAGGGCAGCCGCCGTCATCCAGCACGCCCAGCGCATCGGTGATCTCGTCCAGCGTGCTCATGCCCGTGGAGAGCAGCACCGGCGTTTTCTGCGCGGCCATGGCCTCGAGATACGGCAGGTTCGTGATCTCGCCGGAGGGGATTTTTAAAAGCGGCAGACCCAGCGTGCCCAGAAACTTCACGCTCGGCACGTCAAACGGCGCGCTTAAATACTGGATGCCGATGGAATCGCAGTATTCCTTTAATTCTTTATGCGCCTCAAACGAGAAATGCAGCTTGCGGATCATCTCCAGCTGGCTCTCAGCGGCATCGGTGGTCTGCTTCTGGTACTCAGCCTTCTCGGCAAATTTGCTGACCACCAGCTCGGGCACGGCGGTCTGATATTTTACAATGTCCGCGCCGCATTCTTTAGCAACGCGGGCCATCTCCTTGGCCATTTCCAGACTGCCGTTGTGGTTGACCCCGGCCTCGGCTATGATCGTTACAGGCATAGGTAAAAACCTCCGGTTTTTATAGTGAGGAGATAGGAGATGACGCACCGGGAAGGCTTCGGCCTTACGGTGATGCTCTCTCCGCTCTCCTAACTCCTCTCTTTTCTACTGCTGATTCTCCAGCTTTCTTCTCATCTTCTCCAGCTCCTCCAGCTGGCCCATGTCCATCCAGCTGCTCTCGCTGATGGGATAGACGCCTACCCTCTCCCCGGCCCGGCGGTAGCGCTCGATCACATCGGGGAAACCGATCTTCTCGCCATCGCGCATTTCCTCCACGACGCGCGGCTCCACCACGTAGACGCCGGTGTTCGTCAAAAAGTCCAGCTCGGGCTTTTCGCGCATGGCGGCAATGCTGCCGTTCTCGCCCAGCTCCACCACGCCGTAGGGCACGGTGTAGTGCTTGAACGCGCAGATCATCGTGACCAGGTTGCCGTGGGATTTATGGTACTCATAAATGTCGCCGAAGTCTACATCCAAAAGCGTGTCACAGTTCGTAAAAAAGAACGGTGCTTTGATCTTTCCTTTCAGCAGGCAGAGCCCGCCGCCGGTGCCCATGAACACTTCCTCGTCGGCAAAGTCCACGGTATAGTCCTTTTCCAGCTCATTGAAATAGGACTTGATCATGCCCTTTTTGTAGTTCACGATCATCGTGAACTCGTGGCAGCCGAAGTCCCGGAACCGGTCCATGATCAGCTCGGCAATGGGCTGCTCGCCCACGGGGATCAGCGGCTTGGGCAGAATTTTTGTGTACGGGTACAGCCGCGTGCCCAGCCCGCCCGCCATCATCACAACGGGAATATCGACCTGCTTGCGGTTGTCCAGATCCAGGCCGTGGGCAAAGACGATGTCGGTGATGATGCCGCGCTTGTTCAGGACCGGCAGCGCGTCGATGCAATGCTCCTGCAAAATGCTGCGGGCCTTGCCGCGCTCGGACACCGAGACGCTCAGCGGATGATAGTTGGCCGCGTGGTCCACGGTCTGGTCCGGTGTGCCGCCGCGCAGGAAAAACTTGCGGATGTCGCCGTCGGTGATGACGGCCTTCAGATGTCCCTCCGGTGCAATGAACAGGATGCGCTGGCCGGTCTCGTCCAGCTTGCGCAGCGTTTCCAGCACCGTGGCGGTGGGCGCAATAAAAAGTTCTTCTACTTTTATCAAGGGTGGTCCCCCTTTGACGTTTATTAAAGCCTTCCCTTGAGGGGGAAGGTGGCGCGCAAGCGCCGGATGAGGGGCGAGTGTGTCTCCACCGCCCGGAAATGGGTTGCGGCGTGGACTTTGCCCTCATCAGTCCGCTTCGCGGACAGCTTCAGTTTCCGTGCCAAGTGCCGCCTACGGCGGTTGCACTCCGACACGCGCCTGCGGGCGCAGCCCCGATGGGGAAGCCTTTTACAGCCCCAGCACCGCTTCGATCACGCGGTCACAGTCCTCAAAGGACAGGTTCGTGGAGCAGGGCAGGTTGACAATATACTTGCGGTAGTCCAGCGCCTTGTCCAGGCCGTAAGCCTCGTTGCGGGGGTAGTCGGCCTGCTCATGGATGAGCGCCCACACCGGGCGGGTCTGGATGTGCTGCGCCTGCAGCTTCTCGATCACAGTGTCGCGGTCCAGCCCGGAATCCTTCAGATACAGGCTGAAAAACCAGTGGTTGGAGCGGCACTCCCCCTCGCGGAAGGGCAGGATGCGCAGCCCCTTCACGCCGTCCAGCGCGGCCGCATAGCGGTCATACAGCGCCTTTTTGTGGGCGATGAAGCCCTCGAGCCGCTCGAGCTGGGCAAGCCCTAAGGATGCCTGCACGTTCGTCATGCGGTAGTTGTAGCCGACCTCATCGTGCAAAAATTGCAGCAGATCGGTCTTGGCCTGGGTGGACAGATGCTTGGCGTGCTCGGCCCAGTCAGCGTGGTTGGACACGACCATGCCGCCTGCGCCGGTGGTGATGATCTTGTTGCCGTTAAAGCTGTAGCAGCCGATGTCGCCGATGGTGCCCGCAAACTTACCGGCAAACGGGCCGTCGGTGCAGCGGGTGCCGAGTGCCTCGGTGGCATCCTCAATGACGATGAGGCCGTAGCGCTTGGCTATCGCCATCAGGCGGGGCATGTCGGCCATGTTGCCGAACACATGCACGACCTCCAGTGCCTTGATGTGTGCGCCGGTGGCTTTGTTGTACAGCCTGCCGTCCCGCAGCTCGCAGCGGTTCGCACAAAAATCCTCGACGGCGTCGGGGTCAATGCACAGGGAGTCGTCGCAGCCGATGAAGATCGGCTCCGCGCCGACATAGCGGGTCAGCGGGTTGACGGCGGCGATGAAGGTCAACGTCGGGACGATGACCTCATCCCCGCGGGTGATGCCGGCGGCCATAGCGGCCAGATGCAGCGCGCTGGTACCGGCGTTGCAGGCCACGGCGCGGGGCATGCCCACGTAAGCGGCCAGCGCTTCCTCGAACTCCGTGACCTTGCCGCCGCTGGTGGACACCCACCCCGACGTGATGGCCTGCCCGGCCAGCTCGGCCTCGCGCGCGCCGAAATTCGGAACCGAAAGAGGAATAAATTCAGACATGGTACTGCCTCCAAACTCTATCCTGGTGCCCGCCGTGCAGCGGCGGACGGAATTTTACAAATATTCTATTTTATTATACCGCGTTTGCAGGATAAGGGCAAGAAAAAGATGCGATGGACTTTCTGTATCTTTCCCCCGGGGAAAGCCCGTTTTCCCGTTGACAAACCTACTCCCTTGCACTACTATAAATACTGCATATAAAGTATAAAATAGGGGGTTTACCATGAAATACGGTTTTATCGGCTGCGGCAACATGGGCGGGGCTGTGGCGCGCGCGGTCTGCAAGGGCGCCGGGTCCGGCGATGTGCTGCTGGCCAACCGCACGCCTGCCAAGGCACAGGCGCTGGCGGACGAGCTCGGCTGCGCCTGCGGCACGAATGAGGAGGTCGCCGGCATCTGCGACTTCATCTTTCTGGGCGTAAAGCCCCAGATGATGGCCGATATGCTCGACGAGCTGACCCCAACGCTGGAGGCCCGCGCCGAGAGCCGCCCCTTTGTGCTGGTCACGATGGCGGCGGGCCTGTCGATGCAGCAGATCCGCCAGATGGCGGGCAGCGGCTATCCCATCATCCGTATGATGCCCAACACCCCCGTGGCGCTGGGCGACGGCATGATCCAGTACTGCTCTGACGATGTGGAGCCGGAAAAAATGGCCGAGTGGCTCACCGCCATGGCCCCTGCAGGCCGTCTGGACGCCGTGCCGGAGAGCCTGATCGACGCCGCAAGCGCGGTGTCCGGCTGCGGACCGGCCTGGGCGTACCAGTTTATCGAGGCACTGGCCGACGGCGGTGTCGCCGCAGGTCTGCCCCGCGCCAAGGCACAGGAGTACGCCGCCCAGATGCTTTTGGGCAGTGCGCGGATGGTGCTGGAGACCGGCAAGCACCCGGGCGAATTGAAGGACGCCGTCTGCAGCCCCGGCGGCTCGACCATTCAGGGCGTGCGCCTGCTGGAGGAGCGCGCTTTCCGCGGTGCCGTGACCGACGCCGTGCTGGCCGCGTTTGAAAAGACAAAGGATTTGGGGAAGAAGTGACCCCTTCCGAGAATGTAGGGGCGAGCATTGCTCGCCCGCAGACCTGACGGAAAAAAGTGCTTTTCCAGGAAAATACCCCGCGCGGCAGACGCCTGACGGGCGAGCAATGCTCGCCCCTACAAAGCGGTTGCCAAACAGGAATAGAAAGAGAAATTTTATGCGTATCGTCGTTAAAGTAGGCACCAGCACGCTGGCACATCCCGGCGGGCTGCTCAACATCCGCCACACCGAGGATCTGGTCAGGGTGTGGAGCGATATTCAGAATGCCGGACATCAGCTCATCGTCGTATCGTCGGCGGCCACGGGCCTCGGCGCAGGCAAGCTGCAAATTGAAAAGCCCGGCGACCTTGTCACCAAGCAGGCTGCCGCCGCGGTGGGCCAGTGCGAGCTGATGTATACCTATGACCGACTGTTCGGCCAATACAACCATACCGTGGCCCAGATGCTGCTGACGTGGGAGGATTTTGACCACGAAAACCGTCTGCACAACCTGCAAAACACGCTGGAACGTCTTTTGCAGCTGCACGCCATCCCTATCATCAACGAGAATGACCCCGTCGCCTGCGAGGAATACTCTTTGGGCGACAACGACACGCTGGCCGCGCTGGTGGCCAAGTGCATCCACGCCGATCTGGTCGTGCTGATGTCCGACATCGACGGCCTGTACACCGCCGACCCGCACACCCACCCGGACGCAAAGCTCATCCCGGTGGTCGAGGAGATCACGCCGGAAATTGAGCTGCTGGCGGGTGGCGCGGGCTCGGCCCTGGGCACCGGCGGCATGCTGACGAAGGTCACCGCCGCCAAGCGTGCCACCGAGGCCGGTGTGGACATGATCATTACCAACGGTGCCCACGCCGAGGTGCTGTACGACATTGTCGAGGGTAAGCCCGTCGGCACCCGGTTCGTGGGCCGCAAGGCATAAGGGAGGTCTGACCCCATGACTACGCAGGAAATTTTGCGGGCCGCGCAGGGCGCAAAGCTGCCGCTGGCGCTGGCCGACGCCGACACGAAGAACGCCGCGCTGGAGGCGATGGCCGTTGCGCTCATCGCCGCGCAGGATAAAATTCTGGACGCCAATAAGCAGGACGTCGAGAACGCCCGCGGGCGGGTCAGCGACGTGATGCTGGACCGTCTGGCGCTGACGCCGGGCCGCCTGACCGACATGGCCAAGGGCATGCGCGAGGTCGCGGCCCTGCCCGACCCGGTGGGCGCAGTGCTGCGCAAAATTGTGCGCCCGAACGGCCTTTTAATCGAAAAAACCGCCGTGCCGATGGGTGTCATCGCCATCATCTACGAGAGCCGCCCCAACGTCACGAGCGATGCCGCCGCGCTGGCCATCAAGGCGGGCAGTGCGTGCATCCTGCGCTGCGGGCGCGACGCCTGGGCCAGCTGCCACGCCATCGTGGAGGCCCTGCGCGCCGGTCTGCGCAAGGTGCGCCTGCCGGAGTACGCGGTGAGCCTCATCGAGGACACCTCCCACGCCAGCGCCAACGAGCTGATGACCGCGGATGGGCTGGTCGATCTGCTGATCCCCCGCGGCGGGGCCGGGCTGATCCGCGCCTGCGTCGAGAACGCAACCGTGCCCTGCATCCAGACCGGCACCGGCATCTGCCATGTCTACGTGGACAAGGCCGCCGATCTGGAGATGGCCGTGGATATTGTGGAAAACGCCAAGACGAGCCGCCCCAGCGTCTGCAACGCCGAGGAGGCGCTGCTGGTCCACAGGGACGTGGCAGCGCAGTTTTTGCCAATGCTGAAGGCCCGCCTTGTCGATGCCCGCGCCGCTGCCGGCATCACCCCGGTGGAGCTGCATCTGGACGCGCGCGCCGCGGCCATCATCGACGGTGTGCCCGCCGCGCCGCAGGACTTTGACACCGAGTATCTGGATTATAAGCTGAGCGTGGCCGTTGTGGATGACGTCGATGCGGCCATCGCTCACATTGCGAAGCATTCGACCCACCACAGCGAGGCCATCGTCACGGCGGACGCCGCGGCGGCACAGCGGTTCACGACCTGCGTGGACAGCGCGGCGGTCTACGTGAACGCCAGCACCCGCTTTACCGACGGCGGCGAGTTCGGCCTTGGCTGCGAGATGGGCATCAGCACCCAGAAGCTCCACGCCCGCGGCCCCATGGGGCTGGCCGAGCTGTGTACGTATAAATATATTGTGCACGGCAATGGGCAGGTCAGGGGCGGAAGCAGCGCGAAGATGAGCTGCTACACAAACAAATAAGGCTTCCCCCTTGGGGGGAAGCTGTCAGCGGCCCCGTCCGCTGACTGATGAGGGCAGACCTTGCCGCTGCAGCCCGTTCACCGGCCGCTATGGCGGGCTTTGCCCTCATCCGGCCTCGGTCGGAGCCTCGGCCACCTTCTCCCGAGGGAGAAGGCTTCCATAACGCAAAAACACCTGCGTCCGAAAACGCAGGTGCTTTTATTTTACCCGATATTCATATCCACCGGCTTCGAGATCCCCTTGACGCTGCCGGAGCCTGTGTACTGCCATATATTGTGCTTGTAGCTGAAGCTCAGCGTATCGCGGTACTGGGCGATCCAGATGTTGTACTTGCTGATGTTCGCAAAGTTCAGCGCGTTATAGAACCAGCTGGCATAGGAGTAAACGCCCGCGCTGTACCCCGCGCTGCGGATCGTCTCGCAGAAGGCGACGGCGCAGGCCGTGCGCTCGGCGGCGCTCAGGGCGTTGGCGCGCCCGCCGCCTACACTCTCGGTGTCGTAGTAGACGCCCAGCGGCAGACTGTAGCCGCTGACAAGGCTCAGCACCATGCTGGCCTCCTCGACGGCCTCGGCCTCGTTGATGGCCTGGCTGTAGAAGTAAACGCCGACGCGCAGGCCCGCGTTGATCGCGCCCTGAATGTTCTGGCGATATGTAGAATCCTCGACCAGCGCACCGCTGCCGTAGCCGCGGTAGCCGCAGCGGATGATGGCAAACGTGATGCCGTCCGACTTGACGGCGTTCCAGTCAATGCTGCCCTGGAACTTCGAGACATCAATGCCGCGGGCCGTGCGGTTCAGTGCGCCGTCCGCCGCAAAGGTGTAGACATTGCCCTGAATGACCTGCTGGCCCGTGACGGGCTGGTGGGTGGACGGGTCGTAATAATACGTTGCGCCGTCAATATCCTGCCAGCCGGTATACTCGTATATCGTGGTGGTCGCGCTGGTCACGGCAAAGCCGTAGTTGGCCAGCTCCTGCACCGCAATGTTATCCGGCCAGCCCGCCGTCGGGTCGGGCACCTGGGTGGGTGCTTGCGTCGGAGCCGCTGTCGGGGCTTCCGTAGGGGCTGCTGTCGGGGCTGCTGTCGGGGCTGCTGTCGGGGCAGGCGTTTGCGTTTCGGCGGGGGTCTGCGTCGGGGCCTCGGTGGGGGAGGGCGTCGCCTCCGGGGTCGGCTCGGGCGTGATCTCGGGGGCCGGTTCCGGCGTGGGGTCCGCCGGGACAGGGGTCTCCTCGGCAGCCGGGGCGGCCCCGCCGGTGTCTTCCTGTATGGTCACCGGCTCGTCCGCGCGGTGTACCCACGCCATGCGGGTGTTGGCCGCACCCAGCAGCGTGACGGAATCCGCCGCGCCGGGCAGCCAGGCCGCCGTGGCCGTGTTGGCGGCGTAGCTCGTATCGCGCATTGCGCCGATCAGGTCCTTCGTGCCGTCCTGATAAACGGGCAGGTAGAGCGTCTCGGTGCCGTCGGCCAGCAGCAGATGTCCGCTGCTGCTCAGCTTGGCTGTGTAGCTCGTCTTGCTGCCGGTCTCGGTCTTAGCGCTGTCGGCGTAGGTCACGGTGTCGGTGACCTCGTTGACGATGGGGGCCGAGCCCGCGTTGCTGACGCCGGAGTCCTCGGCACTCTCGTTGACCTGGCTTGCCTGGACGATCTTCTCTTTAACGGCCTTGACGTCCGCCTTGTAGACGACCTTTTCTTTGACTGTCACGGTCTGGGCCTCGGGCTGCGTGTAGCCCTCGATGGGCTGGACCGCCAGCGTGTAGTCGCCGGGGGTCATGTCCTCGGCCAGCGCGGTGCCGGTCTCGGTATCCAGCTCGTAATCCGTGGCATTGCCCTTGGCGTCGGTCAGTGTGATGGTTGCCGCCACGCCCAGCAGCGGGGTCTTTTCGTTCTCGGCGTCATCCTCCTTCGCGCTTTTGGACGGCGTCGGGGACGGCGAGGCGGACGCATCGGGCGTGGGGCTGGGCTCGGGCGCGTTCTCGACGTAGAGTGTCACACCGACGTCCTGCTGGATGACGCTGGCCTCCATCGTCAGCGGCTTGTCCGGCTCCGGCGTGGGGCTCGGCGTCGGGGAAGGGGTCGGCGTGGCCGCCGTCTCGGGGGTAGCCGTCACGATGGGCGTGGGGCTGGGCTCGGGCGCGGAGAGCGGACCGACGCTGGCCGCAAACGCGCCCAGGCCGATGCTGGCGGTCAGCACCACCGCCGTGCCGCCCGCGGCCAGCTTATACAGCGGCAGCCGCGCAAAGGTGCTGCCGGAGAAATACCGCATGGGGTTCTTTTTATTAAACATTCCTGTTCCTCACAGTTAAAAGCGATAAACTATTACAAAATGAATCATACCACGAAAAAAGCCCCCGCCGCAAGTAGGCAGGGGTGGAAAATCACACAGAAAAACGCCGAAATTTTCAACATCCATAGGGTCTGTTTGTGGATAATTGTGACACCGCGGACACAACTTTCCGGGCATCTAGTGGTCGCGGCTGCCATCAGGTGCCAGCAGTTGTGTTGGGCAAAAATTCCTCCACCAATAAATCGACACACGTACCGCAGCTGCGCTCCGGCCCCGCAAGAAACGGCCAGCGCCCGGTCAGCGGGTCGTAGAGGTGGCTGTACCCCGCAAAAATTTCGTTTTTGTACTGCTTATTGAAGAATAGCACCATGCTTGTAAGCCGGCTGCCTTGCCACGCGGGGGAGGGCTTAGGGGGACTGGATTTTTACGTTGGATTTGCTATAATAAGCGTAGAGGATGCAGCGGCGGATGCGAGCATCGACTTCTGCAGCAAACGGAGGGCAATATAACAATATAAGAGGTAAACACCATGCAATACGTCAATTTCGGCACCACAGGCTTACAAATCTCCCGCCTTGGGTTTGGCGGCATTCCCATTCAGCGCATCGACCAGCCCGGCACGCGGGAGCTGCTGATCGCCGCGCATAAGGCGGGCATCAATTACATCGACACTGCCCGCGCCTACACGGTCAGCGAGGCATGGATCGGCCAGTCGCTGGAGGAGGCCGGGCTGCGGGATGACTTCATTCTGGCGACCAAATGCCGCGCGCTGACCAAGGCCGACATGGAGGCCGAGATCGCCACGAGCCTGAAAAACCTGCGCACCGACCACATCGAGCTGTTCCAGTTCCACAACCCGAGCCTCGACGGTCTGAAAACCATTCTGGCGCCCGGCGGCGCAATGGAGGCGCTGCTCGAGGCAAAGGCCAAGGGCATCGTCGGGCATATCGGCATCACGGCGCACCTGGCCGCTGTGTTTGAGGCAGCGCTGGACATCCCCGAGATCGAGACGATCATGTTCCCGTACAACATTGTGGAGCAGCAGGGCAGGGAGCTGATCGACCGCTGCGCCGCGGCGGGCAAGGGCTTTATAGACATGAAGCCGCTGGCGGGCGGTGCCATTGAGGATGGCCGCCTGGCACTGCGGTACGTGCTGTCCAACCCGGCAGTCACGGTGTCCATCCCCGGCATGGCGACGGTGGAGGAGCTGAACGCCAACGTGGCGGGCGCGGCCAACACCGCCCCGCTCACGCCCGAGGAGGAGGCCGCCTGCCAGAAGGTGCGCGACGCGCTGGGCACCCAGTTCTGCCGCCGCTGCAACTACTGTGCGCCCTGCACGGTGGGGATTTCCATCCCCAGTGTGTTCCTGTTCCAGGGGTATCTGAACCGCTACGGTCTGCAGCAGTGGGGCCGCGAGCGCTATGCGACGCTGCAGACCAAGGCCGGTGCCTGCATCCGGTGCGGTGCCTGTGAGCCGCGCTGCCCGTACAACCTGCCGATCCGCCAGATGATGCAGAAGGCCGCGGAGGATTTTGGGGAGTAAGGGTAGATAAAACAAGGCGTAGGGGCGGATTCCATATCCGCCCGTGGGGGCTTTCGCAGCCGCAAGCTGCCCGGGCGCATATAGAATGCGCCCCTACAGGGTCAACAGAATAAAGCGGCCTTCCCACAATCGCACATTTGCAGGTAAGCCGCGGGCCGGGTATGCCCGGCCCCTACCGGGTTACAGCCCGTAAATGGGCAATCGGGATGAACTCTGCCCTCATCAGTCCGCTTCGCGGCCAGCTTCCCCCACGGGGGAAGCCTTTTTTTGTTTCTGAATATTGTTTTTTGCTGGGCGAACGTGTATAATTTAATCTGTATAATTTTGTGCAATAATGTGAGGAATGAGTGCTATGCTTTCCGACCCCCAGCTGCATTATCTTGATAACGCTGCCACGTCCCGGGTGGACCCGGCGGTGGCGCAGGCCGTCAGCGAGGCGCTGACTGAGCTTTGGGCCAACCCCAGCAGCCTGTATGACCCTGCCGTTGCCGCGCAGGATGCCATTGCCGCGGCCCGCGCCCGCGTGGCCAAAACGCTGCGCTGCCGCAGCGATGAAATCTACTTCACGGCCTGCGGCAGTGAGGGCAACAACATGGCCGTGACCGGCGCGGCCCGCCCGCGTAAGCACTGGGGCAATAAGATCGTCGTCACGGGCTTTGAACACCCCAGCGTGCAGCGCCCCATCCGCGCATTGAAGGACGAGGGCTTCACCGTCGTCGAGGTCATGCCCGGGGCGGACGGACGCATTGACACGCAGAAATTCCTGGCCGAGATCGACAAAAACACGGTGCTGGCCGCCTGCATGGCCGTCAACAACGAGACCGGCGCCGTGCAGGACATCGCGGCGCTGGGCAAGGGCATCAAGGCGCGCAACAGCCGCACCCACTTCCATGTGGACGCCGTGCAGGCGTGGCTGCGCATGCCCATCGACCTGCAGAAATGGCGCGAGGTCGATACGCTCTCCGTCTCCGGCCACAAGGTCCACGCGCCCAAGGGCGTCGGCGCACTGTTCATCCGGGACAGCCAGCGCCAGACGCTCAAACCGCCCTATCTCGGCGGCCATCAGGAGCGCGGCCTGCGCCCCGGCACCGAGAACACGCCCTACATTGTGGGTCTCGGCGTGGCCGCCGCGCAGGGCCAGCAGAAGCTGCGCCCCCGCATTGCACACATTGCCGCACTGAATCGGCAGCTGCGCGCAGGGCTTGAAGAATTGGACGGCATCACGCTCAATTCGCCCGATGACGCGGTGGGGGAGATCGTGAATTTCTCCACCGGCTGCATCAACAGCCAGACCTTCATCAACTACCTGAACACCCGCGCGGTCTATGTCTCGGGCGGCTCTGCCTGCGACAAGGGCGAGCCGAGCCACACCCTGATGGCGATGGGCGCGCCGGACCTTGCCGTGCGCACGGCGCTGCGCGTCAGCTTTTGCGGGGACAATACCCCCGAAGATGTGCAGGCCCTGCTGGACGGCCTGAAAGACGGCCTGAAAGAGTTGCAGCACATCTGAAAAGATAACGCTATTGAATGAAACCATAACACCAGACACGAAAGGTTTGCCATAAACATGAAAGAAATCATCCTTGCCTATCAGGGCGAAATGACCCTGAAAGGCCTGAACCGCAGCAAATTTGAAGCCCGCCTGGCCAAAAGCATCCGCTACCGGCTGGAAGACCTGGGCAAATTCAAGGTGACCCAGGCGCAGTCCACCGTGTTCATTGAGCCACTGGAAGATGACCTGGACATGGACGAAGCGTTCCGCCGTATTTCCAAAATTTTTGGCATTGTCAAAATGAGCCGCGCTGCTTGTTGCAGCAAGGATTTTGACGAGATCTGCGCCACGGCGGAAGCTTATCTTGGCGAAACGCTGCGCGGCATCCGCACCTTTAAGGTGGAAGCCAAGCGCGCGGATAAAACGTTCCCGATGAAAAGCCCGGAGCTGTGCCGCGAACTGGGCGCTTACCTGCTGGGCAAGCACCCCCACCTGCGGGTGAACGTGCATGAGCCGCAGCTGGAAATCATGGTGGAAATCCGCGATAAAGGCGCATATATCCATGGCCCCAAGGTGGAAGCCGCGGGCGGCCTGCCCGTTGGCACCAGCGGCCGTGCGCTGAACCTGCTTTCCGGCGGCATCGACAGCCCGGTAGC
>ERZ772901.2162-NODE-2162-length-13143-cov-15.075031_pt1 | contig 13143 bp, 13 predicted proteins | sample MGYA00512123_ERZ772901 | MGnify/ENA primary metagenome ERZ772901 (study PRJEB29015, sample SAMEA2737711) | human gut metagenome | biome: human gut; feature: human-associated habitat; material: faeces | place: China | collected 2012 ...
GATGGAAGAACGCGGAAAGATCGTCGAGGACTTCCAGACAAACCCGGACACGAAGGTCTTTGTGGCGCAGATTCAGACCGCTGGCCTTGGCATAACGCTACACGCCGCCAGCACGGCAGTTTTTTACAGCTATGACTACAACTACGCCAACTACGCACAGGCCCTGGCCCGTATTCACCGAATCGGCCAGCGCCTCCCGGTCACCTACATACACCTTGTAGTGGACGGCAGCATTGATGAAAAGATTCTCGCCGCCCTGGAAAACAAGGAAGACATGGCAAAGACGGTGGTGGACAGCTGGCGCGAGGTTTTGACCGCACCCGAAAAAAGGAGGAACCCATGAACAACCCCAAAGAACGCACCGCCTGGATCAAGGCCCAGGAGGCCGCTGCCGACGAAGACCCGCACGGCTACCCGGAGCCGGGGGAACCTAACGAAAGCACCGAGGAACGAATGCAGCGTTTTTTCTTCCAGCAGGTGACCGAGGGCAACGCCACCGCTGACGGCGACGGCGTCCAAACCTTGACCGTAACCATCACCCTGGCGGAGTACCGCCGCCTGGCCCAGCAGGACGGCAAGCTGGAATATTTGCAGGAACAGCTCGATAAAAAGGAAGAAGCCCTGACCTTTATGCACCAAAAAAAGCATAGAAGACGACAAGGCCGCCAGCAACTACCGCCGCCAGATTGAAGACCTGAACCGAGACCGGCGCAACCTGGCCGAGAACGCCAACATCGTGGCCAACGCCATCATGTCGCTGGCCAACGCCGTCCCCGGCCTGATGGCCGACGACGCCGTCTTCATCGCCAGCGGCATCATCGACAGCCGGAAGGATGAGGTCATCGCTGCGCTGGAAGCCGCTGGCCTCGCCGTGCTGGAAGTGAAGGAGAAGCGCGGCTGGGAGTGCATCGTCTGCAAGAAGGCATAAGGCCAACCTCTCAGTCAGTGCTCCGCACTGCCATTGCCGGGTTGCGGCTCCCAGCATTCGCTTCGTGCTTGAAAAGCACTTGCGCCTTGCTGGCCGCGGCCTCAACAACGACTCCCTGCTTCCGCCACTGGCGGCGGTCGTCGTTATTGCCCCTGTGAGGGGAGCCTAAGATGTAAAGGATCAAAAAATATGCCGCACCGTTATTTTACCACTGAAATTTCCGACGGCACCGCCGTGCTGCGGGGGGCCGACGCCCACCATCTCTCCCGCGTGATGCGGGGCAAGCTGGGGGACACCGTCATCCTCTGCGACGGCAGCGCCGTCGAGTATACTGCCACCATCACCGGTTTCGGCGACGAGACGGTGGAGTTCAGCGTGGAGCCGGGCTACCCCAGCGCCGCAGAGCCCACCGTGGACGTCACCCTGCTGGTGGGCTACCCCAAGCAGGACAAGCTGGAGCAGGTCATCCGCCATGGCGTAGAGCTGGGCTGTGACCACTTCATCCCGTTTTTCAGCCGCTACTGCGTGGCCGCGCCCAAGAAGGAAGAGCAGAAAAACGAGCGCTACAACCGCATCGCCTTTGAAGCCGCCAAGCAGTGCGGCCGGGGCATCCTGCCGGATGTGGCCCTTCCGCTGCCCAACTTCGGGGCCGTCTGCCGCAGCCTCGACCAGTATGACCTCGTGCTCTTCTGCTACGAGTGCGGCGGCGCACCCCTGCGCCAGCTTCTGGCTGAGGCCACGCCCGCCGATGGCGAAAAGCTGAAGATCGCCATCATCACCGGCGCAGAGGGCGGCTTCGCCGCCGAGGAAGCTGAGATGGCCGCCAAGGTCGGCGCAAAGACCGTCGGCCTCGGCCCCCGCATCCTCCGCTGTGAGACGGCCCCGCTGGCCGTCGTCTCTGCCGTCATGACCCTGACGGGGAACCTCGAATAAGTTCTGACATCAGAAACGGCGTCCCGCCGAGGTGGGACGCCGTTTTGCTGTATTCAGTTCTGATGCACTTCACGCCGATGGCCTACTGTCAAAGCCAGGATCACCAGCTCTTCATCCTCAATGAGGCAGAGCAGACGGTAATCTCCAATGCGATACCTCCACTGTCCGCTCCGGTTGGCCGTCAGGCCCTTGCCGTGGGCGCGTGGGTCAGCGCAGTCCACGAGGTTTTTGTCTATCCACGCTTTCAGCATCCGCTGGGTATAGCGGTCTAATTTTCGAAATTCCTTTTCAAATCGCGGCGTCGTTTCCACCCGGTATTTCATAAGTCGAGTTCCTTCCAGAACTCACCCACCGGGCGGCTCTTCTTTCCGCTGCGCTGATACTCGCCGTAGGCTTCCTCTGCAGCGGTAATGTCATAATCCTCTTCGATTTTGTCGAACAGCGCCCGCTTGAATGCTTCGCCCATCGACATGGAATGGAGCTTTGCATAGCTGTCGGCCAGCTGCCGTTCTTCTTCCGATAACCGAATCGAGAATGCCATACCATCATCTCCTTCTCATAGTACATTGTACTATATCAACTTCAAACTGTCAATGGCACGGTTTATTTTGCATCTGCATCCCGCAGGGCCTTTTTGATGGCCAGCAGATTCTGCGGGCTCATGGAGAAGCTGCGCAGTCCGAGGTGGAGATACTGGGTCGCGTTGACGGCATTGCCGACGGCGAGGCCGCAGATGGTGACGGGGATATCCGCTTTCCTAGCGGCGTCCACCACCATGGCGATGAGCTTTTTCATGGCCGGACTGGCGGGACGGTAGTAGTGCTCGGCAATGGCCAGTTCCCGGCTCACCGCGTGGGTGTACTGGGTCAGATCGTTGGTACCGATAACGAAGAAGCGGCAGCCGTGGGCAGTGAAGTCCTCTGCTGTCAGGCAGGCGGCGGGTACGCTGAGCATGACGCCGAAGGGGACGTCAGGCTCGAACTCCACGCCCCGCTCGGTGAGCTTGCGGCGGCAGTGGTCTACCACCTGCATGGCGGAATCCCAGTCCTCGATGTCCGTCACCATGGGGAACATGACCCGCAGCGGGCCTTTTGCGGCGGCACGCATGAGGGCGCAGATCTGAACTGCCATCTGGGGCAGATTGCGCAGGCTGCTGCGGATGCCCCGCAGGCCCAGCTTGGAGGACTGGACGCCCTGATAGGCGTCGGCCATGGTGCGGTCGGCACCGAAGTCGAAGGTGCGCACCGTCACTATCCTGCCCCTGGCGGCGGCGAGGCAGGAGGTGTAGAACAGATACTGCTCCTGCTCGTCCATGGCATGGCCGGGCATCATCATGTAGCTGCTGCGCAGCAGGCCCACGCCGGACGCGCCGGACTCCATCGCGGTCCCCACGTCCTCGGGGCCGAAGCAGTTGGCCAGAAGCTCGAATTCTTCGCCGTCCCGGGTGCGGTTGGGCAGCTCAAGCTGGGCGTTCAGCTCCTCGTTCTGGCGCTGCATCTCGCAGATGCAGGTGATGGCTCTCTGCCGGGCGGCGGCATCCGGGTCAAGGATGCACTCACCCTCGGTGGCGTTCAGGATGACCTCGCGGCCGTCGCAGTCTTTCAGGAAATCTTCGCCCACCTGGGTGATGCCCGGGATGTTCAGCGAGCGGGCGATGATGGCCGCATGGCTCTGGCCGCTGCCCTCGGCGGTGATGAGGCCGAGGATGCGGCCCGCCGGGACGCTGAACAGATCGGTGGGCATGAGCAGGTCAGACGCAAGGATGACCGGGTGGTCGAGGGCCAGCCAGCTGCGGATCCGGTGGCAGAGGATGTTGGTGATGCGCTGGGTCACGTCGAGGATGTCCACGCTCCGCAGCTGCATGTAGGCATTGTCCTTCATGGCGGCCAGCTGGGCGGCGTAGCGGTGGCCCACACGGTCCATTGCCTCGGCGGCACCGACGCCGGCCTTTATCTGGAAAGCCACCTCATTCATGAAGCCCTCGTCTTCCAGCATCATGCTCTGGAACAGGAAGATGGCCTGCTCCGAGGGCGCGGCGCGGCCTGCCATCTCGTCCAGCTCCTGCTGAGCGACCTTGATGGCGTCTTCCAGCGCCTGCTTTTCCTGTTCGGGGTGGAAAGGCCCCTCGCCGAACACCAGCGGCGGGCGGTCCAGCCGGCTGACCTGACCCAGCACGAGGCCGGGCGATGCGGTAAAGCCCTTATATACCTTCATGTTTCCATCTCCTCCGGCGGCACTCTGCCGGTCAGCGCCCGGCAGACCAGTGCCTGCAAAAAGGTGTTGGGCAGCAGAGCGGCCCGTGCGGCCTGCGCCGGGCCTGCTTCGCCCTTGAACAGCGGCTCGAAGCTCCTGAGGCGCTCGAAGTCGCATTTTGCAAGGAAAGCTTCTCCCAAAGTACGGGTGGTGTAGTAGGGGGCGGGGTCTACGCCCACGTCCTCAGCCACGGCTTCCAGCGGGGCAAGCTCTGCATCTGAGAGTTTTGCCAGCAGGAGAGCGGCGTCTGTCGTCAGGGTGGAGGGGTGCTTTTCCCGCATGTCCTTCTGGACGGCCTCGAAGGCCGCATGGAATGCGGCGGCATCCGCGCTGCTCTCAGCCCCGCTGTCCACAGCGTAGGCGCAGCCCCGCAGCCGCCCGAAGGCCCGCAATGTATCGTGGTAGCCCAGCTCGATGTTCCGCCGGGCGGTGGCGGGCTCGAAGTGGAGGATGTCGCCCAGCTCCCAGTAGCTTCGGATGAGGGTGGTGGGCAGGCCGGTGCGGTTGGGGCGGGTGATGCCCACACCCTCCAGGTCTACACAGACCAGCTCTTCTGCACCCATCTTCTGGGCCAGCGCGGTGGGCATATTGTCCCGGTAGCCGCCGTCGAGGTAAGACACCCCGTCGATGGTGTGGGCCCGCAGGGCGGGGAAGCAGGCTGCAGAGGCCAGCAGGTAGTCTTTCACCTTGCCTTCGGGGATGTCTTCCAGCGGAAGCTCCCGGGCCTTGAGGGTCTTCTGCTCCACGGTCACAAGGCCCAGCCGGATGGGGCTTTTGCGGAGTTTATCTTCGTCCAGCACCCGCTCGACGATCGCTTCCAGCGGAGTGACGTCCATGCCGCCCTGAGTCACAGCGTCTTTGAGGAATGCGTGCAGCTCAGAAAGCGGCGCATCCTCGGCGGGCAGCTCCATCACATCCTGGCTGCGGATGGTCAGCCACATGTCCCGGGCCGTCTCGTAGAGGTCGAGGGCGAACATGGCGCCGTTCAGGCTGCCGACGCTGGTACCCGTAATGATCTGGGGCCGCCAGCCCAGCTCGATCAGCGCCCGCCAGACGCCCACCTGATAGCTGCCGCGGGCGCCCCCGCCCGCCAGCACCAGCGCCTTTACGGGGGTGTTGTTCTGCGCCATGTTTTCTGCCTCCTTTGATGTGTTCCGGTTTTGCCTAGATTATAGCATATTTCCCGGGAGATTTCTCTCTGTTTTTGTAACAAAAAATGTGCTATAATAAATTCACCTTGCCAGAACGATTCAGGAGGACGACAGATGCACCGCAAGCAATGGATTTTCGACATGGACGGCACCCTCACCGACAGCATGACCGTGGTGTGGCAGGGCGCACCGCTGGAGCTGCTGCGCCGCTATGGCCGCACCGCAAGACCCGGCATCCACGATGTTCTGCTGAGCATGGGGATGGTGGAGGGCGCGGAGTATCTCATCCGCACCTACGATCTGCCCCTGACCCTCCGGGACTACGAGCCTGCCATGCGGCAGGTCATCCGGGACCTGTACAAAAAAGTTGAGCTGAAGCCCGGCGTCCGGGAGATGCTGGCCCGGCTGAAAGCCGAGGGCGTGCGGATGTGCATCTGCTCCAACACCTGGACAGAGCAGTGCGAAGAGGTGCTCACCCGGCTGGGCGTCGCAGACTATTTCGAGTTCTTCTACACCGCACAGGGGGCGAAGAGCAAGGCCCACCCCGAGGTGTTCCACGAAGTCCTCGAGCGGCTGGGCGGCAGCGAACCCTCCGACGCCGTCGTCTGCGAGGACGCTGTCTACGCCACCCGTACGGCCAGGCAGTGCGGCTTTTACCTCATCGACATCGAGGATGAGACCAGCGCTGCCGATAAGCCCGAATTGCAGCGCCTCGCCGACCAGTACATAACGGATTGGACGCAGCTGGACTGGACAAAATTATAAAGCAATGGGGAGGCCCGGAAGGACCTCCCCATTGCTTTATCGGAACTGCTTTTCCAGATAATCTTTCAGCGCCGTACGGGCCGCAGGCTCCCGCCCGCGGGGGACAGGGACCCGTGCGCCGCTCTGCATCCAGAACTCGCCCGCCGCCAGCTGGGACACCGCCGCCAGATTGACTACATAGGAGCGGTGGAGCTGGACGAAGCGCTCATCCGCCAAAAGCGGCTGGGCCACCTGTGCAAACGGCACCCGGACAGACAGGGACGGCACATCCTCGCCGCTGGCGAGATGGAAATGCACCACATGGTGGGTACACTCGAGGTATTCGATGTCCGCGAAGGGCAGCACCCGCAGACCCGACGCCGTGGCTACCGGGATGGCCGGGCCGTACTCCGGCTCGGCGGCCCGGGCCAGCAGAGCGTCCAGCTGTTCCGGCGGGACAGGCAGCAATAAATACTGCATGGCGTCCACCCGGTAGGCACTGTAGGCGTGGGCGGGCGTGTGGGCCAGAAAAGCCAGCGGGCTGCGCCGCCCCCGGCTGCGGAGTGCAGCCGCTGCCCGCAGCGACGCGGCGGCTGCCGTGGACGGCAGCTCGATGAGATACAGCTCGTACCGCTCCCCGGCGTCGTCCCGGGCCAGCAGGGCCTCCGGGCTGTCCAGCTGCTCGATAATGCAGGCGTCGTCCCGCCGGGCATAATAGTCGAGACACTGCCGCTCCACCCGGCTGCGGAGGATGCTGTCCGGGCTGCACACCGCGATATGAAATATCATTCCGAAGCCCCCTTTCGGGCCTGCCGCCGGCGCTTGCTTTTTCGGCCCGGCGGGAGTATCATTGCTATAAAAAACAGAAGGAGAAACTGCTATGGAAATGCCTCTCGTCAGCATCATCGTCCCTGTGTACAATGCCCAGAGCCACCTGAGCCGCTGCCTCGAAAGCATCTGCGGGCAGGAGTCCAAGAACCTCGAGCTCATCGTCATCAACGACGGCTCCAAAGATAAGAGCCTGCCCGTCTGCGAGGAGTTCCGCAAAAAGGACAGCCGCATCCTGCTGGTGGACAAGGCAAACTCCGGCGTGTCCGACACCCGGAACCTCGGCCTGAAGCTTGCCGGCGGCAAGTACGTCCAGTTCGTGGACAGCGATGACTACATCGCCCCGGACTACACCGCCCGGCTGGTGGAGGCGGCAGAGAAGACCGGTGCCGACCTCGTCATCTCGCCCTACACCATGGTCATCCCCGCCGGGGCGTCAAAGCCGGAACAGGTGCTGGAAAAGATCCAGGACGACCTCGGCGTCATGCATGTTGCACGCCCGCCGGAGAACCGGGAATACGGTTTCCTGCCCGAGGGCGTCTACGACAAGGACACCTTCGCCCGCCGCCTGATGGATAAGCCCGCCTCTTACTTTTACAGCGTGCTCTGGAACAAGCTCTACCGCCGCGACATCCTCACCCGGCACGACATCCGCTTTACCAGCGAGATGCGCTGGGCCGAAGACCTCGTGTTCAACATGCAGTATATCCAGTACGCCGAAGTCTTTGCGTCCATCCCGCAGCCCGGCTACTACTACGTCCAGAACCCTCAGAGCATCTGCCACACCCAGATAAAGCCTGCCACTCTGGTGCAGAACAAGATCCAGGTGTTCCACTACTACAAGGACCTCTACACCCGGCTTGGGATGTATGAGCAGGTGCGGCCCCAGCTCTACAAATTCCTCATCGACATCGCCGAGAGCACTTACCCCTCCGGCCCCTTCAAGAAGGTCATCGACGAGGCGAAAGCCTACTGGAAAGAGCACAAGGCAGAGATCTCATCCTAAAGAAAAGCGGGAGGCCCCTGCGGGGCCTCCCGCTTTTGTTGAAATTCAACCTCTCACCGCTCCATCCCGCTGACACGGGCATGTCGCGGAGCTCCCCTATCAGGGGAGCCTTTCAGAAGAATTTTACGCTCCGATGGCGGCACACTTCTTAGCCAGCCAGTCGCGCTCGTCCTCGGTCAGGCGGGGAGCCAGCTTCTCGAAGACCTCGCGGTGGTAGGCGTTCAGCCAATCCAGCTCGTCGCGGCTCAGAACGCCCGGGACGATGGGGGAGGTGGCGATCGGCACGAACGTGATGGGGCGGAATGCCAGGAACTCGCCGTACTGGTTGGATGCTTTGTGGTAGCACTCCAGCTCATTCTCGATGCGGATGCCGACGACGCCGCCCTCATAGACGCCCGGCTCGTCGGTGACGATCATGCCCGGCTTGAAAACGGTGGTGTTGCGGCCGTTCAGGGCGTGGGGGCCTTCGTGGACGTTGCCCACGTGGCTGACGCTGTGGCCGGTGCCGCAGCGGTAGTTGATGAGGTGGCGCCACAGCGGCTCACGGGCGATGGTGTCCAGCATATGGCCGTCGCAGTAGTCCAGCCAGACAGCCCGGGCGATGTCGATATGGCACTGTAAAGTCCAGGTGTAGAACAGGCGCTCGTCCTCCGTCAGCTCACCCAGCGGGTAGGTGCGGGTGATGTCGGTAGTGCCGTCCATATAGGTCGCGCCGCTGTCCACCAGCAAGAAGCCCTTCTTCTCGAGCTTTGCGTGGTCTTCCTCGGTGGCGTGGTAGTGCATCATGGCGGCGTTGGGGCCGTAAGCTGCAATGGTGCCGAAGCTCTCAGTCAGGAACTTGTCCTGTGCGCTGCGGTACTTGTGGAGGATCTCGTCGATGGTCAGCTCGGTCAGCTCTTCGCCGGCAGCCAGACGGTTCTCCAGCTCGATCTGGAAGCGCACCATAGCCACGCCGTCGCGGATGTGAGCTTCGCGGGTGTGAGCCAGCTCGACTTCGTTCTTGACGCCCTTCATGGGCAGCAGGGGGTCGGCCTCGTCCTTGACGGTCAGAGCCGGGTTGGCCTGCAGGGTCTGGTAAACAGCGTAGTTGACGGAAACGGGGTCGGCCAGAACGGTCTGCTCTTCGGCCTGGGCGGCGAGGAAGGTAAGCACATCGTCGTACTCAGCCAGCTCCACGCCGTTCTCCTTCAGCTCCGCAGCAGCCTCGGCGCTGACGCGGGCGGTGTCGATGAAGAGCGTCGCCTTATCGGGGGTCACATAGCAGTAAGCCATTGCATAAGGGGTGCATTGAATGTCCATCGCACGCAGATTGAGCAGCCATGCCAAATTGTCCAGCTTGCCCACCAGCTGTGCGGTGCAGCCCAGCTCAGAGAGCTTCGCACGCAGCTGGCCCAGCTTCTCGGCAGGGGAGAAGCCTGCGTACTCTTTCGGCAGGAGCCATGCCGGGGTAGCGGGCAGGGCGGGACGGCCCTCCGTCCACAGCTCGTCCTCGAGGTTCAGCAGCTTGATAGTGCCTTTCTTGGCGTCCAGTTCTTTCTGCAGGCTGCGCACCAGACCGCAGGAAGCGGTCAGGCCGCAGAGGCCCAGCGTGCCGCCCTCGGGCAGGACTTTGCCGCAGTACTGCTCGGCGGTCGGCACGCCCGGCTCACCCATCCGCATCAGCTGGATCTCCGTGCCAGCGATCTCCTTCTCGGCCTGCACGAAGTAACGGCCATCGGCCCAGACAGCGCTCTCGGTCATGGTGACGACGAAGTTGGAGTTCTCGCCGTGGAAACCGGAGAAATAGGTCAGGGCAGTGTAGTGGTCGGGCATATACTCGCTGGCGTGCGGGTCTCCCACCGGGATAAGGTAGACGTCCACGCCGTTTGCCTTCATGGCCTCGCGCAGGGCGGCCAGACGCTCGGGAACGGTATTCATGCTCATGTCAAAAAGCCTTCTTTCTTTATTCTGCCGGAAAAACGTCCGGCGGCGATGGTTTGCTGTACCTTATTGTATCATTCCGGGGCGCAGAATGCAATTCATGGGCGATGTTTTGACTTTTCGCGTTTTTCCGTGTATGCTAGGGTCGGAAGCTTTTTATAGAATGGAGGCGTTTTCATGGTATTTTCCATCATCATGCTCGTCTGCCTTATCGTCTGTGTTGGCATCGACTATCTGAGCCTGAAACGCATCGAGCGGAACGGCGCCCTACTGGGCGTCACGCTGCCGCAGAATGCCGCCGAGCTGCCCGAAGTGCAGGACATCGTACAGCGGTATCTGCGTCGGCTGCGCACCATCTGCCTGCTCTGTGCCGCTGTGAGCGTCGGGCTGTTTTTCGCGCCCAATTCGCTGTTTTATGTCACGGTCTGGGTCTATTTCTTTTTCGGAAGTCTGGCCCTGCCGTATCTGCCCTGTCTGTGGGGGAACCGCGCTCTGCAAAAACTGCGGGATGCCCACGGCTGGCCTGCCGCGCCCGAGGACGCCGCATGGAAATACGGTCTGCTCTATTATGACCCCGACGACAAGCGCATCTCCGTTCCCAAACGTATCGGCAAAGGAAGCGCTGTCAATCTCGCCACCCTCCGGGGTAAAATCGCTATGGCGGTCAATGTCATTGCAATCGTCAGCATTCTGCTGGTTGGGCCGGTGCTGGGCGTTCTCGACCACACCCCCGCAAGGCTGGAACTGCAAGTGTCGCCCACGGTAGAGCTGCAATCCTACCATGGAAAGACTCAGAAGTACACGATTCCCATAGACGACATCACCGAGGTTCAGGTTTATTCCTCCCTGCCGGAGGCCGGCCGGATACACGGCCTCGATTTGGAGCACTACTGGCAGGGTTCTTTTGTCATGGTACACGACGGCACCGTGCATCTCTGCCTCGACCCCACCGCCGGGAAGTTCCTCCGGGTGGAGACGGAAGACGGCATTTTCTGGTTCACCGGCGAGACGGACGAAAAGACTGAGAAAATCGCCGAATGGATTATTGAAGAGATGGGGCAGACTGCCGATTGACACCGCATTTTTTGCTCCCTGCCTGCTTGCGGGGAGCTTTTGTTTTGCCCCTGCCGCCCGAAAACGCAAACAAATTGCAAAAAATGTTACAAATTTCTCATCAAAAAGGCCGGTTTGCCATTGACAGCCTTGTTATAATAGAAGTGTAGGAATTTTACGGGTCAGCACTCAGCGGCCCGGACTGCTTGTAAGGCCCGACGGGCCTGCTGGGCAGCGCCTTTGCGGCGTCTGCATAAAAGAAAGAGGCATTTCAGACTATGACCAAGATCGATATTTTCTCCGGCTTCCTTGGCGCCGGTAAGACTACCCTTATCAAGAAGCTCATCAAAGAGTCCTTTGCAGGCCAGAAAGTCGTGCTCATCGAGAACGAGTTCGGCGAGATCGGCATCGACGGCGGCTTTTTGAAGGAGTCCGGCATCCAGATCAATGAGCTGAACGCCGGCTGCATCTGCTGCTCTCTGGTGGGCGATTTCCGCGCCGCTCTGCAGCAGGTGGTGGAGCAGTACCACCCCGACCGCATCGTTATCGAGCCCTCCGGCGTCGGCAAGCTGTCCGACGTTATCTCGGCGGTTCAGAACGCCCATCTGGACGTTCAGCTGAACAGCTTCGTCACCGTTGTTGACGCGCTCAAGGCAAAGATGTACCTCAAGAACTTCGGCGGCATCCTGATCGAAGCCGCATCCGAACTCCCGGCTTACTGGCTGGTCGGCTATACCACCGACGATGAGAAGATCACGGTTGCCGGTGAGTCCGTAACGCTCGACGAGCTGACGAGCGCCTTCGAGGGCAAGCTCGAGAGCGTGTTCCCGACCAAGGCAGCTGCTTCCGACGAGCATCTGACCAAGGTTTCCTTCACCGAGCGCAATGCTGCCGCTCCGGCGGTCAAGAGCGCAAAGCCGCTCGCGGTCATTCCGGTATTCCCGGGTACCAACTGCGAGTACGACACCGCGCGTGCAGTTGAGAATGCAGGCGGCGCAGCTGAAATCGTTGTTGTCCGCAACTTCTCCGCTGACGCGCTCCGCGAGAGCGCAGAGCAGCTCGAGAGCGCCATCCGCCGTGCGCAGATGGTCATTCTGCCGGGCGGCTTCTCCGGCGGCGACGAGCCGGACGGCTCGGGCAAGTTCATTGCCTCCTTCCTGCGCGGCCCCGGCATCAAGGACAGCATCCATGAGCTGCTGAACCGCTACGGCCTGATGCTCGGCATCTGCAACGGCTTCCAGGCCCTCATCAAGCTGGGTCTGGTGCCCTACGGCGAGATCCGCGACGAGATGACCGGCGACGACCCGACCCTGACCTTCAACCTCATCGGCCGTCACCAGAGCCGCTACGCAACCACCCGTGTTGCGTCCGTGAAGAGCCCGTGGCTGTCCTCCTGCAACGTCGGCGACCTGCACTCCATCGCGTTCTCGCACGGCGAAGGCCGCTTCGTAGCACCGCAGCACGTGATTGACGACCTCGCAAAGAACGGTCAGATCGCCTTCCAGTACACCGACCTTGCGGGCGCTCCGTCCATGGACATCGCGTGGAACCCGAACGGCTCGATGTGCGCGATTGAGGGCATCACCTCTCCGGACGGCCGTGTCCTCGGCAAGATGGGTCATACCGAGCGTTACAGCCCGTTTGTCGGCAAGAATATCTACGGCGAAAAGTATCAGCCGCTGTTCGCAAACGGCGTGAAATACTTCAAGTAAGCACGAAGATAGAGAAAACAGAGTGTGGAGAGTGGAGAGTGGAGAGAAAAGGAAGCGAGATCATCGTGCCGGCTCTCCATTCGTCACTCTCCATGGGGTTACGCTTCGAAGGTGTAGAGCTGCTTGTAGCCTGCCGCCGGGTTGGGCGTCAGAACGAAATACTTCTGCGCAAGCAGCTCGGCGGCGTTCGCACCGAAATGGCGGGCGTATTCCTTGATATAGGGCGCGATGTGGCTCATGTCTGCCTCGGTCGCTTGGTTTACGAGCACCTGAGGGGGCAGACCGGTCGGCGCTTTATCACATCTTAACACAATTTTGCCGCCGTGCATACCGGTTCCGCAGAAATTGTTGACCGGATACGCGCCGTTCTGACCGATGCCGAGCACAAGAATGAGACCGCCGGCGAGATACTCGCCGAGGAACGAACCCGCCTTGCCGCCGACTACCATAACAGGGAAGTGCTGCTGGTATGCCTTCATGTGGATGCCGGCGCGGTAGCCGCAGTCGCCCTTGATATAGATCTTGCCGCCGCGCATCGCGTAGCCGCAGGCGTCGCCGACGTTGCCGTGCACAACGATCTCACCGGCGTTCATGGTGTCGCCAACGGCCTCCTGC
>ERZ772901.2174-NODE-2174-length-13065-cov-2.505688_pt1 | contig 13065 bp, 13 predicted proteins | sample MGYA00512123_ERZ772901 | MGnify/ENA primary metagenome ERZ772901 (study PRJEB29015, sample SAMEA2737711) | human gut metagenome | biome: human gut; feature: human-associated habitat; material: faeces | place: China | collected 2012 ...
ACTACCGGCCATAATAATTTTCCCATCATACCATGTAGCAGACTGCATAGAACCATCAAGTTTATTGGAAAACTCAACGCATTTTGCTGTAGAAATTCTCCGCTCAATATTATCCAAACTTGTTTCTTCCAGTTCGTTAATATTAAAGAACTTTTTAAAAGGTGCTAAAACAATACTGTCGTTAATAACATCGATAACTACACTTCTACATTCTCTGTAAAAACCACCATATCTATCCCAGAAATCTTCGCCTGAAGTATCAATCTCACCATCATACACATTACTATATCTTGCATATCTGATAAGCAAAAACTTATTCCACTGATTCATTTCCAGACAAGAGATTAAATCTTCATATTGCCTATACTGTGCACTTGGATGTTTTTCATTTAGTTCTTCAATCCATCTTTCCAAACAGGTCTGAGATTCATTGGTATATCCGGCTTTATAGGAATAGGTTGGCTCTCCAATTTTATTCCTATATTCATTTTTGATTTCTACAAATTTATTCAACACTGGATTCCAACTCATTCTGATTTCTCCTCTTTAATGTGACCGTCATCAAGCCGGTTTGTCCTAACTAAAATCTCCTTCTATAAAATCATATCCATCCTCATCGTGGCTCAGATATTTCAAACTGGTGAATTCTGAGCCGCCAGGATTTAGAGTGTCATATTCGATGTGATCAAACGGAGTCTTAATATCGTAATCATCCGGTGTTCCATCTATAAAATATTCTTTAAATCCGTCAAATTTCTCTGATGCCAGACTGAATTTGATGGAAACATCTTCTACTTTTACAATTACTTTTTTCTCCATCCTTACTCCTACAAATCAAAGATGAATCCGTCCTGATGCTTATAAAAAACCCAGCATCCCACTCCAAGACACAGTACAGCTTCTGCTGCTGTCACCAGAAGCATCACCAGACCTGGAAGTCTGCCATAGATTACAACATTCCGGAACATGATCAGAATACTGGTCAGAGGGTTTATCATTACCAGATGGTATAACCATTCCGGCAGAATCGACATTGGATAGATAACCGGTGTCAGATACATCAGCACTGCCATCAGCACCGAATACAAGTGCAGAACATCCCTGTATTTCACCGCAATCGTCGCCAGAATCAGTCCAATCCCCAGAGCCAGAACCACCAGCAAAAAAAGTGGCACAACTGAAAGAAGCATTGTCCAGTGAAGTTCCGCATGCATACCGATCATAATCAGAAATAACGCTGCACAGGATGCCATCAGATTGATCAGACTGGAACACACCCTTGACATCACGAATACATATTTCGGTACATACACCTTCTTTATCAGAGATGCACTCCCGATAATTGCTGACATTGCATTTGTCGTAGCGTCATTGAAAAAGTTAAAAATAACCTGCCCACATAACAAATACAACGGAAAATTCTCTATATCAAATTTAAACAGATTTGAGAAAACGATGGATAAAACCGTCATCATAAGAAGTGGATTCAGCAGTGTCCATAAAACCCCCAGTATGGAACGCCGGTATTTCACCTTCACGTCTCTTGAAACCAGTTCTTTTAAAAACGGCTTAAATTTGACAAAATTTTGAATATAAACTGACATATTTTCTTCCCCTTTAAATTATAATTATATTATTTTTTCAGTCTTTATTCAATCAAATCCCTTACACTTATCATTGATTTTCTCTATTTCTTTTATTGATTTTCCAAATAAGTAAAGGAGTCTGCATAAAGCAGACTCCCTAACGGACATCCTTATATAATTTTGCAATCTCTTCTGCCGGAACACCATCCCGGTACATGGCTCTCAGCCGGTTCATAAGCCACATTACTTTCAGCTTTTCGATTGTATTTCTGCCAAATCTTCTGTCTGAAGTATAAATCCTGTGTCTTGTCATCCCAAGCGGAATCCCTTTTTCTTTGAGGATCAGTGAAAACTGATAATCCTCCAGAATCGGCATCTCTGGAAATTTTCCCACTTCAAAGAACAACTTCCGGTCAATGAAAATCCCCTGGTCTCCAAACATTACTTTTCTGTCTTTAATCCTGTGATTGGAGATCACCCTGCAGGTGAACATAAAAAAATTATATGAATGAAATGCAATTCCAAAACACCCTGCCCGGTATTTTTTCATTACAGTCTCAATCTCTTCTAATGCTGTAGGTGGAACTTCACTGTCGCAGTGCAGGAAAAAAAGTACATCTCCACTGCTTTCTTCCGCTCCCTTGTTCATCTGCTTTGCTCTTCCTTTCGGGGACTGAATTACCGGATACCGGTCCTTCAAAAGTGCCAGTGTTCCATCCGTGCTTCCCCCGTCTACAAACAGAATCTCACATCTTTCATTCAGCGGCTCCAGTGTCTTCATCAGCCTTTCAATTGTCGATTCTTCATTGTATGTTGGTATAATAATTGATATTTTCATCTCTACTTCACGGTTTCAATTTCTACGTTCATCCAGGTATCATACAGATTTCTCCGGAACTCGTCCGCATCTCTGATCACCGGGATCTTGAGAGTGCAGTTCTTTTTCGTTTCATCCTCTGCCAGAATCAGTCTTCCCTTTGTAAGCTTTTCTGTTGACAGCTGCATGTCCACTCTCTGTATCTCAAAAAGTTCCGGATGCATCATGTAAGCCGCAGCGATCGCATCCCAGTTATAATATCCGGGAATTCCATATTCATCCCAGTTATTGTCAAACCAGTAATCCGTCTCATTCTTGATCAGCCTTACAACTCCCTTACTCAGATCCGAAAGTTCTCTTTCATACTCTTCTCTTGTAAAAAGTACCTTCAGGCAATTATTACCCGTAATAACCGCAACATCCGTTCCACTGGTAAGTGTCGCATAAGTTGCCAGCGGATCACAGGAGAAATTAAGTTCATCCATTTCCCGCTTTGCAAAGATCAGCGGTTCTGTTGTTCCTCCCATCAATACGATACTCTTCACCTGATGAAAAAACTCAAGATTGTGTTTCCAGGCTCCATAAAGATTTGTCACGGAACCCGTCACCAGAATTTCCAGCTCCCCGGCATATTTTTCTGCCATCTCGGCAAGATAATGTGCCGCTTCACTTTCGGTTTCTCCAGGTGTTGCTCCACCTTTGTAAACGCGCAACTCGTCATGCCCGATTTTCTTTACAAACTTCTTTGTATTTTCGTAAACCTTCTCCAGCGTATTGTTCCCATAAGTTGTCGTCACTCCCAGGACCTCTGCTTCCGGATCCCCCAGCAGATACAGCAGTGCCAGTCCATCATCTACATCACACCCATTAATTCCAAACGTACAGTCACAATCATGAATTATTTTTCGCATACCATTCTCCTTTTATCACTTCTGAAACAAAATCCCCTGTCTTTCATCAATTTTGATGCCAACCAGTTCTCCTGTTTTTACCCCCAGTTTCATCCAGTCACGGTGAAGCATCCATACTGTCAGCTTTCCATCTGCATACTTCAACAGGATTTCTGCTGTTTCCCCCTCAAACATAACTTCTTCAATCTGATACATTCTTTCCGTCTCATCTACAGTCAGCGTGATCGCCGATGGTCGGACCATCAGCTCATACTCTCCTTCTGCTTTCTGCGTCTCAAATGAAACTGCCCGGCTTACGAATCTGCCATTCTCCACTTTCCCAAAAATATAATTTGTCTGTCCCATATAATCTGCCACCACTCTGGACTCTGGATGGTAGAACATCCTCTCCGGCTTATCATACTGAAGCACTTCTCCAGCTTTCATCAGAGCGATCCGGTCAGACACCTTCATTGCTTCTTCTTTATCATGCGTGACCATAACGACCGTAAGCTCCATCTCATGATGCAGCTTTCTTACCAGATCTGCCATCTCGCACCGCAGATTCTCATCCAGGCTTGAAAATGGTTCATCAAGAAGAAGAAGTTTCGGATCTGCCGCAAGCGCTCTTGCCAGCGCGACCCTCTGACGCTGTCCACCGGACATTTCCCGGATCTTACGCTTCTCAAATCCTTCCAGCTGAACAACTTTTAACAGTTCTCCTACCCGCGCCTGCTTATCTTTTTTCGGGATTTTTTTCAGCTCCATCGAAAAGCTAATATTCTGTTCTACCGTCATATGCGGAAACAGTCTGAGATCCTGAAAAACAATCACGGTTCCTCTTTTTTCCGGTGCAAGATTTGTAATCGATGTGTCATCGATCCGGATATCCCCTTCCTGCGTTTCAAGAAGACCTGCAATGCTTTTTAACAGTGTTGTCTTTCCGCAGCCTGAGGCGCCAAGAAGCGAAATAAATTCTCCCGTTCTAATCTCCAGATTTATATTCTTCAGTATTCTTATCTTTTGTAAATCTACACAAAGTTCTTTAATTGTAAGACTCATGTGCTCCTCCTGCCTAATAATATTCTACTTCCTGTGCCTTTGTAAAACGTCCCACGATCCATTCCAGTATTCCAAACACCAGAAGCATGATCACCAGGAATATCACACTGTAAATGCTGGCAAAATTACGTTCTCCGCTTCCGAGATATGGAACCATGACGATCGCAAATGTTTTGACATTTCCCCCGCCGATCATCAACGTCAGGAAATACTGACTGAACGAAACAACAAATGCCATCGAAAACGCAGAAAGCATGACCGGAAACAGATTCGGAAGTGTCACTTTAAAAAATGCCTGAAGCGCACCAGCCCCCAGAACTCTTGCCTGTTCCTCCAGCTTTACCCCTATCGCTCTTGTGCCATCCTGCATCAGTGTCACTGCATATGGAAGAGAGCAGATCAGATGGACAATAATAACCCCCAGAACAGTTCCGCTAAGTCCACATTTGATAAAGGTAATCTGAACCCCCATCGCAAACACGGTTCCCGGAACAAGAAACGGAAGCATCGACATAAATGAAAACAGCCGCTTTCCAAAAAAATCATAGCATTCCAGCGCCCTCGCCGTCATTGTTCCAATCACAACCGACAGGAACGCGACCGAAGCCGATATGAAAAGACTGGACATACAAAGTCGCACAAGCTGCTGCCTGTTTCTCAGTATTCCATTCACCGCTCTCATAGAAAATTTCTGTGGTATGAGCGACGGCCACGCCCATCTCTCAGTTCCCACCCAGACAAGGATTGTAAGGATCGGTACGATAACCAGGAAAATAAAATTGCCTATGATCAGGCCTTCCCAGATGTTCTTTTTTCTTTTCATCTTCCTGTTCCTCCTAACCTGCCAGCTTCTTCGTGCTCCGGCGAAGTAATATGTAATATAAAACTGCTGCAATCAGAGCAATCACGATCAGGATTCCATTGATCGCCATCGCATACGGTCGCGCCCGCAGATCCGGCTTGGTATATTCCAGATAAGCCAGAACCGGCAGCGCCTTTGGTGTCGTTGCTCCAAGTATGAACGGCAGCTCATATGCTCCAAGTGCAAATACAAAGATGATCAGGAAACCACTGAGCACTGTATTCATACATAAAGGAAGCGTTACTTTCATGAAGGTCTGAAGTTTATTCGCTCCAAGATTGGTCGCTGCTTCTCCAAGACTGCCATTGATATTCGCCATCAGAGCAATCACAAAATAGATTATGAATGGGATTTCCTTCCACAGATAGGCAAGAATTACACCAAGTCCATATCTGTCATAGATCAGCATCGGAAACTGCTGCTGATCCGTAATCAGTCCTGCATTTGCAAGGATTCTCGCAAGGATTCCATTTTGCGAAAGAATGTTTACAATAAAGAGTGCCACAACAACATGGGGAACAATGATCGGAATCTGAACAATCCGCATAATGATTCCGCGCACTTTTCCGGCACTCACCAGAACTGCACACAGAAATGTTCCTGTTACTGTGGCAAGAAAAGCCGACATAAATGCAATGTACAGACTATATTTTAATGACTGCAAAAGATCCGGCCTTGTCAGTACCTCCTTATAATATTTCAGCGTCGGTTCCGTTAACCCAAAAGCTGGAATCACCCCTAAACTTTGGATGATTCCAGTTCCCAGACCAATAATAAAAACTACGCCTAATATAAGTTGCGGCACCAACAGTATATAAGGTGTCATTTTTTTCTTCATTTTATTTTCCTACTACTTCCTCTGCCCAGATCTCTTCGATGATCGGTACAAGTGCGGAAGGCATTTCCGGAAGACGTTTTGATAAAAGTTCATCCTGAGAGATTGCTCCCTTACCGATTTCAACTTTATCAAATGCTTCTTTCTGTGTATCGTTTAATTTGTTGTAATCTACAACCGGAATGGTACGGATCTCTGTGAAACGATCTGCCTGTACTTCCGGATCCATCATCTCGTTGATTGCTACCTGGGCTCCTGCTACGTTTCCTGAATTTGCTGCAATTGCAATGTAATTTGTATTTCCAATTGTTCCTTTATCGAACTGGAAGGATTGAGATGTTTCTGTGTAAGTACCATTTTCAATATTGGTAGCTGTTGAATATGCACTGTAAGAGATATCCATTACAACTTCTCCGTCAGAGTACATATTGGTCAGTGCCGTAGAATCCTTCGGGAAAGTCTTTCCTTCATTCCACAGGTATGGATTCAGTTCACGCAGATATTCAAGAGCTGGCTCAATTACTGCTTTTACAGTCTCTTTATCAGCTTCCATATCCATGAACTGTTCATATCCGCAGATATCGTAAATCACATTACGAACAAATGCACTTCCTGTAAAGTCAGGTAATGCAGGATAAGTTACTTTTCCTTTGTTCGCTTTGCAGAACTCCATGAACTCATCTGTGTTTGTCGGAAGATCCGGTGTTACTGCTGTATCTGCGATCATAACAAGCTGTGCTTTTCCGTATGGAGCTTCATATCCCTCAATCGGAAAGCAGAAGTCTGCATTTGTCTCTTCATCATCTGTATCAATATAAGACTGGAAGTTCGGAAGTTCTTCTGCAAACGGTCCGTAAAGCATGTTGTTTTCTTTACAGGTCTTGAAGTTTTCTCCATTAATCCAGATCATATCGATATCGCCATCTTTTTTATCTGTTGAAATTTCACCGGAAAGCTGACTTAAAATCGCATCAATATCCATCGGTACACGTTCCAGTGTGATGTCATATTTTTCTTTCAGACGCGGTGCATAGTAGTTATCAAGCCAGTCATTTAAGCTATCATCTCCGCCCCATCCGTAAAATGTAACGGTTGTACCCTTGGCTGCATCCACCATTTCATCGAAGCTCATATCCTCTACGGCTTCGGTTGTCTGCTTGGTTTCTTTGTTGTCTGCTTTTTCTGTCTTTGCGCTGTTTCCACATGCTGTTAAGGAAAACGCCATCACAGTACTTAAAAGCAGCGCTGCAATTCTCTTTTTCATTAAAATTTTCCTCCTTCATTTTCTCCGTCCTTCATTATAACAAATTATTAACAAAAAGCACGCTGTTTTTCATTCCTGCTTTGTTGTTGCCCCTCAACACTTCGTTTAGCTATTGTATTTTTCTATATACTTATAGAATTTTTCTACCGATGATTCCATTGCTCTGTCCTTCAGCGTAAGAAGACCGATTTCCCAGATCATATCATCTTCTGCGAAAGGAATCATGACCAGCCCCTCTGTATTCATATCTTCATGGACAAAGTCAATCGTCACAGAAATCCCTCTCTTCAGCCGGCACATTTTATAGCAGAGATCAAATCCATTTGTCTCAAATACAATATCCGGTTCAAATCCCCGGTTCCAGCATCTGCTCTGAATAAACTCATTGAGTTTAAAACTGCTGTTTTCAAGATAAAGAGGCTCGCCTTCCAGATCCAGAATAGTTGCTTCTCTTTTTTTCGCCAGAGAATGTCCTTCATAGACCAGAAGCCCCAGACTGCATTTTTTTAAACTTTTCATATCAAAACAATCTCCTGCAAATGGTCCGATCGACAATGCCACATTCCCTTCTTTGTCAAGCAGCATTTTCTCTACGATCCGATCCGGATATTCCATATAAGAAAATGTCACATTCGGATATTTCTTCTGAAATTCCAGAATACAGTCTGGCGTCAGGTAACGCAGGATATCATAGGCAACCAGAAGTTCTACTGTCCCTTCCTCACTCGCACGTATCATATCAATTTCTTTTTTCAATTTGTCATATTCGCTAAGAACCGTATTCGCATAATCATACAGCCTCTGTCCACTCTCTGTCAGTTCTATCCCGGAGGCAACCCTGTCAAGCAACGTACATTCCAGTTCATTTTCCAGATTTTTCAGTACACGGCTGAGTCCCTGTGGTGACATAAAAAGCTCTTTTGAAGCCCTCGCAAGACTTCCTCTTAGACAAATCATCCGAAATTCCTCTAATTCTTTAATCGTCATTCTTTTCCCACGACTCCCCTATTTAAATTTACATTTTGCCCGATTCAAAATAGGTGTTTTCCCAAGAGGTACCTTTTCATCGATTCCCATAATAAGCGGTAGCAAATGCTTTGCATCTTCATATCCTCTCCTTCTGAAACTACAGATGCACGAAGCGCAATATGTATAAAGTTCCGGCTCCCTCGATGCTTTTACACGGTCTGTCAGTGCCTGTGCCACATCCGCTTCTTTTCCAGCTGCGCATCCACCAAGCCCGCAACACTGTACATCTCTGAATGCATCTTCTACCTTTCCGACAAGGAATGGCTTCATATCATATTCAAACTTTCTGTCTTTCCGGTCCGGACATGGATAATACATTGGAATCCTTTCTTTTTGATAAATATTTCCAATTTTAAGCTCTGCCATTTTTTCGTAAACACTGATAATCTCCGCATCCAGTCGTCCTTTTAAAAAATAATAGCAGTTCGGACATGCCATGATCACCTGTTCTACTCCTGACTCTTTTAATTTCCAGTTGATTCGCTCAATGATCCCCGCTGCCTCTGAAACAAGTCCCAGTTCTTCAATCGGTTTCCCACAACAGTCATATACAACTCCCACATCATATTTTGCGAATTCTTCCACCAACTTATCTGTCGTTTTCGGAAAAAAAGACGGAAAATTACATCCCGTAAAAAAAACTGCTTTCTTTTTTGAATGGCGGTAATTTGCAAATTTATACGGATTCTTTTCTAAGAGCAGTCCGTCATATGAATTATCAAGAAGCTTCCCACCTCCGTCTTCAACCAATTTTCTCCGACTGTCAAGTGCAATCTCTTTTCCATCAATTCCTTTTGGACAGACACACCCGCAGGTTCCACACAAGAAACAATGATATGCCAGCTCCGGTTTTTCTTTTAATACCGGCAGATCAATTCCGTATTTTTCCAGAAACAGACAACTTCTGGTACATTTTCCACAATGGATACATGCATCCAAATCCCACTTATTCATAATTTTTATCCAGCTTTCCTTTCAGTCCCAGTTCCAGATAATCAATCGTAATTGGACAGTTACAAATTGCTCCCTTTTCAATATCCTCATACAGGTGGTACAAATCTCCCTTATCATCCACATCATAATACATCTGACCTACCGCCGTAGAGAGTTTCTCATTTCTCATGTGCTGTAAGGTATCATAAATAACTGTATTCGTTCCGTATCGTTCAATTTTCCATATAGAATCATATTCTTTTTTCATTCCGATCAGATAGTACCCTCCATCAAATGTAGGATGAATCACAATATCTTTTCCCCCAAGATTATCAAATGCATTTTTCAGTGTTTCCGGATGAATCTGCGGAATATCTGTCCCGATCAGAATTACTTTCTCATACCCCATTCTCAGTACGATTCCAATCGCATTCTTCATCCTTTCACCAAGATCATCACCAAATTGTGGAAGACATACTGTCTCATTATCAAGAACTTGCTGTAGCAGCTTCTTTTCATCCTTTGGTGTAAAAAACACGAAAATATCCGCATCCACCTGCTTTGCTTTTTCATATATATCCTTTACAAAGCAGGCATGTAGACGCGCGCACTCTTCCCCAGTTAGAAAAGGCATCAGCCTGGTCTTTGTCTGTCCTGGTATCGGCACCCTCGTAAATAAAATAAGTGCATCTTTCATCTATAATATTTCCTCCAACATTTCAATCACACTTTCCACTACTTTAGGACAAAAATCCAGCATTCTGCCACTCGAAAGTGCTTCTTCAAGCTGTTCCGGAAGCGATACATCATAGCCTAATAACTCTTTGCAACTGTTTGTTGCAAACTTTTCCAGAAACAATGCTCTAAATTCTGCATATTTGTTCATCATTTCTTCTTTTTGCCGAAGCAGAGTATTCACATCCCAGTGTCCATATTTTAATCCAACAGCCATGATTGCTCCGGTAAATGCACCGCATGTATCCCCATGCATCATTCCACCTCCAAAACAAGCCGAGACTTTATTCGCCATCTCTTCCGTAATCCCAAGTCTCTCTGCGAAATAAGACAGAACGACCTGAGAGCAATCATATCCTTTTATAAATTTTTCCCGAATCATACTTTCTTCTATCATTTTTCTCTCTCCTTTGTCATCTTACATCACTTTTTCATTCTAACATCAAACCAGTCCTATTTCTATAGATTGTCTTATCGTATTTAACTATAATTTGCTTGTCTTATTTATAAATCAAATAATTCGTGCCTTTTACAAAAAAATCCCTCATCTGCGGTTTCCCGCAAATGAAGGATTTCTTTTACTTTATTCAATTCTTACAGTAATCCACCGATTGATAAGAATAACGGTGCAAATACAAGTGAAACAATTGTCATAAGTTTGATCAGGATGTTGATAGACGGTCCTGATGTATCCTTGAACGGATCACCTACTGTATCACCAACAACTGCTGCTTTGTGAGCTTCGCTTCCTTTTCCGCCATGATGTCCTGTTTCGATGTATTTCTTAGCATTATCCCATGCTCCACCTGCGTTGGACATGAAGATTGCCATAAGTACACCTGTAACAAGTGCTCCGGAAAGTAATCCACCGAGGGATTCCACACCAAGAACGATACCAACGATCAGCGGTACTACGACTGCCATCACACCCGGAAGCAGCATTTCGTGAAGAGCTGCTGTGGTAGAGATTGCAACGCATGATGTATAATCCGGTTTTTCTTCACCTTTCATAATGCCCGGTTTTTCACGGAACTGGCGTCTTACTTCTTCGATCATCTTGTATGCAGCCTTTGATACAGACTCCATAGTAAATGCGGAGAAGAGGAATGTAAGCATACCACCGATAAAGATACCGATGATTACTCTGTAGTCAAGAAGGTTGATCGCTTCAAGACCAACTGCCTGTGCATAAGATACGAAAAGTGCAAGTGCTGTAAGGGCTGCTGATCCGATTGCGAATCCCTTACCCATAGCTGCAGTTGTATTTCCTACTGAGTCAAGCTTATCTGTGATTTCACGAACAGATTCATCCAGTCCTGACATTTCTGCGATACCACCTGCATTATCTGCGATCGGTCCGTATGCATCAACGGCAACTGTGATACCTGTTGTAGAAAGCATACCTACTGCTGCAAGTGCGATTCCGTAAAGTCCTGCAACTGAGTAAGATACAAAGATACCTACACAGATCAGGAGAAGCGGGATTGCTGTAGATTTCATTCCTACCGCAATACCACTGATGATTGTAGTAGCTGCACCAGTCTCTGACTGTTCTCCGATTCCCTGAACCGGTTTGTAGTCTGCTGATGTGTAGTACTCTGTGATGTTACCGATGATCACACCAACAACCAGACCTGCGATAACGGCAATTGCCGCACTCATCTTTCCGAAGAGTACATTACTCAGTACAAGTGCTACAACAATAACTACGATAGAAGCTGCATAACTTCCCTTTGTGAGAGCTTTCTGTGGATTCGAATTCTCATCACCTTTTACAAAGAAGGTTCCGATGATAGAAGCGATCAGACCACATCCTGCGATCGCAAGCGGATAAAGGACTCCGGATACAGCTCCTGCTGCTGCTCCAAGAGTCAGTGCTGATACAAGTGAACCAACATAAGATTCAAAAAGGTCAGCTCCCATACCTGCAACGTCACCTACGTTATCACCTACATTGTCAGCGATAACAGCCGGGTTACGCGGATCATCTTCCGGGATACCTGCTTCTACTTTACCGACAAGATCTGCACCAACGTCTGCTGCTTTGGTGTAGATACCACCACCAACGCGGGCGAAAAGTGCGATTGAAGATGCACCAAGGCTGAATCCTGAAAGCACATCTACGTTCTTTGTAACAATGTACACAAGGCTTACGCCAAGTGCTCCAAGACCTGCTACGCACATTCCCATAACGGCCCCGCCAGAAAAAGCAATTGATAATGCTTTATTCATTCCGCTTTCTTTTGCTGCGTTAGCAGTTCTTACGTTCGCTTTTGTAGCGACTGTCATACCACAGTATCCTGCAACTGTTGAGAAAAGTGCTCCAATTACAAAGCATACTGCTGTTACCCAGCTGATACCAAATCCGATCAGTACAAAAAGCACTACTACAAAAATGACCAGAATCTTGTATTCAGCCATGAGGAAAGCTCTTTCGCCCTCCGCGATTGCGCCTGCAATCTCTTTCATGCGGTCCGTACCTGCATCCTGTTTTCCTACTTTACCAGCAAGATATGCTGCAAATAATAAAGCAATAACAGCTGCAATCGGGACCAGATACATGTAATTATTCATTTCTTGTTCCTCCCTGAATTATTGTACCTCTAAAGACAATATCATAAAAAGAACAAGAATGCAAAACAATTTTTTGAATTTTCAATAAGTTTTATTTTGTTTATCTATAAATGTGGTCTTTCTCTATTTTTTTAATTTGTATCTCACCGTCCACATTCCACTGGGATTTACACAATATCAAGATATGTTTTTTCCCGAGGTGCCGGAAAAGCAGCATCTAATCTGGCATATTCCTCCACTGTCAGATGAACCTTTCCCGCCTCCAAGTTCTGCAGTACATGTTCTGCCTTTCCACTTCTTGGAATGGCAATCACATCCATTACTCAGTTTTATCTCTTTTTTATTCATGATTTCCACTCCCTGCATTTTGTTTTTCTGTTCCTTACTGTCTGTTTTTACTATATTATAGAAAATATCCCACTTTTTACAAATGTTATAAGGGACATATTTTTATGTTTATTTATTCTTTTTATTATTT
>ERZ772901.2193-NODE-2193-length-12954-cov-2.672145_pt1 | contig 12954 bp, 9 predicted proteins | sample MGYA00512123_ERZ772901 | MGnify/ENA primary metagenome ERZ772901 (study PRJEB29015, sample SAMEA2737711) | human gut metagenome | biome: human gut; feature: human-associated habitat; material: faeces | place: China | collected 2012 ...
AACCGCTGAAAGTCTTATTCTGCGCATCGACGCCTTCTTCCGCTTCCAGCCGATTGACATATACACCGCCTTTGACCAAGCCGTTATACTTATTGATTTCGCGCTCCCGCATAGCCTGTCCGACCAAAGCCCCCCACATATATTGCATCTGGGGATTTCCGGTTGCCTGGGCGATAAAATCACTCACACCCTCCACACTGTACTGTCCTGTACGGGGGTCGGTGAAAGCCGCAGCCATCGTCCCGGAATAATACTCGCCGCTGATAAGTCCCTCACGCTCGGCATCGGTCACCGAGATTCCCATCTTCTCGAAACCGGGCAAGTACACGTGGTTGGCAATCAGAGTCTGCCAAGCCATTTCAGCCAACTGATCCATCTGCTCTTCATTACTTTCGGAGATGTTGCTCTGGTCTTTCAGGTTGTTGTATACCTCAATATATTCCGAATATCTGATCTTCGAACCGTCGATCACACCGACCTTGGGGTCGTTACCCGAAAGTCCCATATCCGTTTTAAGCGAGAGAATGAATGCCAGCAGTGCAAACGCGATGATAATCGACAAAACCACACCGAATCTGGTCCGTAACGTGTTTAAACTTGCCATATAAACTATTTTAATTTATTGTTTCAAAATGAGTGTTCAAAGATAATAAATATATTCTGAAAACCATGATAAACGACCAAATTCTTTCGTCATTTTCCGCATCCGGCATATCGAAAAAACGCACTTGCCCCTCACCGGTCGAAAATATCCCGTAAACTACAACCGTTTCACGCGCGCCAACTCCAACCGGGAACGGGTCCTGCGCAGAATCTTGATCTCAAGATGCTCGAAACGCACGGTTTCTCCGGCCGCCGGCAGCCCTTCATACCGGAAAATGATATACCCGGCCAGCGTTTCGTACTCGTCACTCTCGGGTATGGCAAGCCCGTATTTTTCATTGAGATATTCCACTTCCAATCGGCACGAAAGGACAAATTCCGAATCGCCGACCTGTTTCTCCGTAAGGTCGGGCACATCGTGCTCGTCTTCGATTTCGCCGAAAATCTGCTCCAGAACATCCTCCAAAGAGATAATACCGGCCGTACCGCCGAACTCGTCGATCACGACCGCAATATTGCTCTTATGACGGATGAGCCGCTGCATGAGTGCTTGCAACGGCATCGTCTCCGGGACGTATTGCACCTCCATCAGCACCTCATCGATCGACGTCGGATGCCGGAACAGCGACTTCGAATTGACATAGCCGACGATATTATCGACACTCTCTTTCCAGACGAAAATACGGGAATACTTACTCTCGACAAAACGCGCCGTAAGCGCTTTGATCGAGGTATCATCGATATCGACCGCCTCCATATCGATACGGGGAACCATGCAATCCCTCACGCGCAAATCGGCAAAATCCAGGGCATTCTGAAAGAGTTTGATCTCATTATCCGGTTCATGCTGCGCCTCCGGCTTCCCCGATTCGAACAAGCTGGCCAGATCGGTCCGGTCGAAAATGGGCTCCATCATCGCAACCTTCGGCTTACGCCCCATCAGCCACAAAATCCCCTGGGAAATCCAGGTCGTCAGCTTGGCGATCGGAAAAAGCAGCAGATAAAAGAAATAGATCGCAGGAGCAAACAGGCGGTAATAAAAATTCGGGCTGTTCCGGAAAACGGATTTCGGGAGAAATTCGGCGACGAAGATGATGATGATTGTCGAAACCGCCGTTTCCAGAACGACGGACCCGCCGCGAGCGATCTCCGTCCAACCCACTGCCGCCGCGAGCGAGCGCAACAACAGCGACATATAGAGCGAATAGATAACCAGGGCGATATTATTCCCGACCAGGATCGTCGTGATGTACTGCCCGGGGTGACGGGCAAAAATGTCGGCGATGAAATTGAACAGCCGACTCTGCTTCCGGTCGATCTCCAGTTTCAGGCGGTTCTTGCTCGTAAAAGCGATCTCCATCCCCGAAAAAAAAGCCGAAAGCAACAACATCAGCAGAATTATAAACACCGAAGTTATCATAAGGAACGATCGTTACTTTCTACGGGAGTCAGTTGAATTTTCCGGTCGTTCCCCCGTATCGGCCGGGCCGGTTTGACAGGCTGTTCGGAAACTGCCTCCTTCGCAGCGGAAACATTGTCCGCAACGGGTTTCACCGACGTAGAATCCGCGTCCCGTGTCGGCTCGATATTGACCCACATACGCCCTTTGATTCGGCGAAATTTCCAGTCTTTCAACTGATCGTCCGACTCGAATCCTTCGACGATGTAGGAATTTCCGCTCTCTTCCACGATCTTGGAATCGACGTTAGACCAGATCCGGCGCGTTTTCTCGTTCCAGAACAACTGCTGGGTGTAGAGCTCCTGTCCGTTGGATTTTTTCACTACGACATTTCCTTTGGCTTCCCATAATTTCCGATTCCCGTAATGAATCGCATAGTTAGCCGTTAGCGTAGCATCGACCGCTCCGGTACTGTCCTTCTGATATGTCACGATATCCACGCCCTTGCGAAATTCCTGATAAGGCTCTTTTGCCAAAGAGTAACCTTCCACCAAAGGAGCCGTAAAAACATAGGATTTCCGGCCGTTCTCCGTATTGGTCATCGTCAAATGCTCGCTGTACTCGGTCATCAAAGCCTCATCGTTAGGCTCTTCGGCCACCGACTCCTTGTCGCACGAATATAGCAAGATAGCACTTCCCGCGATGAGAAGTGCTACCTGTGCATATCGTTGAATGCTTCGGAGCATCGTTCGTACAAACTATGTCGCTACCGGGGGCGTACGGTCGTCACGATACCGCGGGCCGGACCGCAGGTAATCGTATAACGTGCACCCTCCATCAATTCGTTGAAGAAGCATTCCTCGGCAGTCGGGAATCCGCGACGGTAGTTTGCTGCCGCATCACGCGCCGTCTGAGCGAAATTGCCGGCATCGGCGTCGTTGGCAAGCAGGTTGGCTGCCTGCGTCATCGTATCGTAAGCGACCCAGAAAATAGCCTGACCCTCCAGTCCGGAGCAAGATGCAGCCGAAGCCGCATAAGCCTGCGCCAGGGCGAAATAAGCCATACCGTTATTGGGATTCAGCGCCTTGGCCTCATTAGCCGCAACTGCAGCCGCCGTAGGATTCTTGGCTGCCAGTTCGGTCATACTCAAACGCACCAGAAGCAATTCTTTCTGAACGGCGTCTTGTTCGGCAGCAATCGCCTCACGCAGGTAAGTAGTCGATTTGGCGAAGTCGCCCCGCTCTTGAAATCCTTGAGCCAGCATCATGGCCGTCTGGGCAGAAGGTTCCATCGCATAATATTTTTCGGCGATCTGAAGGAAAAATTCGGAACTGCACTGCGAACGGGACATCAGCGAAACCGTCTGCTTGAGCAACTCCATATCCTCCGGAGCCGCTTCGATACGCGGACGGAACATCTTCTCCAGGTTCTCGCAATCGGCAGCACCGCTACCCGCAAAACAAGTATCGAACTGTGTTTTCGCCTCCTTTACTCCAGGAGCATCACTCTCGAAAATCGGGGCCAGACGAGCGTACTCATCCAAAACGGCATCCGGATAGACCTCGCCCATCTTATAATCATCGCACAAATTGCTGAAATATACCAATGCGACATCCGGCAGCGCAGCATAACCGCTCTGCAAACCGGCTTCGATCGCCTCCTTATACAACTTGCGCACGCCTTCCCGGTCGGAAGGATTGAAAGTCAGGTATTCACGAGCTTTACGGTCAAGGACATAAGCCGTACCGTAATTGGGACTGGAAGGAAAATACTGTACACGCAGGTCGTAAATCATCATCAGCGAATCGAGCAGAGCTTTTTTCTCATTCAGGTCTTGTGCGCGTTGCACCTTGTTCGAATAAACCTGTGCCCCCCGAATAAAGGTCGCTTCGAAAGCCGAAGGAGCCTCCTGTGCAAGCGTACGGAAATAAACAGCGGCTGCGTCGTAATCGCGGGTATCGACAGCTTCCTTCAGCAGGTTGCTCGTCAGAATGTTTTGCTTACGCTGTTCGGGCGTATCTCCCCACGGAGCGTACCGAGGGTCACTGAAATCCTGGGCGATCGAAGCTGTCGCAGCGAACACCAATACTGCCGACAGCAAAATTTTCATGCGATTCATATTCTTCTTTATAATTTATTTTTTATGTGTGGTTTAATCGTATTTCGGACGAACGAACCAATAATCACCGAACAATGTCACACCCAGCGAAAATTTGCAATAGGTCTGTTTAACCAGACTCACCTGTTCGTTGATCGCCTTGAAACTGCCGCGTCCGCCGACTTCGACACCCAGATCGACCGACGACGCACCCAATATGCCGCCCAACACCGTCAGGGGAATACCGACGCCCAGCGTCACGGCGTATTCATTGACATCCACTCCGCCGAAAGTCTGGTTATAGGTACCATAACGAACTCCGGCCCGGTAGGACCAGCGTTTCAATGCGCTGCGTACATCCGCTTTATTGGGGGTGTATTCGACCCCGAGTTTAACCGTATTCGTGTTCCGGTAAGCCACATCGAAACCGGCTGCGGATTTCTCGACCAACCGAGAATTGCCGCTTCGCCAGTCCTGATAGACGTAATCCGCCCCCACAGCTGTTGTAATAAATACCTACGGCAACCTGCTGGGGCAGCTTGAGCCCCAGACGATTTCCCATATCCATAGCGACCGTATTGAAAATATCGCCGGTCTGCACCTTCGTCGTCACATTCGGATTCAAGTCGCCGCCGATATCGTAGGTCGCACCGATCGTCAGAATACGCCGACGGTTGCTGATCGGGGACCACTGTACGCCGAACTGTCCCTTAAAACGGGAAACGCTGTAGGTTTCGGTTCCCGTCGCGTCTGCGATAAGACCTCCTCCGGTTATATTCTCCAAAATAGCGGTTTTATAAATCCGCTGAATGTCGCCCCAATAGTACTGGGCAGCTATTCCGATCGAGAATCCGCGGAAGATCTCCCAGCCCAGACCGAGCTTCACCTCCGTCACGTCGCCGTCGCCGTCCCACTGGTACTGCACGCGGCCGATATTACCCCAGATTTCATCGTCGTCCACCTCCTGTTTCATCCGGTAACCGACGCTGCTGTAAGGCGTCAGGCTGAAGCCCAACCCCAAATGCTTGGCAATCGGCAACTGAAACGCAATGTCGTGGAAATTGACCGTATAATAACTTGTATTGAGCGTCTGCCCGTAATATTTCTGGGAATTGTAAAAGCACTGCCCTTCAAGACCGAAATCGAAAAGGAACGACTTGGGGCGCACGGCACTGTAAGCCGCCGGATTGAGCAAATTGACAGCAGCCGCATTACGCATACCGACGCCGACACCGCCCATCGAACGTGTCTGAAGCGTTCCCGGGGTCCGCAGTTCACCCAGACCGTACATCGAATACGGTGAAAAAGCGTTGATACTGCTGGTTTGTCCCCATGCCATGCACGGTACAATGACGGCCAGCGCGAGGCACAGTTTAACGGCGGCTTTCTTCACTTGCATTATACTCTAAAATTCGGTTCAGCCCCAGAAAGACCAAATCACAATGTGCAAATATCGTATTTTTAATTCGTTTAACAAAGAATTTTGCATCCCCGCCGGTAAAAATTATCGACAACGCATCGATTTCCGGAAACAGCCGGGCGATATACCCCTCGATTTCGAAGGCAATGCCGTTCATCACGCCCTGCCGGATCGCCTCGACGGTCGAACGCCCCAAAAGCGTCTGGTCCTCACAGGATTCACACAGGGGAAGCGCCGCCGTATAATCGTGCAAGGCCCGGAAGCGCATCTGTACGCCGGGAGAAATATTACCGCCCCGGAAAACCCCGTCGGCAGAAACCTGATCGATGGTAATGGCCGTCCCGAAATCCACGATCAACAGATTGCGGCCCGGGTAGAGCGACGCAGCGCCGACGGCAGCCGCAAGACGGTCCTCACCCAGAGTTTCGGGCGTAGTGTAACCGTTACGAATGGGAAGAGGAAGTTGCGGTGAGAGCCGCAGACAGCGCCCGATGCGGCGACGCACCAGCGCGACGGTGTCATCGACCGGACCGCGCGTAGTCGCAACAATAGCCTGCGTAATACCGGGATGAGCAGCAAGAATCCGATCTATCACCGCTTCGTCGAACTCTTCCGAACATCCGTCGGAAACGACGGTACCGCCGTCAAATACAGCGTACTTGACCCGCGTGTTACCCATGTCGATCGTCAGGTTCATCGTTGAATTTTTTGCTTCGTTCTTTCCGTCCGGCACGGCCGCTCTCCAAGTTCACTGCGGCACGAATCGTTCACAACCGTCCGGATTCAGTTTTTATAGCAGTTATATACTTTTCGGTTACCACGACCGTTCTCTTACCGATTTCGGCGGCACCCCACAACCCTGCGGAGCGTTATGCCGTCCTCCGACCCTCTCCCGAGGGAGGAACTTCGGGAAAAAGACGAGGCATATCGGTCGCGTTCGGGCAAGTCCATACATCAAAAATACTCCCCAGCTCTTTCTACAAAGATTTAAGCACCTCGTATCCCGCTGCGACATCCTTAATCCCCCTAACGGTCATCGCCAGGCGATTATTGTGTTGCTTGAGAACAAATCGGTCGGGGCGCTGCGTCACTTTGCGCAAAAGCTCCATGAACGTATCGCTCTTGTAGTAAGGAGAATCGTCGTCGCCTACGAAATGGACGATCATCAAGCCGTTTTTGACCTTCACGCGCTCCATACCCAGCCGCACGGCCTCCCACCGCAGGCGGACCACATTGAGCAGCTCGGCAGCGGGCCGGGGCAACGGACCGAAGCGGTCGATCATCTTGGCCTCGAAACTCTTGAGCATCTCCTCGTTGCGGGCCGTATCCAGCTCCCGGTACAAGCGCAGTTTCTCGGCGGGCTGCTGCACGTAGGAGTCGGGCAGCTCGGCCTCGACGTCGATCTCGATCACGCTATCCGAAATATAGCTCATCTTATCGACCACGCCCTGCTCGGCATCGCTCATGCCGGGCATCTCGAGTCCCTCCGAGCGGAGTTCGGCGATCGCCTCCTGCATGATCTTCTGGTAGGTTTCGAAACCGATGTCGGCGATAAAGCCGCTCTGCTCGGCGCCCAACAGATTGCCGGCGCCCCGAATGTCGAGATCCTGCATGGCGATATTGAATCCCGAACCCAGATCTGAGAACTCCTCGATGGCCCGCAGGCGCCGCCGGGCATCCGGAGTCAGCAGCTCGTCGCCGGGCGAAAGCAGGTAGCAATACCCCCGCTGGCTGCCGCGTCCCACACGTCCGCGCAACTGATGAAGATCGCTCAAGCCGAAATTCTGGGCATTATTGACGATGATCGTATTGGCGTTGGGAATGTCGATGCCGTTTTCGACGATCGTGGTCGAAATCAACACGTCGAACTCCCCGTAGATAAAATCCATAATCAGCTTTTCGAGCTGTTCGGCCGGCATCTTGCCGTGGCCGATTCCCACCCGCGCCCGGGGGCAGAGCCGAGTAACCATACCCTGAAGCGTCATCAGATCCTCCACCCGGTTGTGGACGAAATAGACCTGTCCACCCCGATCCAGCTCGGCATTGACAGCGTCGCGGATAATCTCCTCCGAAAAGAGATGCGACTCGGTAATGATCGGCTGTCGGTTGGGCGGCGGCGTCGAGATGACGGAGAGGTCGCGCGACCCCATGAGCGAGAATTGCAGCGTGCGGGGAATCGGCGTCGCGGTGAGGGTCAGCGTATCGACATTGACGCTCATCTGCGTCAGCTTCTCCTTGGCCGCCACGCCGAACTTCTGCTCCTCGTCGATAATAAGCAATCCCAGGTCGTGGAATTTCACCTGCTTGCCCAGGATCTTGTGCGTACCGATCAGGATGTCGATGCGACCCTCGGCCAGCTCAGATAGGATGCGGGACGTCTCTTTCGAAGACTTGGTCCGGTTGAGATATTCGACCTTCACGGGAAAATCCCGGAGCCGATGTACGAAGGAGCGGTAATGTTGCAGGGCCAGAATCGTCGTAGGCACCAGCACGGCCACCTGCTTGCCGTCGGTCGCGGCCTTGAACGCCGCTCGGATCGCCACTTCGGTCTTGCCGAAGCCCACATCGCCGCAAATCAAACGATCCATCGGCTGATTGGACTCCATGTCCCGCTTGACGGCCTGCGTCGCGGTCTGCTGATCGGGCGTATCCTCCCACATGAACGAAGCTTCCAGCTCCTGCTGCAAATAGGTATCCGGCGAAAAGGCAAATCCCTTGCTGGCTTTGCGCTTGGCATAGAGGGCGATCAGTTCGCGCGAGATGTCCTTGACGGCCTTCTTGGTCGCGGTCTTGAGCTTCTGCCAGGCTCCGCTGCCCAATTTGTAGATTTTGGGCGCTTCGCCTTCGCCGCTCTTGTATCGCGAAATACGGTGCAAGGCGTGCACATGCACGAACAGCACGTCGTTATCCTTATAAATCAATTTAATAGCCTCGTGCACCTTGCCGTTCTCGTTGATCTTGACCAGACCGCCGAAACGCCCCACGCCGTGATCGATATGCACCACATAATCGCCCATGCGGAGCTGATTCAACTCTGCGACGGTCATCTGCTCGTCGCGCTTGATCTCGCCGTTGATCCGATAGCGCTGGTAGCGGTCGAAAATCTGATGGTCGGTATAGAAACAAAGTTTCAGGTCGTGATCGACGAAACCCTCGTGCAGCGTGATCGGCAGGGGGTTGATCTGCGCCTCCTTACGCCCCGACTGGTAGAAAATGTTCTCCAGCCGTTCGAGCTGCGCCCGGTTTTCCGACAGGATATAGGTTTTATAACCGCGCTGTCCATTGGAAATGATGTCGTCGGCCAGCAATTCGAAATTCTTGTTGAACTTGGGCTGGGGAGCCATGCGGAACGCGACCGTCGCATCGGCCGGCCGCTCCTTCAGGCTATCACGCAATTCGAACAAACGCATCCCGGCCATGTCCTGCAACAACACCTTCCGGCTCACCAGATGGGTGTCAATCTCCGCAGGTTCCTCCATCTCCCCCAGAACCTTGCGACGCAGATCGTTCACGCGCCGCAGTACGTAGTCGGGATCGAAAAACCAGTAAGTCGCCTCTCCTGCAAATGCGAGCAGCGAAATCCGATCCCCGGCAAAACCGTTCAGGTTCGGAACGATCTCCACCTCGTTCAGCCGGTCGGCGGAAAGCTGACTGGAAATCTCGAATCGGCGGATCGAATCCACCTCTTCCCCGAAAAAGTCCAACCGGTAAGGTTTGCTCTCGGAAAAGGAAAACACGTCGAAGATACCGCCACGCAGCGAATACTGTCCGGGTTCGTAAACGAAATCCACCTTCGTGAACCCCGAATCGGCCAGCAACTCCTCCAGCTCTCCGATCGCCAGCCGGTCGCCGACCTTCACCCGCACGGTTTCGCGCCGCATCGAGTCGGGGTCGGTCACCCGTTCGGCCAGAGCTTCCGGATAGGTACAGATAATCCGGTATTCGCCCGCAGCCATTTCCCGACGCAGAGCACTCAACGCCGCCGTCCGCTGCACGACACCCTGCGCATCCTCCGTACCGTAAACGATCGAACGCTTGTAGGAGCCCGGAAAAAAGTAAACCTGTTTTTCGTCGAGCAGGGCATAAAAATCGTTGAGCAGGTAGGCCGCCGCATCGCGGTCTTCCGCCACGAAGACGTGCGTACCGCCCGTTCGGGCGATCAGGGCAGCGGCATAAACCGAGAGAGCCCCGCCGACCATATCGCGCAGAAGAACGGTCCGCCCCGCCGAATCGTACGCACGACGCATCGCGCCGAGAGGCTCCGCTCCGGCGATCAACTGCAAGATATTCGGTTTATTTCCGGGACCCATATTCCGCCCAGCTAAAAGATGCCCTGCAGGAATCGATTCCGCAAGGCGCTCAAACGATTATTCAACTCCGTGTATTCGTATCGGCTGCAGATCGTACCTGCGACCGAACATGTATGTCTTTCCACCTTCCGCCTTTGTCCGGCTCCGGACTTCGTCCGCCTTCCGGCCAGTAAAAGGGGCCGAATCCCATCCGGCACATCGACCGAGTCCATGCCTCCGCCCCTGCGGCATCCGGTATCTCTAATCCTTATACAGGTCTTTGCCCTCCTTGTCGTAGTAGTGGACATCGACGATACCGACGCTCTGGTCCGCCACGATCTTCAACTGGATCTTATACTTCCACATCCAGCGGCGGCGCAACGACCACAGGCCGTGATTCAAGTAGGTCGAAACGTAAGGGCTGACGCGCAACTTGATATATTTGTGCCCCGCATCCTGGGCCAGATAGGAGATCTTGTTCTCGATCTTCTTGTCGAGCAGAACGGTCGGCTCGATACGCCCCGTGCCGTTGCACGTGGGACAGACGTCCGTAACATCCTGCACGGCGACCGGACGCACCCGCTGGCGGGTGATCTGCATCAGCCCGAACTTGGTCAGCGGCAGCACCGTATGCTTGGCCTTGTCGGTGGCCATCAGCTTGTTCATCTCCTCATAGAGCAACTGACGGTTCGCAGCCTTGTGCATATCGATAAAGTCGATGATGACGATACCGCCCAAATCGCGCAGACGCAATTGCCGGGCGATTTCGCGTGCAGCGGCCAGATTGACATCGAAAGCCGTCTGCTCCTGATCGTCCTCCGCCTTGGTGCGATTGCCCGAATTGACGTCGATGACGTTCATCGCCTCCGTGTGCTCGATAATCAGGTAAGCGCCCCGGCGCAACGACACGTACTTGGCGAAGAGCGACTTGATCTGCTTCGAAATGTCGAAATTGTCGAAGATGGGGACGTTGCCCTTATAAAGTTTTACGAGTTTCTCGCTTTGCGGTTCGATCTGACGGATGTAGTTCTGAATCTCATGGTACATCGCTTCGTCGTCCACGACGATCTGCGAAAAGGCGCCTCCCAACGAATCCCGGATAATGGTGTTGGCCCGGTTCATCTCACTCATCAACTGGGCCGGAGCAGGGTTCTTGCGAATATTTTGCAGGGTCTTCTGCCATTTGTCCAACAGGGAGCGGATATCCTGTTCGATATCGCTGTCCTTGGCCTCGACAGCCGCCGTGCGGATGATAACGCCGAAATTCTTCGGCAAAACGGCGGCTGCAATGCCCTTGAGCCGCTTCTTCTCCTCCGCCGAGCGGATCTTCTGCGACAGGAACACCTTCGACGAAAAAGGCACCAGCACCACGTTACGTCCAGCCAGCGAAATATCGGCCGTCAGACGCGGTCCCTTGGTGGAAATCGCCTCTTTGGCCACCTGCACCATAACGGTCTGCCCCACCTGCAGGTAGGAGCCGATCTTGCCCGACTTTTCGATCGGCGGCTCCAGCTTCATCGCATCCAGGCGGATTCCCCGCTTGCCGGGCTGGTAACTCGCCACCAGCTTCTGCAACGAAGAGAACTGGGAGCCCAGGTCGAGATAGTGGATAAAGGCATCCTTCTCATGGCCGATATTGACGAACGCGGCGTTCAGCCCCGGCATGATCTTGCGCACCTTGCCCAGATAAATATCCCCTACGGCGAATCCCGTCTGGCACTGCTCCTTGTTGAGCTCGACCAGCACCTTGTCCTCGCACAGGGCGATCGAAATCTCGGTCGGGTTTACATTGACTATTAATTCTCGGTTCATATATATTTTCGTCCCGCAGACCGCGGCGACGATTCTGACATTATGGGGTTTGCGGCTGTTCGGCGTTCGGGAAGCACAGCCCGGCTTCCATTGTTTTCAACTCGCCTGGTCCGTAGAGGACGATATTGCGGCACATTCCCTTCGCAAAAAGCCTCTTTTGGCTTTTCGGGAGCGGATTCGATATACGGTGATACGTTCACAAACACATCGTCCTCTCCTTCCCGACGATCCGACACATCCCGCCCTGCGAACGGAGCGGGAATCGGAAAACAGGTAAAGCTAAAAGGGCCTCGCACCCTTTTAGCTTTATCTACCTTAATTAGCACTAAGGCGTACTACCTACTTTTTCTTGTGACGATTCTTGCGAAGACGTTTTTTACGCTTGTGGGTCGCCATCTTGTGACGCTTATGTTTCTTTCCGTTCGGCATAACTGTAATTGTTTAAAGTTTCTATTATTTATTTAACTTTTGCCGCAAAACTCTTTGCAGGCTTGAAGGCCGGAATGTTGTGGGCCGGGATCGTAATGGTCGTATTCTTGGAAATGTTACGAGCCACCTTCTTCGCGCGTTTTTTCACGATGAAGCTGCCGAAACCACGGAGATATACATTGTTGTTCTGCGCCAGGGAACCCTTGATGCTCTCCATAAAAGCCTCGACGATAGCCTGGACCTGTACTTTTTCAGCACCGGTACTTTTAGCGATTTCGCTAACGATATCTGCCTTTGTCATACTCTTTATATTTATAAGTTAAACTCTATTTCGGGACTGCAAATATAAGTTTTATTTGATTATATCACAACAAAGTAGAACATTTTTTTGCAATTCACCTCGCCCGCGTCGCGCCGCAGTTCGAAACCCCTTACTCAAATACCGGGCCATAAAACCGCGCTTCGATACCCGGCGGGCCGACCGGAGCCGGACCGTATCGAAGAATATCCGGAAAAAGGCAACGCATTATCAAACAACCCGATAGCCGGAACCGGACACCGCCGCCCGAAAGTTTCGTCCGTCGGGCACAATAAATTGCCCGAAATTCGCATTGTATAATTGGTAAAATCACTATTTTTGTAGAAGATAGGATCCGGTTCGGCAATCCCGGCGGGCAAGCCCGCAACCTTTCACTATCTTTGACATAGTCTTAGATAGAATGCGCCTCGGGAAACCGGGACAGGTTCCCGTTTTCTCCCGGCTTTCACTATCTTTGTTTCAACTAAAACCGCGAATATGGTCAAAATACTTTGGGTGGACGACGAAATCGAACTATTGAAACCCCATGTGCTTTTCCTCCGGGGAAAAGGTTACGAAGTCGATACCTGCAACAACGGATACGAC
>ERZ772901.2195-NODE-2195-length-12933-cov-2.808744_pt1 | contig 12933 bp, 8 predicted proteins | sample MGYA00512123_ERZ772901 | MGnify/ENA primary metagenome ERZ772901 (study PRJEB29015, sample SAMEA2737711) | human gut metagenome | biome: human gut; feature: human-associated habitat; material: faeces | place: China | collected 2012 ...
GCATTGTTCTTTTCATGTCCTCATCAAATGCATCTGCCGTCATCGCTATTATAGGGATGCTCTTTGCTCTCTCATGCGATGAATTTCTGATTATCTTTGTTGCCTGCATACCATCAATTTTAGGCATTCTGACATCCATAAGTATAACATCATATCTGCCCTGATCTGACCTTAAATACATATCTACTACTTCCTGACCGTCTTTTGCACGCTCTACATTCATTCCATGTGCTTTCAATATTTCCATTGCAACGGCAGCATTTATATCATTATCCTCTGCCAATAATACATTTTTACCCTTTAAAATACTTTCGTCCGGCTCTACTGCTGAATTTCTTTTTGCTTCTTCAATACTGTGAACTTCCCGGTCAAAATCTATTGTAAATGTTGTACCTTTCATAGGTTCACTCTCACACTCTATAGTTCCACTCATCATCTCAACAAGATTTTTTACAATCGTAAGTCCAAGCCCGGTTCCCTCAACTTTATTTGTAAATTCATTATATTCCTGTTCAAACGGCATAAACATCTTTTTCTGAAATTCTTTACTCATTCCACAGCCATAATCTCTTATTACACAATGAATATGAACCTGCTTTTCATCTATGTCCTCTACCTCCATTATCCAATCGACATAGGAACCGCTGTTTGAAAACTTCAACGCATTATTTATGATGTTTACATATATCTGTTTTGTCCTAAGCGGATCTATCTTGATAAGAAAGGATCTGTATTTACTGAAATCTGCCCTGAGTTCAACATTGTATTTTTTTGCATTTGCCTCTAACATTTTCTTTATCGAACCAACAAAATCCATGCTCTCGACATATTCTTCTTTTAATTCAATCTTATTCTGCTCAATCTTGTTCATATCCAGAATGTCGTTTATTATCTGCAACAGAAAATTGCCGGAATCAATTATCTGGTCTATGCACTCATCTTTTTTCTTTATCTCCGTACTCAACTGTCCTATAGCCGCCATGCCGAGTATAGCATTCATAGGTGTTCTTATCTCATGACTCATCCTCGATAAAAAGTCAGTTTTTGCACGGCTTGCTTTTATTGCCTCATCACTCTTTTGCTGTATCTGCTCAATAAACTTCTTTTTACTGTTTATGTAGATTAATATTCCGATAACTGCAAATACAAGTATAAGCGAAACAAATGAAAGTACATCTATATAAGAGTACAGCTTATCATACCACGAAAGGTCAGACCATTTATATGCTGTATTTTTATCTATAATATTTTTTCTTTCTTCTGATGTTATGTACTGTATTCCTTTGTTTAAAGCTGATTCTAATATGGAATTGTTGTTTATCGCAAGACCAAACGGCACTGATATATTATTAAATTCTCTTATATCAAGCTGCCTGTATCTAGGACTTTGAATGATATACTTTGCTTTGTATGTACTGGTCGCAAATGCATCCACCTCACCGTCATTTACCCCGTTACAGGCATCTTCTATCGTGTCATACTCAACAATATTGTATTGTGTTTTGTTTTTCAGACAATCTGATATATATTTATATTTTTTTACCACCGCAATTCTCGCATTGTCATTAAGCGTCCCATAACTGCTCTTTGTTATATAATTTATATCTGAGTCAAACAGACTTTTTGTTATAAAATACTTTTTATAATACATCAGGTCATCAACATAGACCGGCAGTACAATATCAGTTTTCGTACTATTGAACATATCATAGGGATCCTTCGTATTTATCGCAAAATACTTAAACCTTATTCCGAGCTTTTCGCCCAGCTTATCCATAAGATCTACTGCTATCCCTTTATATTTATGACTCTTTTTGTCATAATAACTTATAGGCTTATAGTCATCATATACTGCAACATTTAATATATTGTTTTTTCTGATATAATTTTCTTCGTGCTTTCCAAGAGGTGTGTTTATTCTGTCCGGATAATATTTTACATTAAGATCATTCTCAAATGTCGGCTCGGCAAGCTTAAGCTCCGTAAGTGCTTTATTGACATCTTTATAATATGGATTAGTGTTTTTCATAACAATATAATTATGAGATACACTGAATTTATTTAAAATCTTCATATCACCAGTAAGATCCATAACATTGCTTATGACACCGTCCACTTTCTCATCGTCTAAAGCCTGTTTACATTCATTGTAATCATCATAATATACTAGATTTTTATATACATTTATGGATTTTAAATAAGACTTCATCCCCACATAATCAAGGAGCTGTTTTGTTATTGCAATCTTCATCCTGTATATGCTGTTATAGTCATCATAATACAGGTCACCACGATTTTTCTTCGTCATTATGGCGTGATAAGTAGTCATTATATCCTCAGTAGTAAAACTCAGTTCACTTGAAGCCTTAACCGGCTCCGATACCGGCATGATAATGTCAATCCTGCCACTTTTAAGAAGTCCCGACAATTCTTCCCACGATTTTACTTTTATATAACTATAATCAAAATGAATACTTGAAAATTTGGATATTTCGTTCAGATAATCTACACCATATCCACATTCATCTCCATTTGAATCGTACTCAAAAAATCCGTCAAGCCGGCAAAAACCTACTTTAAGTTTTACTGTAGACAATTCGTCTGCTGACGCAGTATCAGAATCAAAAATGCTGACTGCTGACAGCAATAAGCATATCATACATATATATTTTAATTTAACCAATATATCCCGCATTTTTAATCAGACCTTTCCCATAAAACCTTAGCTGTAAGTATTTTATTATTTTTTTAATATTTCAATTATCTTTTTCTCAACAATTTCAGCCGTTTTTCTATGAGTCTTAACCGTAGGATGCCAGTTTATGCTGAGTCCGTCAGCTTCATCCTGAAACGGAAGTTCAAGATAATATACATTATCCGTATTATTCTTACTGTTAAAAAGTTCAACCGCTCTTTCTACTGAACCACACAGTCTTTTATCCATCGTACCGAGCATACATAAAATCGGTATTTCAGGATTTTTACTCCTTATCGTACCGAGGAATTTTGTATAACCGTTTACAAATTCTTCGTTTCGTGCTGCATCATTATCCGTGTAACTTGCATCATTTGTTCCAAGATACACCGTGATAATGTCCGGAATAAAATTACTGTTATCCCACTTTTCCCATTTGTCCTCAGGTGTGTGAAGATAATCCCTCTCGCAGCCTGCGTCCGTATATTCGTAAAGCATCGGCACAAGCCAGTCCGCATCTTTAACCTTTGGTGCATCTTCTCCTATGTATGCCGTAATCACACCTTTACCGTTCCATGCAACAACATTTACATCCGCATCAAGATGTGTTGCCGTAAGAAGTGAATATGCTCCCATCGGATTTTCTTTTGAAGTATCATGCTGTGTCTCTTCAACTCCACCCTCATTGCCATATCCGCAGGTAATCGAATCACCTACCATTTCTATCTTAAGCTTTTTAGCCGCAGGAGGTGTCAAAATCTCCTCACTGTCCGTCTCTATCCATTTGATGCCGCAAGCTGCATACTCTGCTTCTGAATATTTTATAAGAGTGACTGTTACCGTTTTTTCTTCATCTGACTCATAAAGTACATACTCAGCTTCGTCTTTGTCAAGACAAAATCTTTTATATGGCTCCTCATCGGCAGCCGCACCATACGATATTTCATTATCCTTTTCTTCCTTAACAAACACGGCAACCCATGCGTAATCTCTCTTTTCATGGGTTGAGGCATCCGATACCAATTCCACCTTTGCTGTCTTTCCCTTAAATCTGAACGATACACTTGAACCGGTATAACCGAGATAACGCACTCCGTCCCTGTATATGGTTCGTCCCGTTATCTTAGTATTGTTCTCATCTGCTGCAAATCTCATAAATTCTCCTCGATTCTATTATCCTCATTTTCAGGCGGATATTCATAATCCGCTCTGCTGCTTTCTTTTAATACTATTATCTGCTTCTGATATTTAATATCATTTATCTATCCTGCCGGAGTTGCTGTCGGTGCAGTCTCAACACTTTTATTTATATCAAGCCAGCAAGCCTGCCTTAAGGCTATTTCGCTGTTTGATACATCCTCTCCTTTTATATTTCCGTCAGGCTGTACGCATAATATCTCATTTGATTTTTCGCCTGCTTCTTTAAGCCAGTATGCCATATCTGCCTGTGGAATCACATTCTTATATTTTTCAAAATCATCCTTTGAAAGTTCAAAGAAGTATTCAGGAAATTCACTGTCATCTGCCGATTTTACATAATTTTGAACCACGACAAGTCCAAGTTCATTGTCGGAATATTTTTTCAACTGCTTTGTGTTGAGCCAGCGGCGGGCTTTTGACTCATACCAGTCGTTACTTTCCGTTTCCTCCATCGAAAATCTCTTTTTCTTTCCTGCTTTCTCTTTCATCATAAGCACTTTGCCATCAGATGTTTTTTCAAGAATGACCCAGTTTGCAGTTCCAAATATAACCACATCACCGACATTCGCTGCCTGTATAAATTTCTTTTCAAGTTTTGCAGCTCTCTCCTGTGCGTCAAACTTTTTCTCAGCCTTTTTGAAATTTATCAAAGCCGATTTGTCCTTTCCTTTTTTCTCCTTTTTCAATCCTATATAATAATAGCACTTTTTCATATTGCCATTTGCAACCAAAAAGCCATCTGCTTCTTTATAGTTGGCTATGGCAAGTTTGTATTTTTTTTGTGACTGGTGATATATCCCCTTGCACATCGGATACACCGGAGTTTGCCAAAGGAATACTATCAGTGCAGCAAAAACAGCCAGCACAATTCCTCTTCTTTTATATGCTGCCTTAGTTTCAAGTTTTAATATTCCTTTCTGACATTCTTCTATATGCCTGTCACATTCTTCGACCTTGTACTTGAACTTTTTACATCTTTCAAAATTCTCTATGGCATCTACAAAATCGCTTTTAGTCTTTGACTTTTTCTGTCTTTGGCACGATAAATCAAACACCTCAGCAGTTCCGTTCTTTACCGCTTTATCAGCAATCTCAAGACACTTTGCCCTTCTCTCATCGGAATCAAGATATCCTGGGATTTTTCCAAACTTAGCGGCAGCATTGTTCATAGAAATATAAACTCTTTCAAATCTCTCAACGCAGTCTGCAGCTTCCATCACTGAAACCGCTGAATTGTATATTTTTTCTTCTGCAGACAGAACTCTTACTTCTTTTCCTGCCGCTTTTTTTGCCGCATCCCTTGCAGCCTTTATAGCCGCCCTTTTTTCAGCTTTTAGAGTTGCTTTATCTTTTTTATTTTCAAAAGTATCAGCCATTTGCATTTTCCACCTTATTTTTTTTCCTATCAAAGATTTTTCCAACATAGTCCACGGTAGGTCCCATCATTATGACCATACATACAGTCATAATACCAACTTCCCCACCTGCCGCAAATCCTATACATGTTGCCACCAGGTCATAGATAATCCTTACAACCCTGAATGTATTTTTTCCCGTATATTTTTCTATCTTATCACTTATAAGAAATGATACCGCATCATAAGGAGCTGTACCGTGTCCACTCTGCATATATACTGCTGCCGCAACAACAAATATTATAAGTCCCGGTATCAGAAAGCCGACTCGCATACCAAGTGAAAGATGTGACGGTACATGAAAAATATCCTTAAACACCCATGAGAAAAAATCTGCTGAATATCCGACAAGTATCATATTTCCCAGAGTTCCTGTTCCTATAAGTTTTCTCTCAAATATGACAACAAGTACAAGAAGTACCAAATTTGATATAAGCTGATAGTTTCCAAATGTCATGCCGAGTCTGGCTGAAATGCCATAATTCATAGCGGAATACGGGTCCGTCCCCATATCACTTAAAACAAACATTGCCACGCACATTCCCATAAGGATAACAGCTATTATCATCATAAAAAAACTTTTTGTCCACTCTTTAGTAAATTTAAAATTCATAATTCTTTCCTATCCCATTTATTTTTACTCTCAGAAAACATAATATCACAGCAACCACCCATTGTCACGCTATTTCTTTGTGTTACCTCTTTTTATAGTAACAATTCATCCTTGCTTTTTATATCTTATATTGGTCTGCCCAAATACATACTGTTTTGAACTTACCTGTTTTTGTGCCTTGCTATACTTAAAATCACGCTTTTCTCTCTCTGCTATAAGTGTCCTCTTTGCTCTCAACTCCTCTTTCTCCATCTGTACCTTTTCAAAATCTTTATTTTGTATCTCATAAACAAACCTTGAAACATCTGCATCTTTGTTAAATCTCTCTTTAACATAATATATATGAAGATGTTTTTTCGCCCTTGTCATAGCCACATAAAACATTCTTCTCTCTTCTTCCATGTCGGCATCAAGAACCGCTTTTGAGTGCGGTGTCACCCCCTCGTTTGCATCAGGTATGAATACACATTCATATTCAAGTCCCTTTACTCCATGCATTGTCATAAGAAGTACGGCATCCGACTGTTCTTGCCCGTTAGAAAGCATCCTGCTCTTGACTGCCTGTTCTTTAAGTTCTTCCGAGTATGACCTTATATACTCAAACCACTCTTCAAAGTTATCATAGCCTTTTGCCTCCTCCTGAAGCTCATCTAAAAAATCCATCATCTCATCAGCTCTGACACCTTTGTACTCCGCATAGTCTTTTATATAATCGTCATATCCTATCCCGTTTCTTATAAAATTTATCGCCGGATATGGTTTCAGATTTGATAGCATCTTAAGGTCATACTGAAACTGCTCAAAACGCTCAATCATCCACTCCTTATCTTCATAATATTTTTTGAGTTCCTCTATATCGACAATACTTTCAGTAAATGCTGACCGGTGCACATATCTTTTTGGTCTGTTTATAATACGGAGGAAATCAGCCCTCTCCCTGCTTCCCTGTGCAATTTTTATATATGTAATAATATCTCTGGCTATCCAGTGATCATACATATTGGGTATTCGTTCTTTCATAACAAACGGTATATTAAATTCCATCAGTTTTGAGCTCATAGTCCTTGCCTGTGTATTTGTTCTAAAAAGCACCGCCATCTGACTGTACGGTATCCCGCTGTCTTTATATTCAAGTATCTTTGCCCTGATATTTTCACATTCTTCAGATATTTTGTTAAATTCTTTTATCTCTATTTCTTCCCCATACTCATTTTCAGCCGTAAGTTTTTTGGATAGTCTGTTTTCATTCTTTTCAATAAGTTTTGCGGCCCGTTCTACAATAGCACCGCTACACCTGTAATTTATACCGAGTACATATCTTTTTGAATCTTTATAGTCCTTTAAAAACTGTTTCATTATGTCAGGCTTTGCACCTCTAAAACCGTAAATTGACTGGTCATCATCACCTACGATAAAAAGATTATTTTCAGGTGCGGCAAGCATTTTTACTATATCATATTGAACCTTATTTATGTCCTGAAACTCATCTATGAGAATATAAGGATACTGTTTATGCCACATCTGCCTTATGTCCTCTCTCGCCTTAAGAAGTTCATAACAATAGACCAGCATATCGTCAAAATCTATAAGTTTCCTGCCCTGTAAAGCTTTCTGATAACCTGTAAATATTCTTCTGAAAGACTCTCCCGGACAGTTTGGCGAATAATAGTGTTGTAATTCTATCATCTCGCCCTTGACTCTGCTTATCTCCCCCTCAATATCATTTAAAAAGTCATTTTCATCCTGTATCTCTATATCTTCTTTATTTATAAGTTCTTTTAATATCTGTCTTTTAGTATCATCACGGATAATATTATCTGCAGTATAATGATACGCATATTTTAATATTGTAAAAAATATAGCATGAAATGTTCCAAAATATACTCTTTTAGAGGCATCACCCATCATGCTCTCATATCTTTTTTTCATCTGGACTGCCGCCGCTTTTGTGAATGTGATAACAAGTATGTTGGTATTTTTTACTCCTTTTTCCTCAACAAGATACCTGACTCGTTCTGTTATAACCCTCGTCTTTCCTGAGCCCGGTGTCCCTATAACAAGACATGGTCCCTTAAAATGTTCTATTGCTTTTTTCTGCTGTTCATTCAAATCCAAAACTGCTACTCCTAACTAACTAATTTAGGCAGGATTTCAAAACATACGAAACCCTGCCTTTTTATTTTGCTTTTCCATATCTTTTCCATAAACCTGTGTCAGACAGATATTCCTAATCCGCCTGATAATGTTAAACTCATCTGTGTCTAAAAATCCATAACCTGTGCAAACATATCCCTTAGATTTCCATATGCCCTGTAGTCTGCACGGTCGTCACCAACTTTTTCAATGTCATTTAAAAGAAGAAGCTTATCCCCCTGATAATACTTCACCATATAACGACAGAGTGTTGAGTTTATCCCTGCACCTAATACTAATAGTATATCCGCATTCTCAACTATGGTGCTCGCCCTACTTATTTTTCCATTGTCAAGCATCTCTCCAACAAGCGTAAATCCCGGTCTGAGTGGGATACCGCACTTTTCACATACCGGTATGCCTTTTGCGTGCTTTATATAATGTGAGTCATATAATCTTTTACACCTTGGACATACATTCTCATCTACAGAACCGTGAAGCTTTATGACATTGCTGCATCCTACTTTATCATATATAGAATAAACCGAACGCGTAACCACTGCACTGAGCTTACTGCACTGCTGCAATTTATATATACCATAATGGATGGGCGAAGGCTGCGGATCATCAATATTTAAAATAACCTCCTTATAATACTTGTAAAACAGAGGCGCACGTCTCGTGTAAAATGATGAAGATACTATCTCATCGTTTGGGTAACCATATTTTTGCTCAACATCATATGCGAGATGCTCAGCATTTACACCGTTAAGTCCCATGTCATATGTAATGTTCATACCCGCAAGCACTACGATATTTCCGCCCTCGCGTATAATGTCTCTCATTTTTTCAAGAACCTGCTCCATAGAACCCTCATTTCTGCACACATTTTTGTGCATAGTGTGAAATACAAAATCTGTGTCAAGTGTGCACAAACACAAATCTTAGGTGCGAAAAACCTATCTTCACACTTTCTACTTTAATGATACCTAAAATCACTCTCCAAGATATGTGCATATACACTTTACAGCGTTATCAATGCCTGAAAGATCACTTCTGACAACAAGGTCATAGTTGTTTAAATCTGTCCACTTTTCACCTACATGATAATTGTAATAATTGCCTCTTCTCTTATCATTTTTCAAGATGACATCCGCCGCCTTATTTTCCTCTATGTTATACTCACTCACGGCACGCTCAATTCTAAATGACATTGCTGCCTTTATGAAAAGATTTACTACATCCTCTCTCTCTTTTAATACATAATCAGCACATCTTCCCACTATAATGCACGGTCCCTCCTCCGCAACTTTTCTGATAACATCAGACTGTGCAAGGAAAATCCTGTCATCAAGCGACAAACCACTGAAACCAAAATCCTGGTTTCCATAGACATTTATACCCATAGCAAGTGAATAAAGTAAACTGTTTGTAGCCTTATCCTCAGCTCTTGCAAATGTTTCCTCAGCAAATCCGCTCTCCTTTGCCGCTCTCGTAATGATTTCATTATCATAAAAAGGAATATCGTAATGTTTAGCAAGCTTTTGTCCTATCTCGCGTCCGCCGCTTCCATACTGTCTGCTTATCGTAATAATCTTATTCATAGGTCATGCCCCCCTGTTCTGATTTCCAATATAATTGGCTATTTTCCATAAATTATTATATATTCATTATACACTTTTTTTGCTATTTGCACAATGATTTTATTCTCTTTTTATGGCTGAACTGCTTGTGACCTAACATCTAAGCATCCATGAATTTTCAGGTTTTCTTTTTATTTCCTGTTTATTTTCATACATTGCCGCATCTGCTTTCTTGAAAACATCGTCATAACAACTATGTTTTTTACTGTCATAATGCACGATTCCCATAGCCACTGAAGCAAAATAATAATCAGGGTACATTTCATTTATCTGTTCAAACTGCTGTTCAAGATTTCTGCGGCAGTTGTTTAGCTGTTCCACGTCTGCATTTTCTATTATTGCAACAAACTCATCACCGCCTATCCTGAATACCGGGCTATGCTTAAATGCGCGGCATATACATCTGCATGAATCTATAATAAGTATGTTTCCTTTTTCATGACCATAATTGTCATTTACATATTTCAGACCGTTTATATCAAAAATCGCAACCGCAAAATCAACCTCACTGTTTTTTATAACATCATCAATAATCTCTATGTATTCTTTATATGCAGTAACATTTTTAACTCCCGTAAGCCCATCAACATAAGCTATTTGATTTGCATAGTTTAATGCATCCTGAAGTTCTAATATCTGCTGTTTTTCGTTTGAGATGTCCTGAACAGCAAATATAACATGCTTTAGCTTTCCATTTTCATCCCTGTCAACTTCTATAAATCTTGCACGACACCAGCCTACCTTTTTCCCCTTATACTCGGTAGATATATATTCATTTTTCCCCATTCGCTCATCAAGAGTTGATAAGTCGGTAAATTCAAGCATCATGTTTATATGCTTTTGCACGGCACGCTCTGAATATATTTTTCTCAATGCAGTTGAGGCACACTTTATGTCTCCAACAGCTTGATTAGCCAATGTATAATCTTTTATTCTCTCATAACTATCATCATCCATATGAATGTAATACATGAATATGTAAATATTTGCCAACGAACTGACAGTATTGTACTGGCGTTTTTCATGCTCAAGAGCTATCTAATTCTGCCTGGGAATATTCAAGCTCGATATTTTTCATAATGACTTCCTGTGCCACCTCATCAACACTAAGATTGCAATATGCACTTATAACACCTATACAGATACCTATCACAAGCATATTTGTCTGAGGATCCATATTTTGAATAAATGCTCCTAGTATAACAGGCACAGTAAATGATATTAGCACAACATATCTTTTGCCTCTGCCGGACTTTTTTTCAAGATATGTTTGGTTTTAATGCATCTTTTAACAATGCTGCTGTCGAAATCGTAATATAAACCGCAGGTATTATAAAAAGAAATTCATAATATTTTCCTCTCAAAAATTTACCCGCATCATTTATACTGTAAAATCCATCAACAAAGCAGGCGATGATTATAATAATCATATTTATGACAGCCGGTATCGCACAATGCAGACAGCTCATCCGATTTGATATGATTGATGACTCCCGAAATATCCCTGAGTATATAAACCACAAAAATATCGTATAATTAAATGCTATAAAGGCACAAGCCCAAGTCAGACTTCTTAGTCCTCTGCACATATTGATTATTCCAGAATCTGCAAGATAACCTGCCGCAAATGCAACAACCATGCAAAAACTTGAAAATGTAATCCAGAAATATAATTTCATGAAAATATCTTTTTTCTTCCAGCCATATAATCTTGTAATAATCAGCAACAATGTTGCCGCACATATAATATCTGTTTTTGTATATGTAAACATTCCTTTTAATATTGCATGCACTCCATCAACCTCCCAAAAACACAAAGTATAATCTGATCTGAATAACGGTTTCACATATATTTTTTAACAGATACTTATCTATTCATGTACTATGCGGGCAGCAAATAATAAATATTATTCTGCACTATCAAGACTTGGAATCTGCACCTGTATATCACAGTCCATTCCATAGTCAACACCGTCTATCTTAAATCCAAAAATCTCATAAAATTCTTTCCAATATTCGTCTATATCTGCAACTTCCGTAAGATTTTCAGGAGTTATCTCGTTCCAGATTTTCTCAACTTCCTGCTGAACCTCAGATTCCATCTCATAATCATCCATACGGATAAGTCTCTTATCATCAACCGGAACACCTGAAGGATTGCAAAGTCTGTCATGCACAAGTCTATACATCTGCTGAATACATTCTTCATGCACATTTTTTTCTTTCATTACTTTTAAAAGTATTGACAGATATAACGGCACGATAGGAATAGCTGCACTCGACTGTGTTACAACAGCCTTGTTTACTGAAACATACGCACTTACTCCGTCAACCTGCTCGTCTATCTCATCGGCAGTCTTATATAAATCTGCTTTCGCCTTTCCGATAGAACCATCAAAATAGATAGGATGTGTAAGTACAGGTCCAATATATGAATATGCAACCGTCACTGCATTTTCTGAGAGCACATCCGCTTCTTTCATGGCATCTATCCATAAACGCCAGTCCTCACCGCCCATTACCTTAACGGTAGCGTTTATTTCGTCCTCTGTCGCAGGCTCGATAGTTACCTCTGAAATCTCATTTGTAGAGAGGTCTATCGTCTTGTTCGTGTATGCTCCGTCAGTTGTCTTTAACACTGAACGGTATGTCACCCCGTCAGGAGCTTTTCTTCTAGGTGCAGCCACACTGTAGATAACCATGTCAACTTTGCCAAAATCTTTTTTTATAAGGTCTATTGTCTCTTTCTTTATATCATCTGAGAACGCATCACCGTTTATCGTCTTTGCATAATGACCGTCTTTTGTGGCAAACTCCTCAAAGGCAACGGTATTGTACCATCCGGCTGTTCCCGTTCTTTTCTCTTTTCCTGCTTTGTCAAATATGACACCGATAGTATCTGCATCACATGAATATGTAAGTGCTATTCTGCTCGCAAGTCCATACCCCATTGAAGCACCGATGACAAGAACTTTCTTTGGTCCGTCAGTCTTTGGCATACTGTTTATATAATCAATCTGCTCCCTAACTGCAGCCTTACATCCCTCAGGGTGTGCAGTTGTGCACATAAATCCTCTTACTTTTGGTTCTACTATCATTTTCTTTTTCCTCCATAAAACAATGCATTTAGTTCTCTATAAAACTTTTAACTTATATTTTCTATTCAATATAATATCCTATAAAACCATATAAAATCAAAAAGATGCCGCCAATGCGACACCTTTTGATTTACCG
>ERZ772901.2199-NODE-2199-length-12902-cov-3.023507_pt1 | contig 12902 bp, 10 predicted proteins | sample MGYA00512123_ERZ772901 | MGnify/ENA primary metagenome ERZ772901 (study PRJEB29015, sample SAMEA2737711) | human gut metagenome | biome: human gut; feature: human-associated habitat; material: faeces | place: China | collected 2012 ...
CTTTAACGCGCCGGCACCAACTTTTAAAATACCCATATCCCGTTTCCTCCTTTTATCACTCACCGGTCGGATTCCTGGACAGCGGTTTTCGCCGCCTATACCCTCCGGTCCGGATTTTTTCCGAAAATTATCCGATCCTATGATCTTTCAAGAACCTGATCTCCGCTGCATACCCCGGAAGCTCATTCGGAGTCTCCAGGCAGAACGGCAGATTCCTCAGCGCCGGATGGTTGATCACCCGCACAATTGCCTCCGCGCCAATTTCACCTTCCCCGATCCGGGCGTGGCGGTCCTTCCCGGCTCCCCGGACATTCATGCTGTCATTTAAATGGACCGCTTTCAGGCGTTCAAGCCCCACAACACGGTCAAATTCCGCCAGCACTCCGTCGAGATCATTCACGATGTCATATCCGGCATCCCATACATGACAGGTATCCATACATACACCCATCTTATCAGAAAGTTCAACTCTGTCAAGAATTTCCCGAAGCTCCTCAAAACTTCTTCCGACCTCGCTGCCCTTTCCCGCCATGGTCTCCAGGAGCACCGTGGTGTGAAGCTCCGGCTTCAGGATCTCATTCAACATCTCCGCGATATAGGTGATTCCAACCTCCACACCCTGCTTCACATGGCTTCCCGGATGGAAATTGTAGAGGTTTCCGGGAACCGCCTCCATGCGCTCCAGGTCATCCGCCATGGTCCGCTTCGCGAAATCCCGGATTTTTTCATCCGCTGAGCAGCCGTTCAGTGTGTATGGCGCATGGGCCACCAGAGTCCCCAGCCCCAGCTCCTCTTTTAGTTTCAGGAACGCTGCGATGTCCTCATGGTCTAACGGCTTCGCGCTTCCGCCCCTGGGATTTCTTGTAAAAAACTGAAACGTCGTCGCGCCGATCTTTTCCGCGTCCTTTCCCATGGCAAGGAATCCCTTCGCCGAGGAAAGATGGCATCCGATATAAAACATTGTCTATGACCTCCGTCCTGTTCCTGTGGGCTTTCCAAAGGAACCTGTTTTTTTCGATCTCTCCGGCTTTAAGAAAAATACCGCTCCCCAGGTAAAAAGCACAGAGAGCACCGCCTGGATCACCAGACTGCAGAATACCCAGTTGTCACCGAGGAGATGTGTGATCGTAAAGTTTCCGCCGCCACCTGCCACCTGATTCTCCAAAAGCTCCGCGAACATGATTGCCGGATTCAGGAGAAGAAGGTATACCGACGCTCCGGAGCTCGCCTTCGGGATCGTCTCCCCGGAATTGAGCGCCATCGTGCTGATCTCTGTCTCGGAGATATTGAGGAGGAACACATTCAGCATGTATGTTCCAACGACAACAACTAACATGATCCCGTAAGTGATCACATTGGAGAATGTGGACCGCTTCATGAGGGAGGACGCGAAGATTCCGAGGCTTCCACAGTACAGCGCCCCCACCACATAGCTCACAAGAAGGATCATGAGATCCCCGGAGCTGATACTTCCATAGATAAAGGTCAGCATCAGGATCGGCAGACTCGATACCACTAAGATCATAAGCTGGGAGAACGCGGACATGAGCTTCCCGACAACGATCTCCACAGGACGGATCTTCGTGGTAAACATGAGTTCCAATGTGTGCCGCTCCCGCTCCCCGCTGATGCTGGCGGAGGTCAGAGCAGGCATGATAAACATCAGAAGCATAAATTCCAGCGCTGCCACAAAGGCGTAGAGCTGGAGAAAATTTTCATAGCGCACCGAGCCGCTGACCTTCACCTGGGCGATGCTCTGGTACATGTTTAAGAGTGCCACCACAGCCAGGATCCCGTTGAAGATCATGATGATGAGCGGAATCCGGAAGCTTCTCGAACGTACCAGCATTTCCCTCTTATAGACCGGATTATTCTTCACTCGTCATCACCACCTTTTCCATATCATGATCCGTGATCTGCATGAAGATGCTCTCAAGGTCACCAGGCTCTCTCCAGAATCCGCAGATTCCAATATTGTGGGCCACAAGTTTTGCAAGCAGCATCGCCTCAGCGTCTTTTCCGCCGTGGAATCCCACGACGATATCGTTTCCCTCCACCGTGATGGTCTGGACCTCCGGCTCCGTTCGGAGAAACTTCACCGCTTCCCAGACATTCTCCACAACCTGGATCCGGATCGGGTTAGAGTCATTCACCTTCTTTAAGATCTCCCCCATGTTTCCCGATAGGACGACCTTTCCGGCATCGATGATCCCGATATCCGTACACATCTGGGCCAGCTCTGAGAGGATGTGGGAGCTGACCACGATGGTTTTTCCCTCAGCGCAGAGTTCCTTTAAAAGCTCCTTAAACTCGATCCTGGCTCTCGGATCCATGCCGGACGTGGGCTCGTCTAAAACAAGGAGCTTCGGATCGTGGATCATGGCCCGCGCCAGGCAGAGTCTCTGTTTCATTCCCCTGGACAGGCTGTCCACAAAGAATTCCTCTTTTCCCGCGAGTTTTACCTGTTCCAGAAGCTTTGTGCACCGCTCTCTCGCCACAAGGCCGGAGAGTCCGTAGCAGGAGGCGAAAAAGTCCATGTATTCCCAGACTTTTAAGTTGTCGTAAAGTCCGAATTCATCCGGCACATAGCCGAACTCATTTTTCACCTGCCCGCTGTAGAGGAACGCGTCCTTTCCGCCGATCATGACGGTTCCCTCATCTGCTTTCAGGAGTCCCGTGATAATGCGGATCGCCGTGGTCTTTCCGGCTCCGTTCGGTCCGACAAAGCCATAGAGCGCCCCCTCCTCCACTTCCATATCAAGCCCGGAGAGAGCCTCAAAATTTCCGAATTTTTTTTTCAGTCCCTGTATCTTCAACATCAGCTTTCCCTCCCCGTCACCATCAGGAGTGGAAGTGTCTGGCTCACTCCGATTTCCGCATTGCTTCCGGCTGTGTAGCGGACCGTGATCTTTCCGTCGGCAGCGATATAATCTGCCAGCTCTTCCCTTGAGAAATCCTGTTTCCGGATATCCACCGGGTCATAGCTTCCTGTCTTTTCGTTGTAAAAACTCGTCTCCCCGGAGAATGGGCGGATATAGGAATACTGGTTGCCCTGGAAAAAGTCGTCGGACACCGGAAGAAATGAGAATTTCTCGATCACAATGTCCGTTCCCGGGTCATATTCCACCACCACCGGGTCTGTCCCGTAGAGGATCATGGAATTTCCATAATTTGCCCCTATACCGGAGGTCACGGATGGTTCCCGGATCTGACCGCAGCGGTAGACCTCGCCATCTGTTCCCATGGCGCAGTCGATCTTCTGGGTGTAGAAGGTCCTTCCGTCCCAGTTTTTTCCGAAGAGATCGTCGTTTCCCTCATAACCTTCCGGGAGGAACGCGCCGAAGCGCACCTCGCCATTGTAGGACGAGTAGTAACGATCCGTAAAGTATCCGCTGAGGTTGGATTTCTGGACATTTTTAATGTACTCCTCATCGGAGTCTTCCTGACGGTCCGGCGTTCCGGTCAGGGTGTCCGAAAGCATCCATGTCATGCCCAACGGCCATACCTTTAACGGCTCCCGGTTGAATTCCAGATACTGTCCCGGTTCCATGTTTCCAATGATCAGCACCTGGCCATAGAGATAGACTGCCGCGTTCTCAAGCGTCACAGGAAGCCTGTTCTCCACATACCCCGTGATCGTCCCGTCCGACACAGCAAAGTCCGCCTCCACATTTCCAGCCCCCAGGTCTTTCTCCCGCTCCAGAAGGAAAAATCTGGAATCGAAGGCTTTGGACTTCCGACTCCAAAGCACGGTCTGGTCTGCCTCTTTCCGGATCCCGATGGATGCCTGGCGCTTTTTCGGGTAGTCTTCCAGCTGGTTCATGTCGTAGCGGGCGCTCCTCGTAAGGGGTGTGACCCTGTAATCCGTCGGAAGATCCACGGTAAATCCGCTGCTGTCCGGAGTCCGGACGTTTAAGAAGGTCATCTCCCCCGCGCTGTCCCCGGATGCGTCCAGGATCGTCGCTGTCGTGCAGAATTCACTGGTGAATCTCGTCTTAAAACCCATTCCCCAGATCACGACACAGGAGGCTGCGGAAAAAACAAGCACTGCAGTACCGTAGTACCGGTTGATCCCACGCTTCTTTAAAAGAAGATACAGCCCGGGTCCCACGATCACCAGATATCCCACAACGATGATCCCGTAGACCGCAAGATTGGGGATCCGTTCCCCGTTTCCCCCGCTGACAAGATTGTAGGCGTTCCAGTAATCAGCATCGCCGCCCTGGGAATAATAATAGATCGTATTCAGTTCATCCTCGTTAAAGATCTCACTGAGAAAATACGACGCGAAGGACGGGTTCTTTTTCGCAAAGCCGGAGAGATCCGACAGGCTTACCCCGTAGACACCGATGGTCCCCTTTCCGTACTTCATGGTCTTAAGAAGCGGCGTTCCATCCGTCACCATCCGCTCTTTGGCCCCGGAGATCACAGGTTCCGTGTAGGTCACGCGGACTTCCGAGTCCTCAGGACTGTTTTTCGTGTATTCCGTTCCCATGCCGACCAAGAGAACCTCCGGATCCCTTAAGCTGACCTTCGGCTCTGCCTCTCCCAGGATATCCAGGGTCTTATCCCTGTCTCTTCCCGTTCCGATAAGCAGTGTTCCGCCATTTTCCACCCATGTGAGGACGGCTTCTTTCTGGACATCATTCAGTGTCCGGCAGTCATATCCGTTTATGAGGAGCACATTAAACATGGAAAATCCCCGGGAATCTTCCGGGAAGTCTTCCCCTGGGATCTCAACGACCCGTGTGGTGAGCATTCCATAATTCAGCCCAATCCCGTCAATCCATGAGAGACTTCCTGACTTGTTCTCCAGGACACCTGCAAACAGACGGTTTTCGTCCTTAGAAACGTCAAATTCCATGGAGGTCTCCCCCATGGTCTTCTTCTTCCCGTCTTTTAATGTCAGGTGGATCGTCCCGCTCTTCTGTCCTAAGGGGACATAGAACTCCATCGTCTTCGTCTCCGCCGGTCCCACCTCTACTTGGTACGAATACTCGTATTCCTCCGTGCCTTCATCGTTATCACTCTCCAAAGTAGAGACAGTAAGTGTGCCGGAAAACGGTGCCTCCGTCTGGCCGTAGATGCTGACCTTTATGGGCACAAAGCTTCCGGGCTTCGCATTTCTTCCGTAAACTGCCGTGATGTCCACCGCCACCGGCACAGAATTCTGCGAGCCGGACTCCATGTTTGTGCTGAAGCTGTCCTGGTCCTGGGCAAAGGCCGGGAATGCCCCCGCGGACAGGACCAGGGCCGCAAGACAGCCAAACAGCAGCTGTTTCTTTTTATTTCTCATACATTCTTCCTATCATTGATCAACGGGTATCCCTGTTCAGTATTTTCGTTACAGTTCAGCCATGCGCTGATTTGAATGAGAAAGTGTGTTGCAAGCTTGCTTGCATAAGCACTTTTTCATCCAAATCAGCATATGGTGGAACCACCAAGCTTCTTGTTTTCATGAATATGAAAACAAGAAGATGTAATGGCTGAACTGTAACGTATTTTCAGCTGTTTTTCTGCCGTCAGAGCAGGAAATATGCGTTTTTGCTGAACAGCTGTTATCTCTCTTTACTGGATCATACCAAAATTTTCTTTATTCACATCAAAATCCACCTTCAGCTTCACCGTGAACACCGTTCCGTTCAGGTCGCTGGCCACGGAGATCGTTCCGCCATGCATGTCCACGATATTCTTCGCGATGGCAAGACCGAGACCCGTTCCGCCTGTCTTTGAGGACCTCGACTGCTCTACCCGGTAGAACTTGTTGAAGATCAACGGCAGTTCCTCCGCCGGGATCACATAGCCATAGTTCGTGACAGACACCGTGACGATATCGTCCTTCGCGAATACCTGGATCAGGACCTTCTTTCCCTCGGCACCGTACTTGATGGCGTTGTTGATCAGATTATCAAAAAGTCTCGCCAGAAGGTTTCCGTCCGCCGTGATGATCTGGGACGGGACATTGCTCTTGAGCTCATAAGTCAGGTCCTTGTCCGCGAAGCTCGGATAAAATTCCTCCAAAAGCTGCCCTAAGAGCTTTACGATATCCACCTTTCCAACATTCATGGATATCTTTCCGTAATTCATCTTCGTGAATCCGAACAGGTCCTCAATGAGTTTTTCCAGACGCTTTGCCTTCACATAGGCGATATCGATATACTTTTTCTGCATATCCAGGCTGATGGCCGGTCCGGAAGACAGGAGTTCCAGATAACCGATAATGGAAGTCAACGGTGTCCTTAAGTCGTGGGCCACGTTCGTGATCAGCTCATTCTTCGTCCGCTCCGACTCTCGTTCCTTATCCATGAGCTTCCGGATATCCGCTTCCATCCGGTTCAGGTTCGATGCCATGGCGGAGAACTCGTTGTCCCCCACCACCTCGATCTGGGTGTTTAAGTCGCCCTCGGAGATATTCTGGATCGCCACCGCGATCTTCCCTATATACTTCATATTTTTCTTCTCGATCATGAGAAACGCCAGCGCAAAGATCCCGATTCCAACGATCACATAGAGGATCGTGGTGATCGTACCCATCTTAAAGATCTGCAGGATCAACAGATTCGCGTATCTGGTCTGGTCCAGGTACGCCAGAAGGAAGTTCATATTCATGATGAGGAACGCGTCCACCAGACATGCGATCAGGGCACTGTAACAGATGTTCACCGCGATCTGCCTGTAAAAGCTTCTGCTCCAATCATTTTTCAATTTTGTATCCTACCCCCCAGACCGTTGTGATGATCTTATCCTGTCTCGTGTCCTCTTTCATTTTTCCGCGGAGTCTCCGGATATGTACCATGACGGTGTTGTTTGCCTCGTATACTTTCTCGTTCCATACCTTCTCAAAGATCTCGTCGGTGCTGAACACCCGGCCGGGATTCGATGCCAGAAGGTACAGGATATCGAACTCGATGGGCGTCAGCTTGATCTCCTCTCCGTAGACAACGACCTTGTGGTTATCTTTATTGATGGAGAGGCCACGGATCGAGATCTCGTTCTTTGCCGCTTTTCCGGTGCTGCTGTTAGGGTTTAACTGGGTGTAGCGGCGGAGCTGGGATTTCACGCGGGCCGTGAGCTCCAGCGGGTTGAACGGCTTTACCACATAATCGTCCGCGCCGGTTCCCAGACCCAGGATCTTATCGAGATCCGTGGATTTTGCGCTCAGCATGATGATCGGAATGTTGTTGGTCTCGCGGATCTTCCTGCACATCTCAAGACCGTCCATTCCCGGCATCATGATGTCTAAGAGTACCAGATGGATCTCCTCCTGATCCAGGATCTCCAGCCCCTCTTTCGCGTTATTTGCCTTAAATACCTTATATCCATCGCTGACCAGATAGATCTCTACAAGGTCCGCGATCTCTTTTTCATCATCCACTACCAGGATATTGATCTGCTCCATGATTTTTCCTCCTTTTAGACTTATTCCTAATACCCCTATCGTATCATATTTCGACCTTTTTTTCCTTACTTTTTTCTGAAAACTAATGAGTAAATGTTACAATTTTTTCCGTTCTCTGGAAGGTTTCCGAAAAACAGCGAACTTTGCTCAATAAATACCATGTCTCATGTATACACGCATTTAGGCTCATTATCTGTGTATAAAAGAGGCAGCAGAACTACTCTAAAAAGAATATGTCCCACTGCCTCATTTTAGATTTCATGTAACTGTTCAGTAGGTCTGCGCACTTGCTGCGCTGACCGTAAGAAAACAATTCTGTTTTCTCCCAACAGTACTCTTACAGCCCTAACTCCTCAAACACGCCCTTCAGGATAATCTTCACAGAACCATCCTCCAGCACCTTGTGAAGTCCGCTGTATTTCAGAAGGTCGAAGTATCCCATGGATCCGCCCGCCGCGCAGAGCTTATAGTAATCTGCCCAGGCTGCCTTCCGGTCTTCCTTCATCTTTGTGTAGAACTCAAAGGCGCCCATCTGTGCCATCGCGTAATCTACATAGTAGAACGGATACAGGAAGATATGCTGCTGTTTGATCCAGAATGCTCCACTCTCGAGGAACTCATTTCCTGCATAATTTCTCCAGGGCATGTAGATCTTCTCCAGACCGCTCCAGACTGCTCTCCGCTCCATTGTGGTCATTTCCGGATTTTCAAATACCTTATGCTGATATTCGTCTACGCAGAGCATATACGGGATCTTCATAAGAGCGTCTGCCAGATGCTCTCTGCGGTATTCCTCTGCCTTATCTCCAAAGAAATTCTCCATCCACGGATAAGTCCAGAGCTCCATGCTCATGGAATGGATCTCATTGATCTCACTGGTGGAATGACATAATTCCGGGGTCTTCTGGTATTTTGCCGCTGTAAATCCTGCAAACGCGTGACCGGCCTCATGGGTCAGAACATTGACATCTGCGTCGGTTCCGTTAAAGTTTGAAAAGATAAACGGTGCATGATACTGCGGGAGTGTCGTACAGTATCCGCCGGCGCGTTTTCCGTGCTTGGAGTCCAGATCGAAAAGCTCGTACTCCATCATGAAATCAAAGAACTCTCCGCTCTCCTTGGAAAGCTCACGGTACATCTTCTGGGCTTCGCCGACAAGATATTCCTTATCTCCGATCGGAACCGGATTTCCGGACGGAGAAGCGATGGATTCGTCATAATAATAGAGTGTATCGATCCCAAGAGCTTCCTTCTGACGCTCGTACAGCTTTGCCGCTGCCGGAACCACGACCTCGCGGACCTGTTTCCGGAATACCTCCAGCTCCTTTTCCGTATAGTCAAAACGACGGCGGCGCAGATATCCCATCGGAATAAAGCTCTTAAATCCAAGCTTCTTTGCCATACCGGCACGGACCTTTACAAGACCGTCATAAACTTCCTCTAACGTCGGCGCAATTCCCTCATAGAGCTTTGCCCATGCCTCAAACGCCTCTTTTCTCTCTGCACGGTCTGTGCTCTGCATGATCTTTAAGAGTCCGTAGTTTCCGATCTGCTCTCCCTTAAATTCCACGGTAGCAGCTGCCTGCGTTTTCATAAAGCGGCTGACAAGCTCTGCCTCTTTCACCTGATCATCCACGATAGATTCGTCAGAAAGCTGTTTCTGGGCCTCCATGTTCTGGATCAGGATCGCGCCGAATTCTTTTTCCATCTCAGCCTTAAACGGAGATGCCACGATCACCTCGCCCATCTCTTTTTTCAGGATTTCATATTTCGGCATCTGGCTGTTGAAATATACCATCTCCGCCTCATAGAATTCATCTAAAAGATTGATCGTATTCCGGATATGGGCGACAGTCTTTGATGTCTCAAGCTCTGTGTCGGCTTCCACATAATCCATATAGGCATTCCGAAATTCCTCGTAGTTCTTTGCTTCCTTCAACACTGCGATATCCCCCGATACGCGCGCGAAGATTTTTTCCATGTCCGGACGGACATACTGAAGCTCTGCAAATTTTTTCATGATAAGTAACCCCTTTCCCCAAGTTTCTCATCCCGTTCCCTGCTGCCCGCAGGGGCGGGTGCCTAACTAAAGACTACCCCGTTCTTTTTTAAGAACTTCTTTACATTCTCATCCCACTCGTTCTCTAATGTCCTGTCCAAGGTAAACTGCTTCATGGACGTCCCTGTAACGCAGATCATCTCGTGGTTCTCATACTGAATATTGATGTAAAGCCCGCCGACCTGATCCGGATAGATTCCCGGGATTTTTCCGGCAACGAACCGGTCTCTGGCGGATGGGGGCATCTGAAATACAATGCGGAAGCTCTCCGGAAGCCGTTTTCCTTTGATTAAGGAGTAGCAGACCGGCTTTAAGGTCTTCCATGAAGAGTACTCTTCGATCCTGTTTTCTTCCAGTTCCTCTTCGGAAAAATAGCCCTGACGGACCTTTCCGTCGATCGTGAACTGGTTGTAGGTCACGATCTCCGCTTCCCGCACCAGAAATTTATCAAAGATCTCCCCGATGAAAAGCCCTGCCGTAAACGCTTTCTGCTCTTCGATCTTTAATGCAACCATTATTTACCTCCGCATGTTGTTTCCCTGATTATGTCTGGAACTTTTTACCTGTTCCATATCTGTCCTGCTTAAAATAGTTACTGTTCACGCTTTGCGCAAACAGTAACTGATTTTGCCGATGCTTCGCATTCCGAATCGGCAAAATCCACTACCACCACTGTATTGTACGGAATTTTCAGTTCAGAAAATTCCTACCCGTGTACAGTAACTTAAAATATACTCTTATGTCATTACAGCTGTGCGGACCTGGTGAATATTTTTAAGCTGTTAACTGTCTGTACCTTTACATATTGTTTCAAATATCTCGAAAAAGTCCGCCGATGTCCTCTCTCCATCTGTTATCGAGAGATTCTTCCACAGGCTGTCATCCTTCGCGAGATGGACCTTCGCCGCGTACTCCGAGTAGGTCTCGTAAAACACCTCATTCCTCTTCTCCCGGACCATCTCCTCCTTCCGGACCTTTGTGGCAGCTTCATCGTAGTCGTTGACGCAGCGCAGGATATAATATTTTCCATCCGCCTCGATCACATCGCTGATCTCCCCTGTGGCCAGGACGTAAGCAGCCTTTTCGTAAGCCTCCGGTCTCAAGCCTCTGGAGATCTTCTTCTCGATCTCCTGATCCTCAGAGACCTCCTTTGCAACGGTCATAAAGTCGGTTCCTTCCATCTGGACTTTCTTTAACGCCTCATCCGCCTGGTCCTTATCGGAGAGCACGATCTCATCCACGGTGATGACCTTCGCCTCGCTGTCGCTGACTTCCAGGTTGACGCTGCCCGTCAGCGTCTCCACCAGTTTTTCGGTCTTCCAGTAGTCTTCATATAAAGATTCTACCACATCTTTGTCGATTTCGGAACTCTCCCCGGCGTTTTTCAGTTCTTTCATGTACTGAGCCGCTGCCTGTTTTGCCAGTTCCCGCTCTTTTCCGGAGAGCGTGACTTTTTCCTCGTCCGCCATGCGGCTCATGGTCTTTAATTCCTTTAAGAAATCATGGATCTGGGACAGCAATGTCTCCTCGAAGGTAGTTCCAGACTCGTCCACCACCGTATCCCAGATCTTGTCTGTATATAATTCTTCATAACGGAGCCGCTCCGTGGTGACGATCACCATGGTCTCGGCTTTCCCGTACTCTCTTTCACTTTTTCTGCCAGAAAGCAGCGTTTCCTTCACGCCGCATCCGCAGACGACTGCTGCCGCGAGGACGACCGCCGCAAGCGTCCGTCCCCATCGGTTCCATTTTCCCATATTTCTGTCTCCACTTCTACACAGCGCCAAGTTCTTTCAATTTCTGGTACACTAAATGCACCGGAAGTCCCATCACATTCGCGTAGGATCCCTTTAATCCCTCAATATATCTCGCAAAAAATCCCTGGACCGCATAAGATCCCGCCTTGTCCATGGGCTCCTCGGAATCCGCGTACTCACGGATCTCCGCCTCTGTCATCGTGAACACGTTCACGTCCGTCTCATCGTAGAAGGAAACAACGGTATCTTTCTCTCCCGCAGTTCCTTTTTTCACGATGCACACGCCCGTATAGACCTGATGGCTGCGTCCCGCGAGTCTTTTTATCATCTCATATGCCTCTTCATGGCTCTTCGGTTTTCCGAGGATCTTTCCATCTGCCGCAACGACCGTATCAGATCCTAAGACTACCGCGCCTTCCGGCATATCTTCCGCAACATCAACGGCTTTCTGCTCCGCAAGGCTCATAACTACCCCCGAGGGCTCATCCGATGTGATCTTCTCCTCCACGTGGCTCACGATGATCTCCGGGACGATTCCGATCTGCAGAAGCAGTTCTTTCCGTCTCGGGGAACCGGATGCCAGGATGATTCTCTTCTTTTCCATCTTGTTTTTCTTTCCTTTATGTCTTTCCTGCGCGGACAGTTTCATACTCAAACTATCGCATTTTTCTATTTTTATAGAAGAAAGAGGCGGTCTGACATAAGATCCAGCCGCCTCATCCTGTCCTAATCACTGATTTTTCCAGTAATTAGAAGCTTAATTTTTCCTCAAAATAGCTCTTTAACTCTGCGATCGGGATACGAACCTGCTCCATGGTATCTCTGTCACGAACGGTTACAGCTCCGTCTGTCTCAGAATCAAAGTCATAGGTTACGCAGAATGGCGTACCGATCTCATCCTGTCTTCTATAACGTTTACCGATATTTCCTCTGTCATCGAACTCACAGTTATAGTACTTGGAAAGCTCTGCATATACCTTCTCTGCACCCTCGTTCAACTTCTTGGATAACGGAAGGATACCAACCTTCACCGGAGCGATTGCCGGATGGAAGTGCATAACGGTGCGGACATCGCCGCCCTCTAACTCTTCCTCGTCGTATGCGGAGCAAAGGAATGCAAGTGTCACACGGTCCGCACCGAGAGACGGCTCGATCACGTACGGGATATACTTCTCATTTACTTCATCATCGAAGTAGGACATATCCTGACCAGATACAGTCTGATGCTGTGTCAGGTCGTAGTCGGTTCTGTCCGCAATTCCCCAGAGCTCGCCCCAGCCGAACGGGAATAAGAACTCAAGGTCTGTGGTTGCCTTACTGTAGAAGCAAAGCTCTTCCGGAGAATGGTCGCGGGCGCGCATCTCGTCCGGCTTGATGCCGAGATCCTGCAGCCACTTGATGCAGTACTGTTTCCAGTATGCGAACCAGTCAAGGTCTGTACCCGGTTTGCAGAAGAACTCTAACTCCATCTGCTCGAACTCTCTGGTACGGAATGTGAAGTTACCCGGTGTGATCTCGTTACGGAAGGACTTACCGATCTGTCCGATACCGAACGGAACTTTCTTTCTGGATGTTCTCTGTACATTCTTGAAGTTTACGAAGATACCCTGTGCTGTCTCCGGTCTTAAGTAAACCGTGTTCTTTGCGTCCTCAGTAACACACTGGAATGTCTTGAACATTAAGTTGA
>ERZ772901.2204-NODE-2204-length-12873-cov-3.269699_pt1 | contig 12873 bp, 9 predicted proteins | sample MGYA00512123_ERZ772901 | MGnify/ENA primary metagenome ERZ772901 (study PRJEB29015, sample SAMEA2737711) | human gut metagenome | biome: human gut; feature: human-associated habitat; material: faeces | place: China | collected 2012 ...
ATCGGTACTGATTATCAATATCGTATCATTTGCAATAGCAATGGCGCTTACAAAAGGAATCAGAGGAACAAATCTTTTCCGTACAGTATTTTTCCTTCCAAACCTGATCGGTGGAATCGTACTTTCATATGTATGGTTGATGATTTTTAACTCTATCCTGCAGAACTATTCAAAGACAATCGTAAGCTCAGAGTGGTCAGCATTCTGGGGACTTATCGTAGTAGTATGCTGGCAGCAGATTGGATATATGATGATCATCTATATTGCAGGTATCCAGAATATCCCTGGTGAGCTTATTGAGGCAGCAAAGATTGATGGAGCAAACAGATGGCAGCTCTTAAAGAGCGTTATCCTTCCAATGCTTATGCCTACAATCACAATCTGTACATTCCTGACACTGACAAACGGCTTCAAGCTGTTCGACCAGAACTTAGCTCTTACAGGCGGTAATCCGGGAAAGATGTCAGAGCTGCTTGCCTTAAATATCTTCAACACCATGTATGGAACAACAGGATGGCAGGGCGTAGGTCAGGCAAAGGCTGTTATATTCTTTATACTTGTTGCAATTATCGCACTTGCACAGAATAAGATTACTACAAGCAAGGAGGTACAGGACTAATGGCAAAACAGAAAAAAGCGCAGGAGGTCAGTGCCGTAAGACAGGCCAAGCACGGCTGGATAATCACATTATTATTCACTGTTTTATCAGTACTTTGGATTTCACCAATCCTTATGGTGTTACTCAATTCATTTAAGAGAAAAGCTTACATATTCAAGCATCCGTTTGGAATCAGCACAGTATCTATCTCTGAGGGCTTTGAAGCCTTCAAGGATGGTATGTCAAGGCTTTTCTCTGGCACATTAAACTACAAGAATGGTCTTAGAATGACACATTTCTGGGACTGCTTTGGAAATTCACTTTTCATCACAGTCGGCTCAGTAATACTTATTGTACTCTGCTGCTCAATGTGTGCATGGTACATAGTTCGTGTAAAGACTAAGGGCACAAAGCTTATGTATACACTTTGCCTTTTCTCTATGATTGTACCATTCCAGATGGTTATGTTTACATTATCAAAATTTGCAAATATGCTTCATTTATCAAACCCGGTCGGTATCATCATAGTATATCTGGGCTTTGGAGCAGGACTTGCGGTGTTTATGTTTACAGGCTTTGTAAAGAGCATTTCATTAGAGATTGAAGAGGCTGCCATGATTGATGGCTGTACACCATTACAGATGTATTTCAGGGTTGTATTTCCAATACTTCGTCCTACAGCAGTAACAGTAGCGATACTTGAGGCAATGTGGGTATGGAATGATTACCTTCTTCCATCACTGGTTTTAAACATCAACCAGTACAAAACCATACCAATTGCTATTCAGTACTTAAAGCAGAGCCACGGTATGATTGACTGGGGTGCAATGATGGCCATGCTCGTGCTTGCGATTCTGCCAATTGTTATCTTCTATATTGTATGTCAGAAGTACATTATAGAGGGTGTGCTCGCAGGAGCTGTAAAGGGTTAATATAGCTTACAAGAGGATATAGTTTATGTTATTTAAGCCCCACACTTGTTAAGAAAACATGTGGGGCTTAAGCTAAATTAGCAGGTTTTGTAGTTGTGGATATATGATATAATGAGTGAAATAAATTATATCACATGGATATAATGTAAAAGGACGTATCGCTGTCAGGACGGGGAAAACAATGACAATTGTAGATATAGCAAAAGAATCGGGATACTCAGTAACAACTGTATCCCGAGTTTTAAATAACAGGCAGGATGTTTCTCCTGCAGCAAAAGAAACCATAATGAAAATAGTTGAGGCACACAACTTTGTGCCAAATACCAATGCAAAGAGGCTCAAGCAGACCATTTCCAGAAATATTTATCTGCTGGTAAAGGGTACCTCAAATATGCTGTTTGCAAATATAGTCGAGGAAATCCAGTCGATAATCGACAGAACAGACTACTCACTGAGCATCACTTATCTGGATGAGGACAGCAATCTAAGCAGTGTAACCGACCGTATATGCAGGGAACGAAAGCCGCTTGGCATCATCTTCCTCGGAGGCAGCAGGGAGGATTTCTCGGAGGATACATCTTCATTTAAGGTGCCGTGTGTTATAGTGACCACATCAGCAGAAAACTGGAGCATGGAGGAGCTGTCATCTGTTTCCATTGATGATGAGAAGGCCGGGGAAACAATCGTCGACTATCTTATCGACCATGGTCATACAAAGATAGCAGAGATTGGAGCCAATCTGGAGCTTTCACAGACAGCCATTCTGCGACACAATGGATATCTGAACAGCTTCAAAAAGCATGGCATCACACCTGATGAGCGTTACTATGAGAAGGCGCGATTCTCATATGACAGCGCATATCACGCCATGAAAAAGCTCCTTGAAAAGGATATTGAAATCACCGCAGTCTATGCGATTTCCGATGTTATGGCAATCGGTGCCATAAGAGCAATACTTGACAAAGGACTCAGGGTGCCGGATGATATATCTATCACAGGCTTTGATGGTTCGACACTCGCGGAGTACTACAATCCAAAGATTGTATCTATCAGACAGCCGCACAAGGATATGGCGGCACGCAGCGTGGAGCTCCTTTTTAGCATGATTGATTTGCATAAAGGCTCATGTCATGAGATAATACCATTTGAGCTGACAGAGGGCGAGAGTGTTGCCCGAATTGATTAAAGACTATATAATGTTTATTGTAATCTCACAATAAACGAGGAGGAAACGCGCATGGAAGTGAATAATAAGATGAAGCATACCATAAAGGTCGCATGGGCCAAAGGGTTTTCACAGTTTTTAGCACTAGCAGGAGCAATCCTGCTAGTTTTTGTGCTATTTAAATTTGATGCAATAATGGCACAGATAGTGAGAATAATCAACATACTCATGCCGATTATCATGGGTATTGTGCTGGCATATCTTATAAATCCGATGGTAGAGTTTTATGACAGAAAGCTAAGCAATTCACTTGGCAAAGTCATAGAAAAGAAGTGTGGAAAGAGACCTTCTATGAGAGGGTTGTCAATACTTATAAGTCTGGCCATAATAATAGCCATTATTGTAGTGCTCATAATGATGGTGGTGCCACAGCTTGTAAGCAATATCACAAATGCGGTCAGTCTTTTACCGGATCAGATACAGGACCTTGTGAAAAAAATCACGGAGCTTGCCAAAAACAATGACAAGGCAAAGGAAATAATCACTGAGCTATACAATAACGGCATAAGCTACTTTACCGAATGGGTAAAGGACAATATGCTCGGACAGGTTACCTTTGTGATAAACGGTATTATGGGAATCTTTGGCACAGCGGTAAACTGTCTCGTTGCATTTATCGTTGCTATCTACGTTCTGCTCAGCAAGGATACCTTCAAGCGCCAGATTAAAAAGCTTGTAAGCGCATTTCTGCCTGAGCATCATATACAGGTGCTTTCAAGCATCTTAAAGGAGAGCGACAAGATATTCGGTGGCTTTATCAGTGGCAAAATCATTGATTCACTCATCATCGGGGCTATCTGCTTCGTGTGCTGCCTGATACTGCGCATGCCGTATGTAGCGCTCGTGAGCGTGATAATCGGAGTGACAAATGTCATACCGTTCTTTGGACCGTACATCGGAGCCATACCGAGCACCATACTCATCATGCTCGACAGCCCGTCAAAGGGTGTGCTATTTTTGCTGTTTATCATTATCTTACAGCAGGTGGACGGCAATATTATCGGACCAAAGATACTCGGTGAGTCCACAGGACTCTCGCCTTTCTGGGTGGTGTTTGCAATTTTCCTTGGTAACGGATTGTTTGGAGTAATGGGACTGTTTATCGGAGTACCGACATGGGGTGTCGTGTACTACCTGATAAAGCGATATGTGAATTATCGTGTGAGGAAGAAAGAACAAATGCACTGTTAAAAATTAGTTATAAATTTTTGAAAATAGTACTTGAATACTGGAAAACATGTGTATATAATGTGTGAACGAGGCTTTGAAAAAGACCTTGTTCACATTTTTTTTGAATGTAACCAGGCAGAGTAGGATCTGCTAAATGAGGGGCAAAATACCTTTTGACCCTCATATCATGAATTGAATTTTGGGGAGGATACTTACACATGAAGACAGATATGACTAAAGGCAATCCAATGAAAATCATACTGCTGTTCTCGATTCCTGTTCTGATGGGAAATCTGTTTCAGCAGTTCTATAATATGGTGGACACGATTATCGTGGGGCAGTATCTGGGTTCAAAGGCGCTTGCGGCGGTTGGCTCGACAGGCTGTATTATGTTTCTGGTGCTTGGCTTTGCAAATGGAATAGCACAGGGCTTTGGAGTTATGGCAAGCCATGCGTTTGGTGCGAAAAAAGAGAAGCTTTTGAAGCATTATGTCGCTTTAGCTATTATTCTTACTGTGATTGTTTCAGTGGTGCTCACGATTCCGACAGTGCTTGCATCGAGGCAGCTTCTTATCTGGCTCAATACACCTGATGATATACTTGTCATGGCTGATGCGTACATAAAGGTCATTTTTGCGGGGATTTTCTGCACTATGTCTTACAATGTGGCTTCCGGTCTTTTGCGAAGTATCGGAGACAGCAAGACTCCGCTGTACTTTTTGATTTTTTCATCTGTATTAAATATTGTGCTGGACATATTCTTTATCGTGGTGGTGAAGGCAGGCACGGCAGGAGCTGCTTATGCGACAGTTATCTCGCAGGGAATTGCTGCGGTTTTGTCATTTATCGTGATGTTTAAGAAGTATGATTTGCTGCGCACCAGCCGCGAGGATTATTACATGGATTGGAACGGAATCTGGCGCATGCTCTCAATCGGTCTGCAGATGGCACTCAACTATTCTATCACTGCTATTGGAACGATGATTTTTCAGGCAGCGGTCAATGTCTTCGGTTCGCAGGTGGTAGCTGCGTATACCGCCGCATCCAAGGTCAACAATATCGCGACACAGACCATGCCTACACTTGGAACAGCCGCTGCGACTTACTGCGGACAAAATCTAGGAGCAGGAAGATACGACAGGATATTTAAGGGTATGAAGTCATGCTTTTTCATATGTATAGGCTGCGCAGTTTTAGCGGCAGCAATTAACTGCTTTGTCGGACCGCACATGATAGGCTGGTTTATCACATCGCCTACGGCAACTGACATTCACTATGCTATGAAATATCTGAAAATCGCGAGCGTATTCATGCTTCCGCTGGCATGGATTTTTGCATACAGAAACGGCCTGCAGGGGCTTAACAAGGGACTTGTGCCTATGCTTAGTGGTGTGATGGAGCTTGTGTCGAGATGGATTGCAATACTTGCTCTGTCAAAGCCATTTGGTTACGGCGGTGTGTGCTTTGCTGACCCGGCTTACAACAGGAATACTGCTTATTGTGACCTACTATGTGTGGGAGATGCGCATGAGAAAGAAGGTACAGTAAAACCACAAATGAGGTTTCAGTGGATAGAAACTCATAGGGTTGTGTGAGCAGCAGGGAATATCAGGACGCAACAGGAGAAAATCAGGCTGGTACATGTCGCATAAACGATGTACTAGCTGGTTGTCTCCCTGCGGATCAGCACAGGCGCTATCTTTTTGTGCGTTGGCGCCAAATCGGGCTCAGGCTTTCTTTGTTTGCGGTTATCCATCTGCTTGACGAGCAAATCCATGGCGGTTCTTGCGATTACATCTATCTGCTGGCCAATGGTGGTGATTGGAATTATGGCTTCGTTGGCAATTGGTGAATTGTCGAAGCCGACTATCTCATAGCTGTCCGGAAAGCAGCCGTATTTTTGTATGACAAGATTCAAAAACATGTTGGCATATGTGTCGTTTGCCAGGAATACCCCTTTCTTTTTTTCAGGATATTTCTCATCTATATTGTTAAAAATCACCTTCATCTGAGAAAATAAATCGTTGTACGAATCACCGGATACGTTCAGGCTGAGCTCATAGGGAATATTGTGCTCGGTACAGGTGTCCTCAAACGCACGGATTCTGTCGTATGCCGGGACATACTTTGGCACATCTACATTGATATGGATGAGAATATCACATTTGTCACGTATTAAAAGAGATGTGGCCTGAAGCGCACCCATATAGTTGTCGGAGGTGACACTGCTTATATGCATGGATTCTCGCTCGATTGCGACAATTGGAATGTGGTATGAAGCAAGCTTTTCAGATGAGAGAGTGTGACTTAGCACGATAAGACCCTCTATCTGATAAGCTAAAAGTTCATCAATGTAGTTTTCTTCCTCAGCCGCCCCCTTGTCACTCATAAAGATGAGAAACTTATAGTGATAGTTAGCGTAAGTGGCTAAAAGCTGTGTGAGCATCTCAGAGTAGTAGTGCAGGTAAAGGTTTGGCACTATTATGCCGACAAACTCGCTCTTACCGTTTGCGAGAACCTTTGCGAGCTTATTCTTCTTATAGCCGAGCTCATCAAGCGCACGGGAAATCTTTTCCTGATTCTTCAGTGTCAGAGAGTCCGGATGATTGAAATATCTTGAAATCGTTGTTTTTGAAAAGTGTGTATATTCCGCAATATCTGCAAAAGTTACCTGTTTTTTACTCATAAAAGTTGAATCTCCTTCAATATGATGGCTGATGGTTCATAATATCTTTTAGTATAGCAATTTTCATGGAAAAACGCAACACTTAAATAACCAGTTACGTAACCGGTTATTTTATCGCGCAAAAGTGTTGACAGAAAGAGAAGAATATAGTAATATCAAACCATAAAGTAACCGGTTACGTAACCGGTTTTCCATAGAGTTAAAGGAATGGAGGAAGAAGTGCATGAAAAGAATGCAAAATCAAGCAAAGTCCGTAAGCAAGCGAACGTGGAGAGAAAAGATGACTTATGTGAAGAAAAACTGGCAGTTATATCTTTTTTTCCTGATGCCAGGACTTTTACTGACAATTATTTTTAAGTATCTCCCGATGGGAGGTCTTCTGATTGCTTTTGAAGATTACAATGTAATAAAAGGAGTTCTTGGTAGTCCCTGGGTAGGGCTTGAGTATTTCAGACGATTCTTATCTTCACCAGATTTTATGAACTATCTGATGAATACGTTGAAATTGAGTATCTATGGATTACTGTGGGGATTTCCGATTCCAATCATTCTTGCATTGCTTCTGAATCGTATTCGTAAGACCGGAATTAAGAAGAAAGTGCAGCTTTTGATCTATATGCCAAACTTTATTTCAGTCATCGTGCTTTGTGGTATGGTTCGTATGCTTTTATCTCCTGTAGGCCCATTGAATAAAGTATTAGGAATCAGTACAAACTGGATGACAATGCCTTCTGCATTCCGGACAATTTACATTGCAAGTGGAATCTGGCAGACCGCAGGATGGGCATCTATCATGTACACAGCAGCACTGGCGAATGCCAGCAAGGAGCTGGAAGAAGCAGCCCTCATGGATGGAGCGAATCTTCTGCAGCAGATCTGGTATGTAGAATTGCCGGCAATTAAGAATATCATTGTAATTCAGTTTATTTTGCAGGCTGGAAATATCATGAGTATTGGTTTCGAAAAAGCTTATGCTTTACAGACAGATATGAACCTTCCGGCATCAGAAATCCTGTCTACATATGTATACCGTATTGGACTTCTGAATGGAGACTATGGATATTCGACAGCGGTAGGTCTTTTCAATTCAGTTGTAAATGTTATCTTGCTGATCTTTGTGAACTGGGTTGTTAAGAAACTGAATGATGGAGAAGGATTATAGAAAAGAGGGAGAAGAGATGGAGAAAAAAAAGAGAAAATATTCAAGGACAGACAAAGTAATCCTTGGAATCGGATTTACTATTCTTGGTTTATTCGTCCTTTCTATAGCGATACCGATTATTTATGTAGTACTCGCATCCTTTATGGATCCTACTGTTTTGAATAACCAGGGATTGAGTTTTAACACCAAGGACTGGACATTAGACGCATATCGAAGAGTATTAGAGAACGAAATGATCTGGCGTGGATTTTTGAATTCCTTCCTGTATTCACTTGCATTTGCAGTAATTTCTGTTTTTGTGACATTACTGGCTGCGTATCCACTGTCAAAGAAGGAATTTGTAGGAAGAGACTTTTTCAATGTTATTTTCCTGATCACAATGTTCTTTGGTGGTGGAATGATTCCTACATTTATCCTGATCAATCAGCTGCACATGGTTAATACAGTGTGGGCAATCCTGATTCCAGGAGCATTTAATGTATGGAATATGATTCTTGCCAGAACTTATTATCAGTCAATCCCGACAGAATTAAGAGAAGCATCTGCGATTGACGGTGCAAATGAGATCCAGCATTTCTTTAAAATCATGCTTCCGGTATGTAAGCCAATCATCGCAGTACTGGCACTCTGGTCTTTTGTTGGAATGTGGAACAGTTATTTCGATGCAATGATTTATCTGAATGATGCAAATCTTCAGCCATTACAGCTGGTACTCCGTTCCATCCTGGTACAGAATACACCACAGCCTGGAATGATCGCTGATATTCAGAGTACAGCAGAAATGGCAAAAGTAGCAGAACAGCTGAAATATGCAACGATCGTAGTATCAAGTTTACCACTGTTAGTAATGTACCCATTCTTCCAGAAATACTTTGATGAAGGAATTATGGTCGGATCGGTAAAAGGCTAATAAGAAAGGAACGATACAGATATGAAGAAAAGAAAAGTAAATGCATTGCTTGCAATTGTACTGTCCCTGACGATGATGGTGGGAGTTGCAGGATGTGGAAAAAAGCAGCAGCTTGAGGCTGAAATTGATCCGGGTACACCTGTATCGGAGGTGCAGTTTCCATTAAAGGAAACTGCAGAGCTTTCCTTTATTACAAGTGCACCGGCTACATCAACACAGGATCCGAATGAACGAGTAATTTTTCAGCGAATGGAAGAGCAGACCAATGTTCATATTGACTGGACTTGTTTTGTATCGGATCAGTTCTCTGATAAGAAGAATCTGGCGCTTGCACAATTTGGAAATTTGCCAGATGGATTATTCAATGCCGGAATGAGTGATTATGATCTGTTGCGTTATGCAAAACAGGGGATTATCATTCCGCTGGAAAATCTGATAGATAAATATATGCCGAATTTACAGGCAGTGTTTGAAAAATATCCAGAATACAGGACAATGTGCACCGCACCAGATGGACATATTTATTCCTTCCCATGGATTGAACAGCTTGGTTCTGGGAAAGAAGCCATTCAGGCAATCGGAGATATTCCGTATATTAATAAAAAATGGTTGGATTATCTAGGACTCGAGATTCCGACAACAACAGATGAACTGGAACAGGTATTGATTCAATTCCGTGATCATGCAGATGAGCTTGAAAAAGAATTTTCGATTGAAGGTGCTGTGATTCCAATGTCATTTATCATCAATAATGGTGACCAGGATCCGGCAATTCTGCTCAATGGATTTGGAGAAGGCTATGGAGATACAGGAGATCATTTCGCTGTAACGGACGAAGGAAAAGTTATTTATACAACCGTTCAGGAAGGATACAAAGAAGGAATTGAGTGGTTACATAAACTTGTAACAGAGGATCTGGTCGACCCGGAAGCATTTACACAAGAGTGGTCTACTTATGTCGCCAAAGGAAAGAATCACCGCTATGGTCTCTGCTTTACATGGGATATCGCCAATATTGATAATAATGAAGATTATGTTATGCTGCCGGCTCTGACAGGACCAGATGGTATGCGGAACATTACAAGACAGAATAACAGTGAAACAAGTGGATATGATCGTGGAAGATGTGTTCTTACATCCAGCTGCCGTAACACAGCACTTGCTGCTGCATGGATCGATCAGATGTATGCACCACTTCAGTCACCGCAGAATAACTGGGGAACTTATGGAGAGAAGGATTCCTTTAACATTTTTGAACTGTCTACCAATAAAGATGGTGGAGAAATGCTGAAACACATGGATCTGGGGGATCAGTCTCCGGTAGAAGTACGTGAAGCACAATCTGTAAATGGTCCTCTTGCAGTTCTGAATGAATATTATGACGTCTATGTAACACAGCCAGAGGATGCAAAATGGCGTCTGGACAATATGCATGAAACCTATCTGAAAGATATGAACAGCAAATATGTATATCCAAATGTATTCATGAGTATCGAAGATACCAATAAAGTGTCACAGTATGATACCGACATCAAAAAATATGCAGAGCAGAAGAAAGCCGACTGGATCTTAAATGGTGGAATCGAAAAAGAGTGGGATTCTTACCTTGATAAAATGGAAAAGTACGGACTTTCCGATTATCTGGCTATTAAACAGAAATATTTTGACCAGTACCAGAAATCGCTTTCAGAAGAGAATAAGTAGCAGGAGAAAATACATGAGTGAGATGTTAGAAAAAGCAAGAAATTATGAGATAGAAAAACAAGTGTATGTAAAGAAAACGACCAAACCACTGTTCCATGTTACGGCACCGACCGGATGGATCAATGATCCGAATGGTTTTTCCGTATATGATGGGAAAATACATTTGTTCTATCAGTACAATCCATATCAGAGAGAGTGGGGACCAATGCATTGGGGACATAGTGTGACTGATGATATGGTCCGCTGGGAGCAGCTTCCGGCAGCGATTGCACCGGATCAGGAATATGATAAGGCAGGATGTTTTTCCGGAAGTGCGATCGAAGCAGATGGAAAGCATGTACTTGTATATACCGGAGTTACCAGAGTAAAGCAGGCAGATGGAAGTGAGCAGGAACGGCAGAATCAGTGTATTGCATTTGGTGATGGGAAAGATTATGTAAAGTATGAAAAGAATCCGGTTGTGACAGGTGAGATGCTTCCAGAAGGATGTAGCCGGATTGATTTCCGTGACCCGAAGATCTGGAAAGAAAACGATACCTACTATCTGATCGTTGGAAATAAGAATGATAATCAGGTTGGGCAAGTTGTGCTTTGTTCGAGCAAAAATCTGACAGACTGGAAATTTGAGACAATTCTGGCATCAAATGAAAATGGTGATATAGGAACGATGTGGGAATGCCCGGATTTCTTTGCTTTAAAAGACAAACATGTGCTGATCTGTTCGCCACAGGATATGAAAGCGCGGAAATATGAGTTTCACAATGGACATAATTCGGTGTATTTTTTGGGAGACTACGATGCAAACAGATGCAGATTCAGCAAAGAACAGCCGCATACACTTGATTATGGTATGGATTTTTATGCTCCACAGACAACAGAACTTCCGGATGGCAGACGGATCATGATCGCATGGATGAAATCATGGGATGCCTGTGTGATACCGAATTCGCAGGACTGGCAGGGAATGATGACATTTCCGAGAGAATTGGAGATAAAAGAAAACCGTATCTGGCAGAATCCGGTGAAAGAACTGGAAAATTATCATCAGAATCCATGTTGCTATGAACACGCAGAAATCGAAGGCGAGACAGTGCTAGCAGGAGTAGAGGGACGCACAATTGATCTTACGGTGATACTGGAAGATGGAGAAAATACAATCTTTTCTATCAAACTGGCAGCAGATAGTGAGTATGAAACGAGTTATACCTATAATAAGGAAACCAGACTTCTGGAAATCGACCGTACATACTGCGGTGTTACAAAAGATGTGGTATGTGTACGAAAATTCAGAATTGAGGATCCGGCAGGGCTTAAAAAGATGCGTTTTATCCTGGATTATCATTCGATCGAACTTTTTATCAATGATGGACAGCAGACGGCGACTACTGCAATCTGTACGCCTCTGAATGCGAAAGATATTTATTTTTTCAGCGATAAGAAAATGACAATGAGTGTTGAAAAGCATGATATTATAATGTAAAAAGCAGGAGAATAAGAAATGGACGTAGTAGCTTTAGGGGAATTGCTGATTGATTTTACAGAAAATGGTATTAGTAGCCAGGGAAACCCATTGTTTGAGGCAAATCCGGGAGGGGCACCATGCAATGTTCTGGCAATGTTAACGAAGTTGGGACACAAAACGGCTTTTATTGGAAAAGTAGGAAATGATTTTTTTGGAAAGCAATTGGAAGATGCAATTAAAGAAATTGGAATCAATGTGACCGGTCTGAGAAAAGATGATAAAGTACATACGACATTGGCATTGGTTCATACTTATCCGGATGGTGACAGAGATTTCTCTTTTTATCGAGATCCGGGAGCGGATATGATGCTGACAGAAGAGGAAATTCCAGAGGAATTAATTCTTGAGACACGGATTTTTCATTTTGGAACCCTGTCTATGACACATGAGAAAGTACGCAGAGCGACAAAAAAAGCAGTTGCAATTGCAAAACAGGCTGGTGCGATCATTTCGTTTGATCCTAATATACGTGAGCCACTGTGGAATTCAATGGATGAGGCAAGAGAGCAGGTATTGTATGGTCTGGGACAGTGTCATATCCTGAAAATTTCAGATAATGAAATTCAGTGGCTGACAGGAGAAGAAGATTATAGTGATGGCGTAAACTGGATTAGAGAACGTTATCAGATTCCACTGATCCTTGTGTCTATGGGAAGAGAAGGAAGTCGTGCTTATTATAATGAAATGATGGTGGAAGTAAAGCCGTTTTTACAGGATAATACCATCGAGACAACCGGAGCAGGAGATACCTTCTGCGGCTGTGTATTGCACTATGTCTGTGAACATGGAATTAATGGACTAAAAGAGGAAAATCTGGCTGAAATGTTAACGTTTGCCAATGCAGCTGCCTCAATTATCACAACAAGAAAAGGCGCACTGAGAGTAATGCCGGAAGAAAAAGAAATAAAGCTATTAATATAAAATATTCAAAAGAATAGGAATACAATAAAGGGACTTCTTCGGA
>ERZ772901.2214-NODE-2214-length-12810-cov-18.103254_pt1 | contig 12810 bp, 10 predicted proteins | sample MGYA00512123_ERZ772901 | MGnify/ENA primary metagenome ERZ772901 (study PRJEB29015, sample SAMEA2737711) | human gut metagenome | biome: human gut; feature: human-associated habitat; material: faeces | place: China | collected 2012 ...
TCGCCCTGCTCCACGCGGTACTGCTTACCGCCGGTAACAATGATTGCGTACATTTTGTTCATTCCTTTTCGTTGTACTCGCTGGTCGTAAAGGCAGACCCTTACTGCGGGCCATTTCAGGCGCCCACACCATGCGGCTAGAATATTATAGCAAAAACCAAACCGGATTGCAAGAGGAAATTTCCCCTTTTGCGCAAATTTTTTACGCTTTTTTCTGCCCGGCCTGTTCTATGGCGGCCTTTACCTGCGCATTATAGGCCTCGGTCTTTTCCAAAAACAGCTTGCACGGGCTGGAGGCCAGCAGCTGGGTGTCCTTCCCTGCAAAGGAGATGGGACCGTCCAGCTTCTTTTGAGCCGCCTTGTTCTCTGCGTTCAGCGCCAGCGGCACAAGCAAAGGCTTGCCCTTGAACTTGCGGGTAAAATACACCTCTGCCGCAATGCCCGCCACCACGGCGACGCCTGCCACCAGCTGGGATGCCCGCAGCCCGATGGAGGGCACCAGCATCAGGCTGTCGGTGCGCAGACCCTCGATCCAGAAACGGCCTGCGCCGTACCAAATCAGATACCGCAGGGTGATGTCGCCGTTGAACTTGCGTTTTTTGATGTAGCGGAACAGCAGGAAAAAGCCCACAAAGCACCAGATGCTCTCGTACAAAAAGGTGGGATGCACCGGCAGGTTGGGGTCGATGACCACACCCTTGGGCACCGTGACCGTGCTGCTCATCAGGTAAGCGCGGGTGGCCTCGCTGTACATTCCCCACGGCAGGGTGGTGTTGCAGCCAAAGGCCTCCTGATTGAAAAAGTTGCCCCAGCGGCCGCAGCCCTGCCCGAGGAGAAAGCCCATAGCAGTCAGGTCGAACATGGGCAACACCGGAACGCCCCGCCACTTGCAGGCCAGGCCGCCGAACAGAAAGCCGCCGATGATGCCGCCGTAGATGGCAAGGCCGCCATCCCGGATGGCGATCATCTCCCAGATGCTCTCATATTTAAAAGGTGCCATAGCTACATAGTAGGCGCGGGCGCTGATGATGCCCAGCACTACGCCAATAAGGATGACGTCCACCATGCTGTCCGGGTCTACGCCAAATTCCAGACTGTGCCGGAAGGCAAAGACCAGCGCCAGACACAGACCCACCGCAATGCACACGCCGTACCAGTAGATGCTGACCCCGCCGATGGTAAAGGCCACGCGGTTCAGCTGAAAACTCAGTCCCAGACCCGGAAACTGTACCAGATTTGTCATTCTTCTTCCTCCTCGTCCTCTTCTGCCGCCTGCGCCGTGCCATCCGGCAGGATGTACATGGTAGCCATGCGGTCGGTGCACAGGATGTGCTGCAGGGCAGCGTCTGCATCCTCTGCGGTCAGCCCGGCCAGCATGGAGATCTGCTGCGCCACCGTCTGGCCGCTGAGGGCAAAGTCTGCCATCTGGCTGGCCGAGTCTTCCACGTTTTCCAGATTTTCGATCAGCTGGCCGTATTTTTCGTTCTTGCACAGGGTAAACACTTCCCTGTCCACACCGGCGGCGCGCACCCGGGCGATCTCGTCCAGCAGCAGCTGCCGCACAGTGTCCGGCACATCGCTCTCTCCGGTGAACAGGATGCAGCAGCAGCCGTCCACCCGCAGCACCTCGCCGCCAAAGCCGGGGTTCACAAGGCCTTCGTCATACAGGCGGCGGTACAGCGGCGACATCCCGCCCACGATGCAGCTGAGCACAAGGTCGTACAGCGCCTCGGTGCGCAGATCGTCCGCAGGCAGCGGCTCTTCCTTAAAGCCTACGCCGAAGCAGGGCTTGGAAACCGGCATGGTCAGCGTTTTTTCCGTAGCGGCAAGGGTCATAGGCTCCGTGGCCCACAGCCGCTGCACCTTCTGTGCCGGGCGGGGCTCCATCAGGCCGTGCCGCTTGCAGGCGGCAAGGATCTGTTCCATGGTGGTGTTACCGGCAGCAGCCAGTACCATATTGCCCGGGGCATAAAAGGCCTTGCAGCTGTCGTACAACATGGCGGGCGTGACCTCGGCAATGCTCTCCACCGTGCCCGCGATGTCGCTGCGGATGGGGTGGCTGTGGTACAGGCACTCGAACAGGCCGGTGATGAGCCGCCAATCCGGGCTGTCATCGTACATTTTGATCTCCTGCCCGATGATGCCCTGCTCCTTGGCGATGGTCTGCTCGGTAAAGTAGGGGTGGCCTACCATGCCCAGCAGCACGTCCAAGCTTTCGTCCAACTGCTGGGTAGCGGTGAACAGGTAGCAGGTGCGGTCAAAGCTGGTAAAGGCGTTGGCGTTGGCACCGGTCTTTGCGTACTTGGCAAAGGCATCGCCGTCCTCGTCCTCGAACATCTTGTGCTCCAGAAAATGCGCTACACCCGCCGGCAGATGCACCGTTTGGCCGTTCAGGCAGAAATCCCGGTCGATGGAGCCGAACTTTGTGGCATAGATCACATGAGTGCTGGAATAGCCCGGCATGGGGCGCACCAGCACCGTCAGGCCGGAGGGCAGGGTCTGCCATTGGTCGGCCACGGTCTTTTCCAGCAGGGTCTGGTTATTCTGCGGCATGGGCAGCATCCTCCTTTGTAAGCAGATAGCTGACCGAGAGGGTCAGGCGGCGCAGGATATCCCGCACCTCGTCTTTGGTCACGGCGCGTAGAGCATTCCGCGCCTGCTCCGGGCTCTGGATAGGTGCAGCGCTGTTGGCACCGGCGCGCAGCACCTCGATGTAGTACCAGCTCTCGATGCCGCCAAGGCTGTCCTCTACCCCGTTCATGCCGCTGAGCAGCCCCCGGCGGCAGTCCTCGAATTCCTCGTCGGTAATGGGGCCGGTGCACAGGTCGGCAAGTTCCTTCAAAATTGCCTGCTCTGCGCGGGCGGCATCAGCGTGCTCCACACCGCTGTTCACCGCCATGCTGCCAGTAAAGCTTTGGAAGGAGGAGGAGCAGTAGTAGCACAGATGGTCCCGCTCCCGCACATTGAGGAACAGGCGGCTGGTCACACTGCCGCCGTACAGCGCCATGGCAAGGCGCACCGCTGCCAGCTGCTGCGGCTGCATGGGCTGCCCCAGTGTGAACAGCATACACAGCTTTGCCTGCACCATATCGTAGTTTTCGGTCTTATGCACCGGCGCAATGGCAGGCATGGCCATGTTTTCCACCAGCGGCAGCGGGGCGCGGTCGATGCAGACAAGCTCTGCCAGCAAAGCATCCCGGATGGCGGCGGTCTGGGCGGCGTCGCAGCCCAGCACCAACAGCTCGATGTTTGCAGTACGCAGCATCTGCTGATAAGCGGCGGTCAGCATGGCGGGGGTAAGGCTGTCCACCTCTTCCAGATAACCCTCCTGCCGCACGCCCGCCGGGCTGTCGCCAAAAAACTCCCGGTTGGCCTGATGCAGGCAGTAGATGCGTTTATCGTTGATTTCATCCTCAAGGCCCTTTTTCAGCATCTGCTTTTCAATGCTGACGGCCTGCGGGTCAAAGCAGCCGTCCACAAGATAGGGATGGAAGGCCGCACCCAGCGCGATTTTGGTATACTCGGCGGTCAGTGCCTCGCCCTCCAGCGCAAAGGCATCCTTGATGCCGGTCACGCTGACGCAGAGGTTGTGGTTGCAGCCCATGGGGCGGGCGTCCACGGTCAGGTCTGCGCCGTAGAGCTTTGCCAGCTTTTTGGTGAGGCGGGTCATATCCGGGCAGTCCGCATAGCCGCGCTCCATCACCAGCGGCAAAAGCGCATGGGCAGTGGCCGTTTTACGCTGGGCCGGGAAAGCAAAGTGGATGCTGATGCGGCAGCGGTTGAATTTAGAAGCCGGGTCGCAGGAAAGATGCACGCCCGGTGCAATGAGAGTACGTTCCAATGATAGTTCCCTTCTCTCTGTGCCGCAGCACAGAGCATTTGATTCAGTCTGCCCGCTGCAGGGCGATGAACTCTTCCAGGCTCAGGCCGCTGGCACGGATGGCAAGAGCGTTTTCCACCCCCACATAGCGCCAGTGCCACGGCTCGAACACGATGCCGGTAGCAGCCTGCCGGTCCTGCGGGTAGCGCAGGATAAAGCCGTATTCCGCCGCATAGGCCGTAAGCCACTCGTAGGCGCGGGTCTCGGCAAAACTGGTGTCCTGCTGCGGATTGTCCGCGCTGAGGATATCTGCCGCGTAGCCGGTGCCGTGCTCGTTGGCGTTGGCGGCGGGCTGGATGGTAGCCGCCAGACGGGCGGCTTCCTCCTCGCTCTTGCGCTTATCGCGGTAGGTCTGCACCCGGGCCTCGTAGGCGGCCTGCCGGGTGTCGGCGTCCTGATAACCGGCCACAAGGGTCAGGCTGACCCCATCCGCCTGCGCGGCGGCAGCCATACTGCGATACTGCATGGCAGCTTCGGCCTCCAGCTGCTGGCCGGTGGCCTCGTCGGCGGTATCCAGCAGCGGAGCAGGCTCGGCTGCATAGGGCAGGTTGGCGTTCACCAGTACCAGCCGGGCATCTGCGGCGTTAAATACATAGTCTGTGCCGTCGTACACGCTGGCTGCAAATACCTTTGGCCCGGCCAGCAGGCCGTGCACCTTGGGCAGCAGCCACAGGATGCCGCCGGTCAGCAGCGCTACCACCGCAGCGCAGCCGGCCAGAAACAGCACCCAGTTGCGGGCCAGCCGCAGCATTTTGCGGCGCTTCCATTGTTGATAGGTCAGGCGCTTATCAGCAGGCGCTCTGGAGGTACGGGTGGGTTCACTCATGCGGCGGGGCTCCTTTTCGGCATTGTTGCAGCGCCGGTGCGCCGCACAGATTCAAACTATATTATACACCCCTTTGCATTTTGTGTAAACGCTGCTGTGTGTAAAAAAATTATGACCCGCCCGCCCCCGGCAGGGAGCAGACAGGCCACAATTAAAAATTTTACGCAGATCAGTCAAACAGCATATCGTGGATGGCACCGACAGCCTTATCGGCGTCTGCACGGTCGATGATGCAGGAGATCTTGATCTCGCTGGTGGAGATCATCTTGATGTTGATATTGTTGTTGGACAGTGCCTCGAACATCTTGGAGGCAACGCCGCTGTGGCTCTGCATACCGGCACCCACGATGGAGACCTTGGCGCAGGTGGTGTCCACACTGACATCGTTGAAGTGTGCACTTTCCTTCAGCACACGCATGGCCAGCTCGGCTTCGCCTTCGGCACAGGTAAAGCTGATATCCTTCTTGCCGTCGCGGCCGGTGGACTGCAGAATGATGTCCACGTTGATGTTCTTCTGTGCCAGCAGACCGAAGATCCTAAAGCTCATGCCCGGCTCATCGGGAACGTTGAGAATCGTGATAACGGCAACATCGGTGTCCTTGGCGACACCCTTGATCAGCATACCTTCCATGTCCTTTGTAACCTCCTTAACCACCGTACCCGGGATGGGGTTCAGGCTGGAGAGCACCTCCAGCTCCACATTGTACTTTTTAGCCAGCTCCACGCTGCGGTTGTTCAGCACCTGTGCGCCCAGAGATGCCAGTTCCAGCATCTCGTCAAAGGTGATCTCCTCCAGCTTACGGGTGTTGCTCACTTTGCGCGGGTCGGCGGTATAAACGCCCTCCACATCCGTGTAGATCTGGCAGCGGTCAGCGTGCAGGGCAGCGGCAATCGCTACAGCACTGGTGTCGGAGCCGCCGCGTCCCAGAGTGGTGATGTCATCCAGCTTGTTCAAGCCCTGGAAGCCTGCCACCACCACCACGCGGTTGCGCTCCAGCTCGGAGGAGATCCGCTCGGTCTCCAGCCGGGTGATGCGCGCCTTGGTGTAGGCACGGTCGGTACGGAAGCCCGCCTGCCAGCCGGTCAGGCTGATGGCATGGCAGCCCAGCTCGTTCAGCGCCATGGCCAGCAGTGCGATGCTGATCTGCTCGCCGGAGGCCAGCAGCATATCCATCTCACGCGCCGAGGGGTTATGGGTGATCTCCCCTGCCTTGGCGATCAGGTCATCGGTGGTGTCGCCCTGTGCGGAGACTACCACCACTACGTCATTGCCCGCGTTGTGGGTGTTGGCCACGATCCGCGCAACGTTGAAGATACGGTCACGGTCCTTTACGGAAGAACCGCCGAATTTCTGTACGATCAACGCCATATCTTGTCACTCTCCTCTTTAACGCCCCGCGCTTGCGGGGGGCTTGCCGGGCGGAAGCGTTCTTGCACTTCCCTTACCCATTTATCATTCCACGGTTGCGCCGGTGTTATCGGCATCCAGCTGCAACAGTGTAAATGCTTCACATCCGTCCAGACCTTCCAGCAGCTCCAGACCTTTTTCCAGCTTGGAATAGAACTTTTCGGCCTCGGCCTTTTCTGCCACAGCCATGACCGTGCTGCCTGCACCGGACACATACACGGCCTTTGCGCCGCACAGCCGCGCCATATCGAACACCTCGCGGGAGCCGGGCATCAAGGGCATGCGATACTGCTGGTGCAGCTTATCCTCGGTGGCAATGGCCAGTAGGTCGTGCCGCCCCTCGCAGAAGGCTGCGGGCACCAGCGCCGCACGGGACAGGTTATACACCGCGTCCTTATGGGATACCTCTTTAGGCAGGGCAGCGCGGGCTGCCTCGGTCAGCAGCTTGTAGTCCGGCACGATGGCAGCAAAGCAGAGGCTTTCGTCCACATTCCGCTTGACCGAATACACCTTGCCGTCCTCGAACACGCTGCTGGTCAGGCCGCCCAGTAGTGCCGGAGCCACGTTATCGGGGTGTCCCTCAATGGCAGTTGCCAGCGTGAGCAGCTCCTGCGTGTTGAGCACATCGCCCAGCATCCGGTTTGCGCCCAGCAGACCCGCGATAATGCAGGCCGAAGAAGAGCCCAGACCCCGTGCCATGGGGATGGGGTTCGTCTGGGTGATCTTGAGGGGCGGGATCTGCTTGCCAACCTTTTCGAACAGGCCCTTGGCGGAGCGGTACACGAGATTCGACTCGCCCCGGGGGATGCGGGTGCCGTCCGATGCCGAGATCTCCAGCACCTCGCTGTCCTCAAAGGTGACTGTGTTGTACAACGTAACTGCCAGACCCAGCGCATCGAAGCCGGAGCCTACATTGGCGCTGGTGGCAGGGACTGAAACCTTGATCTTCATTGCCGCAGTTCCTTTCCGTTACACTTCCTCGGGCAGACGCTTGAGCACCAGCTTTACGCTGCCGCCCACGGCCTCCACCTTGCGCGCGGCCTCTGCCAGCGCACGCTCATCGGCGCGCTTCACAAAGTAGGCGCAGCCCTCGTACCGCTCATCCACCACCTTGCCGTAGCCGTAGATGGCCTCCACCACAGCGGGTGCAATGCCCGCCACACGCACATAATATGCAGCGGGAGCCGGGTCGGTGAGCATGCCGTCCACCGGGTCCGCAGGCTGCCAGAACAGGCTGTCGTGCACCTGTGCGCCGTTTTTCAACGCATCCACCACGTCTGCCACCACAGCGCTGGCGGTGGGCAGCTTGCCTGCGCCCTTGCCGTAGAACACCACATCGCCCAGCATATCGCCCTTGACCAGCACCGCGTTGAACACATCGTCCACGCTGGCCAGCTGGTTTGCCTTGGGCACCAGACACGGCTCTACACCGGCGGCCACGCTGCCGTCCTTGCCAAGCTTCATCCATGCGATCAGCTTGATAACGCAGCCCAGCTTTTCGGCGCTGGCCACATCGGCGGCGGTAATGGCGCGGATGCCCCGGGTGGGGATGTTCTGGGGGTAGATCTGATGGCCGCACACCATGGAGGACAGGATGGCGATCTTGCGGCAGGCGTCGCGGCCGTCCACGTCATCGCTGGGGTCCTTGGTCTCTGCGTAACCCAGCTCCTGCGCAATTTGCAGCGCATCCTCAAAGCCCAGTCCCTCCCGCACCATCTTGGTGAGCATGAAGTTGGTGGTACCGTTCACGATGCCCTCCACCTCGGTGATGACGTTGGCCGCCAGGCACTGGTGCATGGGGGTGATGATGGGCGTACCGCCGCCCACAGAGGCCTCGAACAGGAAGGCGCAGCCGTGCTCCTTGGCCAGTGCCAGCAGCTCTGCACCGTAGGTGGCCACCATCTCCTTGTTGGAGGTGCACACGCTGCGGCCGCTCTCCAGACACGCCTTGACGTAGGGGTAAGCAAAGCGGGTACCGCCGATGGTCTCCACCACCACCCGGATCTCCGGGTCCTGCAGGATCACGTCGATATTCTTGACCACCAAGGGCTCCACCGGGTTGCCGGTAAAATCCTTCGGGTCCAGAATATATTTTACCTCCACCGGTTCGCCAGCCCGGCGGGAGACGCTTGCAGCATTGTGGCACAGCACCTCGTATACGCCGCTGCCCACCGTGCCAAAGCCCAGAATTGCAATTTTAGCCATACTCTCTTTCCCTCGTTTCCTGCTTTGTTACAGGTTATACCCGCAGCGCACACCCACGACCATGCGCTGGCGCGAAAGCTTTTCGGTCAGTTCCTCCGGGGACATCTGCATGGTATCGGTGCGGATGGTGACCGCCACCAGCGCAGCCCCATTCTCCGGGGTGGACTGGTTGATGGTCACAATACTGGCACCTGCGGCGCTGATGCCGGCCAGAAGGCTTTGCAGCGCACCGGTCTCGTCCCGCAGAGTGGCCATGACCGTGATGACCTCACGGCCGTTCTCGGAATCAAAAATACAATCCTTATACTTATAAAATGCACTGCGCGAAAGCTCTACGGCGCGGGTCGCAGCCGAAATGCTGCGGGCTTCGCCGCTGGCCAGCAGCTCCTTGGCGCGTACCACCTTGAGAAAAACCTCCGGCAGCACCTGCGCATCCACCAGATAAAAACGGCGTTCCAACTTGTTCACCTCTCAAACACAAGTGTTCTTGCAGAAAATATAATAGCATCCGAACCCCTGCAATGCAAGTGCCCGGATGCTATTTTGTCACTTTGTCCAGTTTTGTCTTGTGAAGTGCGCCCTGTCCTTGCCGGATTTTTCAGCAAAGGGCTGAAAAAGTACGATTTTTGTCCTTATTCCGTGTCCAGTGCACTGGTATCGGTGGGGATGACCGGCTGGGTGGGCACAGCATCGTCTGTGTTCTCGGCCGGGGCAGCAGCCTGCGGTGCGGCATGGGAATAGGTGCAGGTATCGGGCAGGTCATCGGCACGGTAGTAGCCCACGGCAGTGCTCGGGCAGCCTGCACCGGCCAGCAATCCGCTCTGGGTGCAGTAACGGCGCTCCACCACGCCTGCGGAGGTGGGGAATGCCTTATAGGGCAGGTCTGCCTGTGCCTGCTCCATCAGTGCCTTCCACGCCATAACACAGGTGCGGGTCTTGGCCTGCTGCTTGGACAGAGTCTTGGTCATATCGTAAGGTGCATCATATCCCCACCACACAGCGGTGACATAGTAGGGCGTGCCGCCCACGAACCACAGATCCTTTTCGTCGCTGGCAGTACCGGTCTTACCAAAGGCCTCCATACCGTTGGAGTTGGGGTAGCGGCCGCTGGCAGTACCTACGCTGGAGAACAGAACGTTCTTCAGCAGACGGTTCATGACATAAGCGGTATCGGGGGTCAGTGCCTGATAGCTGGTGGCGTTGTTTTCCAGATAGATGTTGCCTTCCCGGTCCAGCACACGGGTGTACAGGTGCGGGGTGGTGTACTCGCCGTCATAGAAGATCTGGAAGGCTGCGGCCAGCGCCATGGGCGTAACGCCCTTGGTCTGGCTGCCCATAACCATCTGCGCCAGACCCACGTCGTTGGTGGGGTCCAGCGTATTCAGTTGCAGAGTGTTGTAGACGAAGTTGAAGATATTGCTTGCGCCCACAAGGTCGCCCACGCGGACTGCGATGGTATTCAGCGAGCGGGCAAGGCCGTTCCACAGCGGGAGATCGCTGCCGTCGCCATAGTTGCCGCCGTAGTTGCGCGGCCAGCTGCGCCATGCGTTGGGGTAAGCGCGGAGCTGCTTGTCGGAGAGCCCCATCAGGCCATTCTTGCGGCAGTAGTCCTCGTCCCGGATGATCATATCCTGCTTCTGGTACAGGGGGGAGTTGTTGAGCATGGTGGACCAGTTGACCAGACCGTACTCAATGCCCAGCGCATAGGCACCGATGGGCTTGATGGTAGAACCGGTCTGCCGCTCCACATTATAGGCGCGGTTCAGGGAAAGGCTCTTGGTCTTTTCGCCCAGGCCGCCCGCAATGGCCAGCACGTTGCCGTCATAGTCCAGCGTGACCATAGCAGCCTGCGTGCGCACGTTGCGGTAATAGTAGACGGTGCCATCCTCGCCGGTGCGGGTCTTGGGGGTACCGTCCTCGTTGAACACCTGCACATCATCGTCCGAAATAGAGGTGACCTCTTCCTCATGCCAGCCCGCCGGGAAGTAGGCATCGTCGGTGTTCAGCATCAGGTTTTCCATCTGGGACTGCAGCTTGGTGTTGACAGTGGCTTCGATAGTAAAGCCGCCGGTGTAGAGCAGCTTTTGCGCCTCGGACTCGCTGATGCCCTCCTTGGTCATGATGTCCTGCACGACCTCGTTGAACAGTGCATCGGTGAAGTAGGAGGTGACGGTGCTGGGCTTTTTGCCGCTGTCTTCTTCGGCCAGCACAAGGGGCTGTGCAGCGCCGTTGCGGTAGTCCTCCTCGCTGATCACTCCCTGCTGCCACATATTGTACATGATGAAGTTGCGGCGGTGGATCAGATTTTCGGGGTTCGTATAGGGGTTATAGTTGGTGGGGTTTTTGGTAATAGAAGCAATGGTAGCGCACTCCCACAGGCTCAGCTGGCTGACGTCCTTGTTGAAGTACTCGTTGGCCGCCGTCTGCACACCCTGAATGGTGCCGGTAAAGCTGATGGTGTTCAGGTAAGCCTCCAGAATGGTCTCCTTGGAGTAGCTGCGGCTCAGGCAGAGGGCGCGGTAGATCTCGCGCACCTTGCGCAATGCGCCATCGATACCGCTGGCGCTGTTGTCATCGGTCAGGTTCTTGATGAGCTGCTGTTCCAGTGTGGATGCGCCCTGCTTGGAGCTGTAAATAGGCAGCAGATACTCATTGATCATTGCGCCGATGGTGCGCTTGAAGTTGACGCCGGGCTCTGAGTAGAAGTCCTTATCCTCGGTGCAGATGAAGGCATACTGCAAATTGGAGGGGATCTGCTCAAGGTCTGCCCAAACGCGGTGGCTGTTGGAGGAGCGCAGGGTGGCATACTCCACCTGTGCGCCGGTATCCGGGTCGGTGGCTACCACCATACTGGACTGGCTCAGCTGAATGTTGTCCAGGTCCAGCAGGTCACCGTCGTTGGCAGTAGCCTGCACCACATAGAACACCATGCCCACGGCCACCACGCTGCCCAGCATGATGCCAAGGCAGAGCACCGTAGCGACGGTGCGGCCAATGAACCGCAGAATGGGATGCTTGCTCTTTTCCTTTGGCGGCTTGGGGCTTTTGGGTGCCTTGGGCGCGCGGGTACGGTTTTCCACTGCGGAGTGTACCTCGCGGCGGCTCTGGGAAACATTGACCTTACGTCCCACCGGGCGGGCAGGCTGCTCCTCGCCGCCCCGGTGGATCTTTCTCATCTCATTGTTGGAGATAGGGATCGCCTCCTGACATTTCAAGACTGTTGCCGGGCATAGCTGCACCGGGCTTTATCCACAACGTTTGTGACACGAAATTTCAAACTGCAATACCATATTATAGCACGCAAGCCCCAGCCGGGCAAGAACCAATCTTTGCGCGCTGAGCAGATATAAATAGTATAACACACTCTCTTGTGGAAAGTACAGTATCTGCGTGTGAAAATTGTCTGCCATCCGCCAAAATGGGGCATACTTACCGGGGAAGGGAGTGTTTTTTATGCGCAAGCTGTCTGTCTGCCTGTTCTACGGGCTTTGCGTATTCACCATTGTATTCAGTCTGTTCTGGATGGCGCTGCCAAAGCTGCCGCTGTCCCAAAGCCCCGCCGGGTCTGAGACCGACCCCGCCTCTCCCCTGAGCCTTGCCGCGCAGGCAGTGCCCCAGACGGACACCGCCCGCTACTGCCTGCAAGACAGCGGCGGGCGGGTGGCGGTGTACACCTGCCGCGCCGACGGCACCCCGGGCACCCTGATCCGCGTGACCGGCATCTACACCAATCTTCTGCCCGAAAACGACGCCTTACGCATCAAGCGCGGGCTCGTGGTCAACAGCCCCCGGGAACTGGACCTGCTGCTGGAAGATCTGGGGGAATAAATGCAATGAGCCGCTGCACGATGTGCAGCGGCTCATTGCATTTATATGATTCAGGCTTCCATTTCTTCCAGCGGCACAAGGTATTCCTTGCGGCACTGCTCGTACTCCAGCATATAGTCCTTGCTGGGGCTGTGGTGCATGATGTTTTTCAGGGTGTGAGAGTCGTAATCATCGCCGGCCTCCATGCCCACCATGCGCACCGCAATGTTGGAGCAGTGGTCGGAGATACGCTCGGCGTTGTTCAGCACATCCAGGAACACCACGCCGGTGTCGATGGAGCAGATCCCGTCCTTCAGACGGCGGATGTGCTGGTCGCGCAGACGCTCCACCATCACGTCAATGATTTCCTCCAGCGGCTCCACCTGTGCAGCCTTCTGAACATCATCGTTTTCAAAGGCCTCGTCCGTCAGCGCCAGAATGCGCTCCAATGCGGCATCCAGCAATTGCAGTTCCTTTTTGGCGCTCTCGCTGAAGCTGGCTTCCTTGTCGTACAGCTCCTCGGCCTTTTCCATGATGTTCACGGCATAGTCGCCGATACGCTCGAACTCGGTGACAAAATTCAGCAGCTCGGTCACCGCGTGGCTTTCGTCGTCGCCCAGCTCCTGATCTGTCAGCTTGATCAGATAGTTGGTGATCTCCACCTCCATGCGGTCGATCAGGTTCT
>ERZ772901.2230-NODE-2230-length-12752-cov-2.960384_pt1 | contig 12752 bp, 13 predicted proteins | sample MGYA00512123_ERZ772901 | MGnify/ENA primary metagenome ERZ772901 (study PRJEB29015, sample SAMEA2737711) | human gut metagenome | biome: human gut; feature: human-associated habitat; material: faeces | place: China | collected 2012 ...
CCTGGGCATGTTCAGGACTTTCACCTGCGAGAGCGCGCCCATGGCGCGCAAACGAAACGTGCGCCGCAAGGCGCACATAAATTGAAAAGTCGCCAACATTTCTGCTGACGACTTTTCGAAGAGCTCGATGTGCTCGATTTTACTATTTCCCTGATTTTTTATCTCACCTGATCAATATAGAATTTAAATTTATCTGTTCGATAATAGCATTTAAAATTCTCGATCGGAATTTCTCTTCCATTCACAATGCCATATGTAATACAACGAAACAGAATAATCGGTGTTCCTTCCTCGATGTCCAAATACTCGGCAATTTCATCCTGTGCCCCGATCGCCTCAATCGTTCTTCTTGCCTTTGTTATCTTAACACCATAAACTTCTGTTATGATCTGATAAAGGGATTCCTTTTTCAAATCATACTTTGATAAACTCGGAAAAATCTTTTCCGGCAGAAAAGTCAGCGTATAGTTTAGCGGCTCTTTATCTGCATATAAGATTCTTCCTATCATATAAACATTATCACTGGTTGTAATCTCAAGTGCTTTTGCTCTCTTTACATTCGCATCAACCAGCTCTGAAACAACAACTTTTTTACTTGGTGTCAGTCCCAGCTTTAATACATCTTCCGTACAACTCGTAATTGAAAAAAGATTGTTACTTCCTTCATCCGTCTTTACATAGGTTCCTTTTCCCTGGACTTTGTACAAATATCCTTCTGTGACCAATTCATCAATCGCTTTCCGGATCGTAATTCTGCTGACCTGATAAGTCTCCATCAATTCTCTTTCGCTCGGAATCGGCTCCTTTGAATCGTAAACTTCATTATCAATATTCTCTACGATTGCCTTCTTCACAAGATAATATTTAGGTAACTTTTCGTCGAACATTTCCTTCACCCCATCTCACCTTTTTTGATCACAGAATATTCCAAGTGTTAACACATAGCTTTAAATTCCCTGATCTTTTCTTTCATTGCAGGAATATTTTCATGAAGTTTTAGAATTGTACTGCCAACGAACGCTGCATCCCCGCCTGCCTCTCTTACTAGTCTTACATCTTCTGGTGCATGAACGCCTACCCCACAATAAATAGGTCTTTCAATTCCACAGCTTCTTAAATACTCTACACAATCTTTTAATGTAGGATATTCCTCATTTTTTTGCTGTGTATCATACGGCTTCGCCTGTAAATATACAAATCCATTTGATTGTTTTGCCATTTCCACTTCTTCTTTCGGTAAATGGAACTGTACATAACAAGATACCTGAAGCCCCGCTGCAATTATCTTATTTTTAATAATATCATCTTTTAAGCCAACAAGCAAAATATCTTTTAAATTATTTGTCAGGCAGAACTCAATAAATCTGTCTACACCAATCTCTTCAACTGTATTTTCATATGCCAGAACCAGAATCTTCACATCTGGAAGTCTCTTCTGAATGGCAACAATTGAATCCATATATTTTTCATAATCATCGCAAGCCTCCAGTGCTTTTTTCATTCTTCCTGCAATATAATCACTCTCCAGGTATGGATTTCTGGATGGAAAATCCACTTCCATCATTCTGCATCCTGCATCTGCATATTCTACTGCCATATTATAACTTGCTTCAATTGTAGGATATCCATTTGATAAATAACAAATAATCTCCATTTTTATTCTCCTCTGTACACCTTGATAAATAATTCTTTAAATTCGTCAATTTCCGGAATAACCGGATTTGTTTTTGTGCATCCATCAGCTTTTGCAAGCGGAGCCATCTCATCCAGTTTTGCCATATATTTTTCTTCATCCGGAATGATCTCTTTAAAGCATTTTGGAATATTTAACTTTTCATTTAACGCTTCTACTGCTTCATGAAGATTTTCTGCTCCGATTCTCTTTGCAAATTTTGCATAAACTTCTTTCGCAGTTTCATTCTGCTCATTATATCTGATGATGTACGGCAAAATAATGGCGTCTGCCAGACCATGTGATACATGGAAAATACCACCGATTGTATGCGCCATAGAATGTACAATTCCAAGCGATACATTGGTAAATGCAATTCCAGCTACCATAGATGCCTGTACCATAGTCTCTCTTGCTTTTATATCATTGCCATTCTCATATGCAGTCGGTAAAGTTTCCATAATATCCTGGGCTGCCTGGCTTGCAAGAATATCTGACAGATAATTTGCACGGTTTGAAGCAAGTGCTTCCAGTGCATGGGTAAGCGCATCCATTCCTGTCTCTGCGGTAATCTTAGCCGGCATAGACATTGTTACTTCCGGATCACAGATTGCGATATCCGGCATCATTTCCATATTTCCAACACCATGCTTTAATCCTTTTTCATTATCTGAAATTACGATAGAACGTGAAACTTCACTTGCTGTTCCACTTGTTGAAGGAATACAACACATTCTTGCTTTACCTCGTAATTTCGGAAATCCATTCGGCGGAAGAATATCTTCCATCTGAGTCAGTTCCGGATGTTCATAAAAGATCCACATTGCTTTTGCAGCATCCATTGCTGATCCACCGCCAAGTCCGACAATCAGATCTGGTTCAAATTCCAGCATTTCATTTCTTCCTCTGAGTACAGTTTCAAAAGACGGATCTGGTTCTACGCCTCTGATAACCATTGTTTCAGCACCGGTTTCTTTAAAATATCCTTCTACCTTTGCCAGCATTCCACTCTTTTCCATGCTATGTCCGCCAATAACAATACTGACTTTTTTTGCTTTAATTGTCTTAATATATGCAAGACTTCCTTCTCCAAACATCAATTCTGATCCTGCAAGTTTCATTGGTCGCATCATTTTTATCTTCCTGCCTTTCTCTATTTCAATCCGTCTAATACTTTCTTAACCAGTTCATAAGAGATTGGATTTGTTAAAATTCCTCCCTCTTTCAAGCTGGAACCGATAATCGCACCATCTGCTGTCTGAAGCTGATCATGAATATTTTCTGCATTTACACCACTTCCTGCAAACACCGGAAGATTTACAACATTTTTCACTCTCTTAATCAGATCCAGTGGTGTCTCTTCTCCAACCTGTGTACCTGTAACAATAATTCCGTCTGCTCCGTTTGATGCAGCATCTTTTGCTGACTGCTCAATCGTAATATGTTCTCTTAACATATGCGCATGTTTTACCTGCACATCGGCAAGAATTTTAACATTTTCCTGTCCCATCATCTTGCGATATTCCATACATTTCTTTGCACATGGCTGAATAATTCCATCTGTAAACAATACTGTATCCACAAATACTGGAACTCTGATAAAGGATGCTCCTACCATTGCAGCAATCGCAATATCTGCTTCACAGTCATTAAACGCTGCGTCAAGTCCTACTGGAATCTGAACTGCCTGTTTCACAGCATATGCTGCAGCTGTAAGTGCCGCTACCTGTGCTTTATTTAAAAAAGCGGAAAAAGGTGTATCCCCCATATTTTCTACAATAACAGCATCTACCCCTGCTTTTTCAAGCGTAACTGCATCCTGAACTGCACGATCAATAATTCGCTGATAATCTCCATCAAATCCTGCTGTCGTCGGAAGAGGAAGACAATGCACCATTCCGATTACTGTCTGTGAATTTAAGGTAAGTATTTCTTTACTCATTTTTACCATCCTCTCTTTTTATATGATAATTATAAATTCCTTCCAATGCTGTTCTGCAAAGCAGATCCTCTGCATCCACCCGATCCTGTCCTTTTAAAGTTTCCTTCAAATTTTCAAGCACTGTAACAACTGTTAAAATACAGGTCTTAACTCCCATCAAACGTCCCAGCGTCAAAATACAGGAGGATTCCATGTCAATTCCTGTTACTCCAAGTTTCTTAACCTCTTCAAATGTCTTTGACATATCCCGTCCACATTCCAGAGAAAACTTGGAATCATGCATGCAACTGTAGAAACCATCCATCGTACAGTTCAATCCATTCAGATAACGTTTTCCCATCTGCTGAACTGTTTCATTCATCACATTAACAAGCTCAACATCTGCGACTGCAGGATAACTCAAATCTACATAACTCTGACTGGTTCCTTCTCGCCTCATTGCGGCAATCGGAATCATAAAATGTCCCAGCATATCATCCTGCATAGACATTACTGTCCCCATTCTTACAGCGACCTGCATTCCAGACTCATACATCTCTTCCATCGCAATCGCTGCGGACGGTGCCCCGATTCCCGTCGACGTTACTGTAATCTCTACTCCTTTATAGGTTCCTGTATATGTATTGAACTCTCTCATGAATGCAACTTTTTTGGGGTTATCCAAATACTTTTTTACAACTTCTACTCTCCATGGATCTCCCGAAAAAAGTACATATTTCGCAACCGTTTCTTCGCTTGCTCCCATATATAATGTACTCATCTGCATTTCCCCTTTCAGCGTAATGTTTCAAATTTCTGTAATAATTCCTGTTCTGTTGGCGCATTTGTACAGCACCCTTCTGCCTGTAAAACAAAGTAAGATAATACACTTCCAAGCCTACAGCAGTCTGCCGGAGAATATCCATGTAAATATCCATAAACAAATCCTGCCATGTAAGCATCTCCCGATCCAGTTGCATCTACTACCTGTTCCACTTGACAAATTCCAATCTCTTCTTTCCGTATTTTTCCGTCTTCCCGCACATAACAAATGCTTCCGTCTTTTCCCAGAGTTGTCACAATAATATCTGCTTTTCCAATTTTAAACAGCTCTGTAATCATATTTAGTCCGAAAAGCTTTTCAATAATTTCACATTCTACTTCATTTGTGAAAATGATTTTGCTTTCTGTTAACAACTGTTTCAAAAATGGTTCTGGAAATGCATCAAAATCATCTTTCATTCCAAAAACTACCGGTACATGATGCTTTTTACATTTTGCAAAAAACTCTTCATTGTCTGGTCTTGATGCAACGGTTATCACTCCCAGCTTTGCCGTTTCAAACAAGCTGTCTTTCATTTTCTGTGCATATCTTCCATCCATTGCTCCAGGATAAAATATGGTAATATGATCGTTATTATTATCCTGTAACAAATAACATACACTGGTTGCTTCCTCTGCTATTTGTGTAATCCCATCCTGTGGTACATTTCCTTCTTCCAGAAACTTTTTAAAACCATTACTTTCATAATCTCCGCCTACTCTTAAAACTGGCATTGCCTTCATTCCAAGCCGGCAAAGTGCATAGGCAATATTTACAGAACAGCCTCCGTAAAAAATTTTTGAATTGGATTTATTTGTAACCAGTGATGTAAATCCCACTTTGGCAGGTGTTGCTATTTTTATAATGTGATCCATACTTACATAGCCGCTTGTCAGAACATCTACTTTCATTATCCGTGCCTCCTACAACTGTCCCTCTTCCAGCATCTTGCTGAATGTATTCATATCGATGACTTTTCCCAGATACTTATCAATATCTGTCAGATGAACTTCATTAACTGTTTCTGAATTCGTTGCCACACATTCCCGGATAACATATGGGTTGTAATTCAGATAAAATGCATCTGTCACCGTTGCCCGAATGCAGCAGTTTGTTTTCGTTCCAACAACGACTACATTTTCCACTTCATTTTCCCGCAATACCAGATCCAGGTCTGTGCCGAAGAATCCACTGTACCTTCTCTTTCGGATGACATAATCTTTCTTTTCATCAACTTCCAACATTGGATCAATTTCAATTCCAAAAGTCCCTTCTATACAATTTGGTCTCATGGACTGTGCTTTTTTATCTACTTTATCTTTTCTGTTACAGTGCTGTAAAAAAACAATCAGCAGTTCATGTTTCCGGCTTTCATCCAGAACCTTTTTAATCCGTGGAAGAATCTTTTGATTCTCAGGATAAAATACCAGACCTTCCGGATCCGTAAAATCGCGAACCATGTCCACAATAATCAATGCTGTCTTTGCCATTTTCCTCCCCCTTAGTCGAACTTGTATCCTCTTACCTTAACATCCTTAAATTTCATAAATGAAACAACTGCAAGCACCGCTACCATGATGATATATGGAATTGTATCGAACATTCCTGCTGCCGGTCCTGCATATACACTTAAATTGACTGCAAGTGATCTTGCAACACCGAATAAGATTGCATAGAGTGAAGACTGTACCGGTTTCCCCTGTCCACAATAAATTGCTGCAATTGCGATAAAGCCTCGTCCTGCTGTCATATCACTTGTAAACATTGCCATTCTCTCCATTGATAAATTGATTCCGGCTAATGCACAGCAAAATGCTCCAATCAGAACAGCAATATATTTGTATTTCTGTGTTTTCAGTCCAAGACTGATCGCTGAATCTTCATTTTCACCAACAACTCTGACATAGATTCCAAATTTTGTTTTGTACATCAGAATAGCTGCTGCCGCAATTCCAATAAATGCCAGATATGTAATAACCGGATGACCACTTACGATTCCACCAATCAGCGGAATACTCTTGATGCCCGGTATATTGATCTTAAAATCTGCAACTCCTACATCTTGAAGACTGATATTAGCAAGCTCCATAACTTTCAGTACAAATTTTGCAATCGCTGGAACAATCAAGTTAATTCCAAGACCGATAACAATAACATTACCATTACAAGTAATTCCTAAAAATGAAAATACAAGTCCCCACAATAAAGTCGTTACGATTGCGGCAATCACTGCCAGAGCCACACTTCCTGTCAGATACTCGACTAACACTGAAATAAATGCTCCATTCAGCATCATTCCTTCCAGTGCGATATTCAATACATTTGCTTTATATGCAAATATTCCACCGATCACGCATAGAATAATAGGAGCACTATGGTATACTGTGTCATACAAAATACTATTTAATAATTCCATTATGCATCCTCCTTTTTCGCCTTTTTAAAACGACTAAATACGCTTGTTTTATCACCAATAAACTTAACTGCCAGGAACAGAATGATCATTCCCTGAATAATTGCAACGATTTCTTTCGGAACTGCAGTATACATATTGATGCTGTCACTACCGGTTTTTAATGCAGCATAAAAGATTGCCGCGATCAAAATTCCAATTGGCGAATGTCCACCGAGCAGAGCAATCAGCATACCATCCCATCCAAGACCAGGGTTTGCAGAAAATGTCAGTGTATATTTAAACTGATCACTTAACATCCATCCTGCTCCAGCCACACCGGAAAGTGCACCACTTATCAACATCATAATAATGATTTTCTTTCCGACATTCATACCTGTTGCTTCTGCGAATTCCGGATTTTTTCCGATTGCTGTAATTTCATATCCCAGTTTTGATTTCTTCATAACAAAATACATAATTACCAGAATAATCATTGCAATCACAAAAAACATGGTCATTCTTGATGCTCCAAATCTTTTGAACATCACATTCTCTTTAATCGTAGGTGTAGCCACATAACCTGCACTCTTATCTTTGAATACACCGGTGGTTAAAAATTCCAAAGTCTTTGAAACCGCATAGTTTAACATCAAAGTTACAACCATCTCATTTACATTACATTTTGCTTTCAAAATTGCCGGAATCAGCGCAAATAACATTCCACAGACAATTGCAACTAAAAAGCAGATCAGTTTGCTTATAAATGGATTGGAAATATTAAGATATGCTCCAGTGACTCCTGCAAAGAATCCTCCTAAAAGCATCTGGCCTTCCACACCCATGTTATACAGATTTGCTTTGAATGTAATTGCAATTGCAAGCCCTGTCAGAATGAGAGGTGATGCATAATGCAATGTATTCATAAATCCTTTCTCTGTTAAAAGTGATTTTCTGATCAGTACCCCGTATGTTTCCAGCGGACTTTCCCCGATCGCCGCAATAATAATTGCTCCAAATGCAAATGCAAGAATTACCGGAAGTACAGAATTGACGATTCCTTTTATAATACTATCTTTCTTTTTCATGATCCTGTTCCTCCTTTCCAATTCCAGCCATCAAAAGTCCCATGGCAGCCATAGACACTTCTTTCGGTGATACTTCACCTGAAATCTTACCTTTATACATAACAATTACCCGATCAGATAAACTCATAATTTCTGACAGCTCACTTGAAATCAGGATAACAGTATTTCCTGCATCCCTGAATTTCAGAATCTGTTTATGTATGAATTCAATAGATCCGATATCAACGCCTCGCGTTGGCTGGCAGGCAATCAGAAGTTTGGGATTTGCAGAAAGCTCTCTTGCAATGATAACTTTCTGTGCATTTCCTCCTGACAAATTGCCTATATTGCCATTCACATCACCAAGACGGATATCAAATTCTTTAATATATTTATCTCTTTTGGCATTGATTATTTTCTTATTAAAAAGTCCGCGTTTACAAACATCTTTTTCTCCGTGATATCCTGCTATACAGTTATCGGAAACCGTCATTTCCCGGCACAATCCCTGTGCATATCTGTCCTCAGGAATAATTCCAATTCCTGCTTTTCTTAATTTTTCCGGCCACCAGTTTGTAATATCTTTACCGTCAAAAAATACTGTTCCTCTCGTCGATTCCATCAAACCAGTCATAAGCTTTACAAGCTCTGACTGTCCGTTTCCTTCAACACCGGCTATTCCAAGGATCTCACCTTTATGCACTTCAAATGACATATCTGATACAACTTCTTTTCCATAGTCATTCACAGTCGTAAGATTTTCTGCTTTGTACATAATCTCTGATTCAACTTGTTGTTTTCGTGCATTATTTACAGTAAGAACAACATCTCTTCCGACCATCATCTGTGCCAGTTCTCGTTCACTTGTGTCCTTCTTTAATACATTTCCAACAACTTTTCCCTGTTTTATTACAGTAATACTGTCTGCCAGTTCCATTACTTCCCTTAATTTGTGTGTAATAACAATGATTGTTTTTCCTTGCTCTTTTAGATTTTTGAGCGTTGCAATCAATTCATCAACTTCCTGTGGTGTAAGTACGGCTGTCGGCTCATCCAGAATCAATATGTCTACATTTCTGTATAACATCTTCAGAATTTCTACTCTCTGACGTCCACCGACAGATATATCTTCAATCTTATCTGTTGCATTTAATTCCAGATGATTTTCCTGAATCAGTTTCTCAACTCTTTTAATTTCCTCTTTCTGATCGATAAACGGAGTTTTCATTCCGCCTTTTTTCTGTGTAATTTCCGCACCCAACAGTATATTTTCATATACGGTAAGAGACGGCACCAGCTTAAAATGCTGGTGCACCATCCCTATCCCGTTTGCAATCGCATCAACCGGGCTGTTCAGTGTAACTTCTTTCCCCCGGATCAGGATTTTTCCGCTTGTTGGCTGCAGCAATCCGTAGAGCATATTCATCATTGTAGATTTTCCTGCACCGTTTTCACCTACAATACATTTAATCTCCTGTTCTTTTACATCCAGATTAATATGATCATTTGCGACAAAATCGTTAAACTTTTTGGTCAGATCAACCGTCTGTATCATGCTGTTCATATTGCTGCTTCCTTTCTGTCAAAACAACTATTTTACTGTAACATTCGGGCATTTAGAAGCATCGAATTCTTCTCCACTCTGCGCATCCGTTACTACAATTGTTCCATCTGAAATCTTGTCTTCTACATCTTTGATTTCAGTTTTGATTTCTTCCCATTTGTCTTTTCCGCTATCCTGTATATGTTTGCTGATTTCTGAAAGATCTGTAATAGAAGCTGCGCCTGATGCTAATGAATAAGTCTGTGCGCGATCCATCTTATCAATCTTTCCATTTACTGCTTCTTTTACAATGTCATATACAGGTACTTCTGTATTTTTGATAACACTTGTCAGAACATATCCTGGCTGCTGATCATCTTTGTTTGCATCTACCTGGATCGCAAGCTTACCTTCTTCTTTTGCCTTTGATGCAACACCATCGCCTACAGAACCAGCTACTGAAAATACAATATTTGCTCCCTGATTATAATAAGTTCCTGCTACCGTACTTCCTGTTGCAGAGTCAGCAAATCCTGCATCATATTTTGCATAGTAATCATAATTTACACCCAGTTTTTCAGCTTCATAGTTGATACCTTCAATGTATCCATAAGAGAATACTGTAATACCGTTTGAATTTGTTCCTCCGATGAATCCTACGGAGCGACCTCCGTTATCTGCCGGCGTAAAATTATAATCATCTGTGCCGAATAAAGTTTCTGCATTTTCATTTACCAATGTAGTAAGTGCACCTGCTACGAAAGATGCCTGATGTACATCAAACAATACACTGATTACGTTATCATGGATTGTCTTTCCATCTTTATCCTGGTTTGGATTATCATTTACACATACAAATGTTGTATCTGGATACATTTCTGCAATTGGTTGCGCTCCACCGGTTCCCTGGATCAAAGCTTCAAAGTCATATTCCAGATTGAAAATTACATTGTATCCATCATCAGCTAATGATTCCAGTGCCTGTGGTACACCTGTTGTCGGCTCAACAACCTTATATTCAATACCAAATTCGTCAGCAGCTTTTTTTGCGCCTTCTACTGCGGATTGATTATATCCATTATCATTCTGTCCAGCAGCTGAACATATAATTGCGACCTTTACATCGCTTCCTGCTTTTTTTTCTGCTTTTTTCTCAGATTTTCCTCCGCATGCTGTCAGACTTCCTACTACCATCGTCATTGCAAGTATACATCCCAATGCCTGTACTACTCTTTTTTTCATTTTTATTCCTCCTTTGTTATGATGTCATGTCGTCATGACCAGTTCCTTTTCCTATAATATACAACCTGGTTTTTAAAATGTAAATACCATTATTTATTTTTGTCATATTTAGCAATTTAACACTGTATTTTTTGTATGTTTTTAACAATTTCATTCTTTTTTATCACTTTTCCTTTTAAATTATCTATGTAACATTTTCCTTAGTTTTTATTTATATCCATATAATTCTTTCCTAAAACCAACTATTTTTAGGTATAAAAAAAGAACATCCCCATCCCCAGGAACATTCTTTCTCATCTCTACTACTATATATTTATGCTTAATTCCTTTACATCACCATCTGGAACACCAGTACCATCAAAGGCATCGTCACAATCGCTCCAAGTGTAGTCAGCACACTGATCGTACTGGCATATCTGGAATCATTGTCATATACCTGGCACATCTGTGTAACAGTTGAAGCAACCGGCGAAATTACCGCCATAAATACGATCAAAAGGATTTCTTCTCCTTCTTTATTCCATCCCACAAGACCACTTACCTTCAGGATAAGCAACGCAATAAGCGGAATCACGATCAGTCGCATAAACGAAATAAAATATGCTTTCTTATTCGTCAATACTTTCTTTAAATCCATTCCACCGATCAGCATCCCAATTACAAACATACTTGCCGGTCCAATCATTGCTCCGACTGAACTAAGTGTTCCTGTAATGATTTCCGGCAGACGTATTTTTGCAAAAAACAAAGTAATCGCAATGATAATCGTAATGATATTGATATTAAAGAATATTTTCTTCAGATTAAATCCTTTTTCATGACTAAGTACTTTTTTACAGTGTGTCCAGAAAAAGATAGTCTGAAGTCCCATAAATACACACGCATAAAATACCCATTTATCTCCAAGCATAAATGCAACAAGTGGTACGATCAGATTTCCAGAATTGGAATAGTAAATGGACATCGTTTCCACTTCATTCAGATGAAGAACCTTTCCAATCAGGTTGACGATTGGAAGTAATATAAAAAGAAGCAATAACGATGCAATGCAAGCCAGCTCCAGTCCACTTACTTTTTCCGGCGTATAGTCTACCTGAAATGCATTCAGAATCACACATGGTACAATCAAATAGAGCACCAATGTTGACAGTACTTTACTGTCTTCATCTTTCAACAATCCCATTTTGACTACCGCATATCCCATAAAGATCATAATAAACAATTTTGCAATCTGTTCCATCAGAAGTATACTCAGTTCCATTTTTGCCCTCTTTTCTTTCTCATCAAAAGAAGCGGATTGCCAGACGCAACCCGCTTCCTATTATTTCATTTCTTTTCTATCGGTTTATTTCTCGTCTGTCAGATTTTTCCATCTTTTAAACAATACCAAATCCCCTGTTCTCTGTCAAGAAATCTCATTTTTTAGACTTTTCTCTTGCTACACCTGTCCCAGAAGCTCTCTGCACTTCTGGTTCATCTCACCCAGTTCCTGCACAACCGGTAACAGATCCTCTTTACTCATTCCATAACTGATCATGCAGAGTGCCTTGTAGAAAAATTCGTTCACTTCTGCATCCATTTTCCCCATAACGACCGCCGGGTAAATAATGGCTGCCATCTCCCGGATTCCGAAAAGGATTGCAGTCTCCACGCCGCGCACATCTGTTTCGTGTTTCCAGATATTGCTCACATCATATTCGGAGGTATTGCCACACGGTGCTACACAGACTGCGCAATCCGGTGCGACGGTATTTTTTTCTTCTCTTACTTTTTCGATCATCGCTTTTAAAGCTGCTGCCCCGGTGTTGCTGTTCGTAATCGTATGCACAAGACCTTCGATGATAATCTCATCTGTGTTTTCTGTCTTTGGATTGTTACCACAGGATCTGGCAAGACCGATCAGCGCACCGGTCAGTTCATCCTGGAGTGCTAAAATCTCCTGTCCCTGCGAAATCGTCGCTGTATTACTCATATTTTCATTCCTCATACCGTTACTGAAAACTTATAAAAAGTTACAAACTTCTATGTTTCATTCCTACTTCAACGAGTATGCTTTTGATGATATAAATATCTATCTACTCACAAGTTCTTG
>ERZ772901.2235-NODE-2235-length-12742-cov-3.595807_pt1 | contig 12742 bp, 11 predicted proteins | sample MGYA00512123_ERZ772901 | MGnify/ENA primary metagenome ERZ772901 (study PRJEB29015, sample SAMEA2737711) | human gut metagenome | biome: human gut; feature: human-associated habitat; material: faeces | place: China | collected 2012 ...
AGCAAAAGCATCGATTCCTTTAATGACTTTTTCATTACCCTTATTAGCCATTTCAAAGATTTCAATTCCAGTATATTTTTTGTCTGTTTCAAGTGCCTCTTGAACACGTTGTAATAACCCAGAAATACCATTTCTCGTACACCAAGCATGATTCCAAGTAAAAGGATCTAAGTTGTTTGTTTTAATAAAAGAAAATTCACCTGCTGAAAAATGTTTTCCTGTATGAACTTTATGATCTTTAATCAAACATCCACCAATTCCTGTTCCTAAAATAACCACAGCGCCATCTTGAATATCTTGGAGATTTCCAAAACCAATTTCCGCATTAGCAGCACATTTAGCGTCATTACCAATTGTAATGTTTGTTGGACAACGCTTCTTTAAAACTTCTACAGTTTCTAATTTATCAATATAACGTAAAGCACCACCAGTATATTGATAGCCTCTTTCAGGATCAATGATACCAGGCATAGAAAGAGCCATGCCATCGATCTGATCTTGAAATTGATCATAGATTTTTCCAATTGTTTCAATAAAGTTTTCAAGGGTATCCATAGGAGTTGGTACACTTGATTTTTCTAAAATAGTTAAATCTTCTTGCATTAACGCATACTTGATGGCACTGCCACCAACATCTAATGTTAAATATGTTTTCATAAACTTCCTCCCATATATTATTATATAATAGAAGGAATGAAATGGGTATCATTTTTGTTTATTCATATCTTTTAAACAAGGTCCTTCAATAAGTTTTCCATAACAATCAAAAATAGATTGATGACAGGGACAATGCCATATTTGATGTTTTTCATCAAAAGAAAGTAGACCTTTTAAATGAGGACAGTAGGGAGAAAAATAATGATAAATACCTTGCCTATCTAAATAAACAGCATAGAGTTTATGATTGATTTTCATTAATCCTCCTTGACCTCTTTGTAAATTTTTCTTGGTATGAAAATGAAATTTGACATAACCAAGATAAAGATGATGAAGCATTTGTTTCAAATATATTTTAGAATAACTTAAAGAATAATAATGACAAGAAAATAAGGAAAGATAGGCATTATCGTTATTTAAATAAAGATCTTTAATGATTTTAGACGCTAAAAAAGAATTTGTCATACCCCATTTTTGAAAACCATAAATAAAATATTCATGTTCTTTATAACGCCCCATGTAAGGAATACCTCTTAAGGGAATCGTATCTTGTGCAAACCAATCTTTACTCTTAGAATTAATAACTAAAGCATGATTCTTTAAAGGACGATAACTTTCTGTAAGATCGATAGAGGGTACATTGATTTCCTGTTCTTTGTTTTAAATCAACACTTTCTAAAGATTGAAACATTTTTAAAAAGTAGAAACCTTTTTTTATAAAAGGGTAACGCGAGGCATGAATGAGATCTTGGCAGATAATACGATGTCCTTGTACATAGACAAGAAAATCGTTTTTTCTTTTTATAATTTTATCAACACGACTATGTTCATAAAATTGAACATTTTTCTTTTGACAACATTCCACAAGATGATAGAGATATTTTAAAGGATGAAAAATGTATTGATGATGCAAACTGATTGTTTTTAAATGTTTTTGATTGTCAAAAACAGTTTCACCAAAGAATTGTAAATAATGTTGTTCTTTTTCAAGTTTTTCAACATTTTTTAAATTATCAGTATATAAAGACATCGTACATTCTTTTAAACAACAATCAATTTTTTCTTTTTCAATTAAATCTTTAATACCTTTCATTGCTTCTTTTTGACTTTGATAGTAGAGATAAGCTGTTTCAATATTATAATGTTTTACAAGTTTTTGATAAATAAGACCTTGTAAAAGAGTAATTTTAGCCGTTGTACATCCACTGGTATGACAACCTAAAAGATCCTTTTCAACAACAGTTATTTGTTTATCTGTTTCTTTTAATTGATAAGCGCATGAAATGCCGGATAGACCACCACCAATAATAAGAATGTCGGTTTTTATATCTTTATTTAATTGTTTAAAACAAGGATGTTGACTTGTCTTTTGCCAATAAGATTCATTCATAAAATCACCTGCTTTATTATGAAACAAAAACGCATTTTTTATACGGAAAATGATATAATAAGCCAAAAGGATAAAAAAGATTTATAAATTTTGGAGGTATACATGAATATAACAGTTTATTTAGGGGCAAGTAATGGAAATGATCAAAACCTTATTTTAGCATCAAGAGAACTTGGTAAGTGGATTGGTGAAAATGGACATACACTTGTTTATGGAGGCTCTAAATGTGGTTTAATGGGAGAATTGGCGGAAAGTGTATTAAAAGCAAAGGGAAAAGTCATAGGTGTGGAACCACAATTTTTCATTGATGCCGGTTTTGATTATCCTAAAATAGATGAATCGAAGTGTACGGAGTGCGGAAAATGTTTAAAAGTCTGCAGTTTTGAGAAAAAAGAGCAATCACGAAAAGAAACGTATGCGGCACAGGCAAAGGACGCTGATCTGGAAGAAAATGCTTCGGGGGGAATCTTTACCGTGCTGGCGCAGGAAGTGTTAAAAAGAAAAGGAATTGTCTATGGATGTGCTATGCTTTATGAAAACCAAAACTTAGTAATAAAACATATCGGGATAGATAAAATAGAGGAACTTTGTAAATTAAAGGGTTCAAAATATGTACAAAGCAATTTGGAAAATGTATATGTTGAAATTAAGCGGCATCTGGAACATAACGAGACTGTGTTGTTTAGTGGAACGCCTTGTCAGATAGCAGGACTGAGAGGATACCTTCAGAGAACGTATGCAAATTTATATACAATAGAAATTATATGTCATGGTGTACCGAGCGCAAAATTATTCCAGAATTATTTAGGATACATAGAATCGAAAGAAGGAAAAAAAATAGCAGGATTTTATTTTCGAGATAAAAGCAGCGGGTGGAAGTTATACGGAAAAATGATATTGGAGAACAGGGATGGAAGTCAGAAAGAAAGATATTTTGAACCGGAAGAAAGCTCCTATTATCAAATGTTTTTAAATGGATACACATACCGGAAAAGCTGCTATTTTTGTCCGTTTGCATCAGAATATCGTCAGGGTGATATTACCATAGGAGATTATTGGGGGATAGAGCTGGTGCACCCGGAATATTTGAAAAAATATGGAGGTGAAATAGAGAAAGAAAAAGGAGTCTCCTGTCTGATTGTGAATAATGAGCAGGGAAGGACTATGCTTGCGAAATATGGAAGTAACATTATAAAATATCCGTCATCTTATCAGCGGGCAGCAAAATATAATGCACAGCTGGTACAGCCGTCTGCACTGAAACGGCAGCGGGAGAAAGTAATGAAACTGCAAAAACAGAACTATGCATGTGTGGAACGGTGGTATCAGAAACGAAGAAACAGAATTCTGTTTGTGAGAAAACTTCGTTCCATGATACCGAAAAGAATCAAAATATTTATAAGAAAAATCAAAGTTTAAGGTTAGAGAGAAAAAGATGGAACAACAATTTAAAACAGTTATTACGGCAAATTCAAAATGGATCAATCTTCATTTAAAGGAAACATATGAGTATAGAGACCTGATTTTTTTATTTGTGAGAAGAGATTTTGTTTCAAAATATAAACAGACAATTTTAGGGCCTTTGTGGGCGGTGATACAGCCCCTGTTAACAACCATAGTGTTCACTGTGATTTTTGGTTCACTGGCAAACCTGACTACGCTGGATGTGAAAGCAACAGAAGAAACTGTAATTCCGGCATTTCTGTTCTATATGGCAGGCACGATCTGCTGGAACTATTTTTCATCGACGGTCAGCAGTACGGCAAACACATTTATAACAAACAGTTCTATTATGGGAAAGGTATATTTTCCAAGGCTGGTATCTCCGGCAGCGTCAACCATATCTAATTTGATTTCCTTCGGCATTCAATTTGCCATGTTTTTGATTTTTTTGCTGTATTTTATATGGAAAGGGAAAATGGAAATTCGATTGTCCGGGTATCTCTTTCTATTTCCAATATTGATCATTCAGATGATGATGCTGGCGATGGGAGTTGGAATTATTGTTTCAGCGCTTACAACAAAATATCGTGATTTGGCGATGCTGATAGGCTTTGGATTACAATTATGGCAGTATGGAACGCCAGTTGCATATGGATTGCGGCTTGTACCTGAAAAATATATGAAGATTTATATGCTGAATCCAATGACACCGGTCATCACTTCATTCCGCTATATTTTTTTCGGAACAGGATATTTTCATGCAGGATACTATGGAATGGGGTGGGGAAGCACAATGATCTTATTTGTACTTGGAATTGTGTTATTCAATAAAGTGGAAAGAACATTTATGGATACCATTTAAGGAGAACAGGATGGCAGAAAAACAGATTATGGTCAAAATAGATCATGTATCAAAAGAATATAGACTGGGTGCAATCGGGGGAACAACATTACGGGAAGATCTGGAACGATTCCATGCAAAAATAAGAAAAAAAGAAGATCCGACACTGAAAATAGGCCAGAAAACACCAGAGTATGGAAAACGTTTTATGGCGCTGAAGGATATTTCATTTGAGGTAGAAAAAGGAGAAGCAGTAGGGATTATCGGACACAATGGAGCAGGAAAATCGACATTGCTGAAACTGCTGTCAAGAGTAACGGCACCAACAAAAGGAAGCATTGGAATGAATGGCCGTGTGGCATCTATGCTTGAAGTAGGAACGGGATTTCATCCGGAATTAACGGGACGTGAAAACATTTATATGAATGGGGCAATATTGGGGATGAGCCGTGCAGAAATCGGAGAAAAACTGGATCAGATTATTGCATTTTCCGAATGTGGAGAGTTTATCGATACGCCTGTAAAACGATATTCCAGTGGGATGTATGTTAAACTTGCATTTTCTGTGGCAGCTCATCTGGATAGTGAAATTATGATTATGGATGAGGTTCTGGCTGTCGGAGATATGAAATTCCAGCAGAAGTGTCTTGGACGGATGGGAAAAGCGGCAAATTCAGAAGAAAAAACGATTCTTTATGTGAGTCATAATATGAATACCATTCGTCAGCTTTGCACCCGCTGCCTTGTACTGGATCACGGCGAACTGATATTTGACGGCGGGGTAGAAAGAGCAATTGATTTGTATATGGATACAGCTGTTAAAAACGGAAGTGTAGATATTGATCTGAAAAATAAGAGAATGGCACATCTGCCGCCAGTTATTAAGGCGAAAATGACACATGTGCATCTTGTGGACAAACAGGTACCGGTATATGAATTTGAGGAAAAGCTGAAATTTGATTTGTCGGTTGAGGCCAAAACAAATATTTCAAATCTATCCGTGAGGGCAGAAATAAGATCAGCAGATGGAGGATCTGTTGCAGCGGGAATTTTGCAGGAATTTACATCCTTTTTTGCAGGAAGAAGCAAAATATTGGAAATGGAATTGCTGCTGCGTGGACTTGTACCGGGAAAATATTTCGTATTGCTGGTGATTTATAATGTAAACGAAATGGGAACTTACGATGACCTGGATGCAGTGTTTCCAGCATTTACATTTGAAATTCAGGATAGTAAACATGCTTTAAAGATTAACTGGAACGTAAATGCCTGGGGAAAAATTCGATTAGACGATTTGAAATGCGTGGGTGAAAGAGATGATTCCTAAAAAAATACATTATTGCTGGTTTGGGGGAAAGCCAATTCCAGATTCGGTCAGGCGATGCATGCAAAGCTGGCAGAAGTTTTGTCCAGACTATCTTATTGTAGAATGGAATGAAAAAAATTTTAATATAAAAGAATGCCCGCAGTATGTAATTGACGCATATCATAGGAAAAAGTGGGCATTTGTTACAGATTATGTAAGACTCCGGGTTGTGTATGAATATGGAGGGATATATTTTGATACAGATGTAGAATTAGTGAAAAAGATTGATTTTCTGCTAAAATACAGTGCTTTTTTTGGATTTGAAAATAAAAAATATATTTCTACGGGGCTTGGATTTGGCGCTGAACGGGGATGCGGTTTGTTGTATGAAATGATGGAGATGTATCAAACGATCCCGTTTATTTTAGAGGACGGATCAGAAAATAAGAAGACATGCCCGGTTATTAATACAGAAATCTTTTTGAAACACGGACTGGAACAAAAGGATAAGCAGCAGATTTTAGAGGGAAATATTATGATTTTACCATCCATTTGTATGTGCCCCATTGATTTTGAAACAGGATATAGAAGAAAATCAAAAAAAACAATTTCGGTTCATTGGTTTCATGCAAGCTGGATGGAAAGAGCAGAAAAAGAGTATCATAAAAAACATCGTCAGGCATTGTTAGAGGAAAAGAAAAATGATTGGAAATATCTTCCGAATCGTATGATTAAAAAGCTTTTGGGAGAAAAAATCTACTTGAAAATAAAAGGATGGATCAGATATGATAACGGTTAGTATTATAATTCCGGTTTATCAAGGGAAAAGCTATTTAAAACGGTGTATCGACAGTGTGCTGGCACAGAGTTGTCAGGAATATGAAATTATTTTAGTGGATGATGGTTCAACAGACGGTTCGGCCGAGATATGTGATGAATATGCTGAAAAACAGAAGACAATAACGCCGATTCATAAAGAAAACGGGGGACTTTCTTCTGCTAGAAATGCGGGCTTAGAAATTGCATCAGGGGAATACGTAATGTTTATTGATGCGGATGATGTGGTGCATAGTAAAATGCTTGAAACAGAGCTGAAAGTTTTGAAAGAGGAAAATGCGGATATCTTTATCTGCGGATTAAAACATTTTGCTGAGATAGAAGAAGTAGATACATGCGCTGAGTTACAAATCAAGAATTGTGTGGAAATCCAGTCTGGATTGGAAATTGAAAGCAAACTTTTTTGTGGTCAAAACGTGGAAAAATATATATCCTGTTGTGGAAAATTATTTAAGAAAACAGTATTTAATGGAATCCGTTTTCCGCAAGGGAGGTTATTTGAAGATGAATATATTACGTATCAATTGTATTATAGAAGTGAGAGAATAGCAGTAACAGATATTGTATTTTATTTCTATTTTACAAATCCGTGTGGAATAACAAAAAATTTGACGCTCAATAAACGATTTGATGAATATGATGCACAGGAAGAAAGAATAAAATTTTTTAAGAAAAAAAGGTGTAAAGAACTTTATCAGGCGGCATTGTTAAAACTGCTGAATTCAGCGCAGTGGGATTTGATAAAGTGCCAAAAATGGAAAGAAGGTTTTGATAAAGAACGAGGAGAAAAATTTCAACAGCAGTATAGAGAAGCACTGGAGCAGGCAGAAAAAGAGGGGATTGTACGCTTTAAAAATAATTATGATTTTTATGTATTAGCATATCCTGAGAAAGTCAACTTTTTTAGAGTGAGAAGACAATGGCAGAATCTGCTGAGAATGATTCGATCTAAAATATAAGATGGTTAGAAATAGAATGAGAAAACGATGTAAAAACGGGTACAAGCTGCGTAGGGTAGTGGGCATATTGGTTGTTATGCTTCTGTGCATAACAGGAAAAAGTGTTATAAAATCGAAATATAATCTAAACAGCATAACATATATACTGCAATCGAAGAAAATTTCGGAAGAAATTTGTCTGATACAAATAACAGATCTCCATAACAGCATTTTTGGTTCGGATAATAAACATCTGATTTCTAAAGCAGCAATGAAGTCACCAGATTTGATTATGATCACCGGTGATCTTCTAAATGCAAATGAGCCAGATAATAATATTGCGGTAACGCTGCTGGCAGAATTATCTGCAATCGCCCCAACATACGTCTCCCTCGGCAACCATGAACTGGAATACGAGCAGAACTACGGTACAGACATTACCGCTCTCTACGAATCCGCCGGCGCCACCGTCCTGAACTATGAATATAAAGACATCACCATCAACAGCCAGCCCCTCCGTATCGGCGGCATTTACGGTTACTGTCTCCCGGATAAATATCTGGAAACTGGCGAAGCGGATCCAGGAGAGTGTAAGTTCTTGTGGGATTTTGAGAACACCGACCGTTACAAAATCCTGCTCAGCCATCTTCCGATTGCGTGGCTGAAAAATGACGGGCTGGAGGAGTGGGACATTGACTGCGTATTTTCCGGCCATCTTCACGGCGGCCAGGTCATTCTGCCTGGCATTGGCGGTGTTTATGCGCCGGACATGGGATGGTTTCCGGGACAGCTGAAGGGGATTTTTGATTCGGAGGATGGAAAACGGCATCTGGTGCTGTCGTCCGGACTTGGAAATACGGAATTGGTTCCGCGGTTCAATAACATTCCCGAGATTGCCTGCGTGGAGCTGATGCCGGATGGAAACCTTCATAAAACATAAAAATAACACAGAGCCGGATTCCTGATGCATGGAAATCTGACTCTGTGCGTTACATGCAGCGGCCTTATACAAACAGTGTACACCCCTGTCGCTTGAACTGTTCGATCTTTTCGTCAATGAGCTCCGGCGTTACACCGAGATGCTTAGAAAGACACTGCTTGCAGAAAAACTGTTCTGCGCCGCGGTTGATAAATTTACGGTGGGCGCCGATCTCGTTATGTGTGAGTTCTTTGCCGCACTGCATACAGCGTGCCATCAGAGTTTTACGACCTTTGCACGGTATACTTTTGATGCAAACGGCTCGAGTTCTGTGACAAGGGATGCATTGTTTGCACACAGGTTCTCGCAGGTCCAGACCTCAGTAAGTTCCAGAGTATGGCCGGTGGAGAACGGAAGGCCGATTTCATCGAGATTCATGGCTGCACGTGATTTTTCATCACTGAGATTGAACATACCGATGGCGAGATCTCCGTCTGCGAGTGCCTTCACATAGATCAGAACCTTGTCATTCCATGCATGGTTTTTCACTTTATACGGCTGACGGCAGAGCGGATCCTGGTTGATGCGGATCATTTCGTCATTCATGAGAATGCGGCGGGTTTCGTCGCTCATCTCGCGGATGTCGCAGCCGATCATCAGCGGGGAGCCAAGGAATGCCCACAGTGCATAGTGTGTCTGATACTGGACATCGCTGCAGCCGGCCAGTCCAACATTTCCTTTTCCATGCATGCCGACGATCAGCATGTCCATATCGTTGAAGCAGCCGACGCCGTTGTACGGATGCAGTTTTTCCTGCTGTGCCACGAGATCTTTGACAGAATCCCAGGTATCAAAGATGTCGCCGGTGGAACGCCACATGGAAGCGCCGGTTTCTTTGATCCACTCATGCGTTTCATCAGCACCCCAGGAGCAGGCAGAGAAGAGAATGTCGCGGCCGCAGTTCTCGAGTGCCAGTCCCATGCGGCGGTACAGATATTTTCCGTGCAGGATCGGGCTGTGGTAGCAGTAGTCGTATTTTAAGAAATCAACATCCCAGGATGCGAAAGTTTCCGCATCGACAAATTCGTGCTCATAGCTGCCAGGGTAGCCGGCACACGTCATGTTTCCGGCGCAGGAATACATACCGAATTTCAGCCCTTTGGAATGAACGTAATCGGCAACGGCTTTCATACCATGCGGAAATTTTTCCGGATCCGGCACAAGACGGCCGTTTTCATCGCGTTCACGTAAGGACCAGCAGTCGTCGATGACAAGATATTCGTATCCTTTATCGCGCAGGCCGCTCTCGGCCATGACATCAGCAGTTTCAAAAATCATTTTTTCATTGATATTTTCTCCGAAGGTGTTCCAGGAATTCCAGCCCATCGGCGGTGTAAGTTTGATCATAGTATTGACCTCCCGTAAGTTTTGATGTACTTTGAGTATAGATGGATTTCCAGAGCAAAACCATGGAATTTTAAGACAAAAGCATGGATTTTTGCTTCATAAAGAATAAAATACGGGAAAAGGAAAGAATATGCTTGTATCAGAAATGAACGGGATCCGGCCTGTCGATGCCGGGCGGCAGGACTGCCATGATCTGCATTCCTGGGGGCCGGGTGTACGGCAGTGCTATATTATACATTATATTATAAGCGGAAAGGGAACGTTTACCTGCGGGAAAAAGACGTACACACTTACCGCCGGACAGAGCTTTTTAATCTGTCCAGAGCAGGTGGTGCAGTACGCGCCGGATGAGAACGAGCCGTGGGAATATGTGTGGGTTGATTTTGTCGGGGAACAATGCCGGCAGATTCTGGCACGGTCGGTACTGAACCCACAGCAGCCGGCGGCGCCGCCTCTCCGTCAGGAAAGGCTTCTGCCGTATTTTGAGCGTCTCTGCCAGATGGAACTCTATCGCCGGAACAGCCAGGAGGCCGTCGGAGTGCTGCTTGCGCTTCTGGGCGTGTACCAGGATCTGGCGGAGCCGCAGCGGGAGGAGAGAAAGAAGGAAGATCCGCGGATCATGGAAGCGATGGCTCTGATTGCCGCAGGGTATCACAGGAGTGAGTTCTGCGCGGAGACAATTGCGCGGAAAATGGCGGTCAGCCGCACAACGCTGAACCGTCTGTTTCAGAAGAAAATCGGCTGGTCACCAGGACAGTATCTGCTGGAATATCGGCTGCAGCAGTCAGAAAAGCTGCTGCAGATGGGGATGACGGTCAAACAGACGGCGCTGTCGTGCGGATTTGAAGATCCCTTTTACTATTCCCGTGTGTTCCGGAAACACTATGGAATGCCGCCGTCGGATTACCGGCTGGAGTTTGCAGAAATTCAGTGAACGGCGGGCGTTACCGCTCGTCGGAGAGATAATTCCGCATAGAGCGCAGGGCGGACTTTTCCAGCCGGCTGACCTGCGCCTGCGAGATGCCGATTTCCCGGGCAACCTCCATCTGGGTCTGCCCCTCATAGAAACGCATGCGGATGATCTGGCGTTCGCGCTCATTGAGACGGGCGACCGCGTCCTGCAGGGCGAGGTTCTGCACCCAGTTTTCTTCTTTATTTTTCTTATCACTTAACTGATCCATGACATACAGGGTATCGCCGCCTTCCGTGTAGACGGGCTCATACAGACTCATCGGGCTTTGGATTGCGTCGAGGGCATAGACGATATCCTCTTTTCCAATGCCGATTTCAGCGGCGATTTCCTCGATCGAAGGCTCTTTCTGGTTCTGCTTGAGATAAAGTTCGCGGGCGCAGATGGCGCGGTAGGCAGTATCCCTGAGGGAACGGCTGACGCGGATCGCATTGTTGTCACGCAGATACCGCCGGATTTCACCGATGATCATCGGCACGGCATAGGTGGAGAAACGGACGTTTAAGGTCGTGTCGAAGTTATCAATCGCCTTAATCAGGCCGATACAGCCGATCTGAAAGAGATCGTCGGCGTTTTCACTGCTGTTGGAGAAGCGCTTGATCACGCTTAAGACAAGGCGCAGATTGCCCTGAATGTAGCGTTCGCGGGCAGCAGCATCTCCTTCGCGGGCCTTTTTCAGCAGAGTCTCCTTTTCTTCGGCATTCAGTACGGGAAGGCGTGATGTATTGACTCCGCACAGTTCAACTTTATTGATCGCCATGGTATGCATCCTCCTGAAACATGGAACGTATGGTTACCGTTCGTTACTGTTATACGTTCATGATTGGCAGTTGGCGGGACGAATATACGAGAGCCCGGAAAATTTCATAAAGTTTTAGTCCTTGACAAAGCTTTTGGAAAATGATTTCCTGCTATTGTAGAAACGGCGGAAAGTGTGATAAGATAAGGGAAGTGTACGAAATGCGAGGTCTTGTTTTATGATGAGTGGAAAGGAACGAAGAGAAGAGATTCTTCAAAGAATAACAAACAGTAAGACGCCGGTCTCCGGTGCAGCGCTGGCGAAGAGCTGTGAAGTCAGCCGTCAGGTGATTGTCCAGGACATTGCCCTGATCCGCGCAGCCGGATACGATGTGATTGCGACAAACCGCGGCTACATCTGCAGCAGCCCGGTGAGAGAGACGCGGGTCTTTGAGGTGAATCACACGGATGAGCAGATGCAGGACGAGCTGAATACAATTGTGGATTTCGGCGGCGTTGTGCTGGATGTGATTGTGCGTCACGAGGTTTACGGAGAACTGCGGGCGGAACTTAATATCAGTTCACGAAATAAGGTGGCACTGTTTATGGAAGAAATCCGGCAGGGAAAATCACGGCCGCTGAAGAATATCACATCAGGGGAACATTTTCATACCGTATCGGCAGACTCTGCGCAGACCCTGGATCTGATTGAAGAGGAACTGCGAAAGAAAGACTACCTGGTGCGGACTGTGAAATAGGGGAAAAAGCCCTTATTTTCACAAAAAACTGTTATTCGAAAAAATTTTAAATTTTTTTTCAAAAAGGTGTTGACTTTTCTCTTAGGATAGTGTAATATACATGATGTCAGCGGGAACGAGTGATAAACAAAGAGTTCTAAAGCGACAAAGAAATGTGCGTTTAGCTCAGCTGGATAGAGCGTTTGGCTACGGACCAAAAGGTCGGGGGTTCGAATCCTCTAACGCACGCTGTAAGAGGTCTTTCGTGAGAAAGACCTCTTTTTTATATTTGCCCAGCTTGGCACATATAAAAAGTGCCCAGATAATTTTCATACCAGGACACATTCATTTCATTTCTTTTCGCTTTTCCACTCTGCATTCTATCCAAGTGCCACATCCAGCGTCGTTCCAATAAAAGGGATCATGACCCCGGTAAATAAATTCCTGCTTTAAACCGCTGCTCCCGCTTCCTGTGTTAAAATTTCTGTCAGAGCCGCACCACTGCTTGTATGGCTGCGAACCACCTTCGCATTGCTTCTTTTTGCCTCATCAAGCGCGG
>ERZ772901.2244-NODE-2244-length-12682-cov-2.791558_pt1 | contig 12682 bp, 9 predicted proteins | sample MGYA00512123_ERZ772901 | MGnify/ENA primary metagenome ERZ772901 (study PRJEB29015, sample SAMEA2737711) | human gut metagenome | biome: human gut; feature: human-associated habitat; material: faeces | place: China | collected 2012 ...
ACCAAGCCGATTACGTATCGTGTTCGCAGCAGTCGTATGTCTATAAGTACAATATATTGAATGGATTAAAGAAAAAGGGCATTTTCCTGTTAAATACGATTTGGAAGCCTGAAGAATTAGAGGAACGCCTTCCGGCGTCTATGAAGCGGTACCTTGCGCGGAAGGAAATACAATTTTATACGCTGAACGCCGTAGAGCTCGCCCGTGAAATCGGCCTCGGCAACCGTACGAATATGATTATGCAGGCCGCTTTCTTTAGATTATCCGGCATTATTCCCATTGAAGACGCCGTAACGTATTTGAAAAACTCGGTGCAGGTGACGTACGGCAAAAAGGGCGACGACGTCGTGGGCATGAACTTTAAAGCGATTGAAAAGGGCGTAACGGAATTGGTAAAAATTGATGTTCCCGACGCATGGGCTGACGCTGTTGATGTGAAGTGTCCGACGGAGGAAGCTGTCCCGGCTTATGTCAAAGACTTCCTCATTCCGGTGAATCGTCTGGAAGGTGACGAGGTGCCCGTCAGCGGCATGATTCCCATGGAGGACGGCTCCTATCCCGTCGGCACGGCAGCCTATGAAAAGCGCGGCGTATCTATCTTTGTTCCCAAGTGGGATGCGGCGAAATGTATTCAATGCAATCAATGCGCTATGGTTTGTCCGCACGGTTGCATCCGTCCGATATTGCTGACGGCCGGCGAAAAAGCGGCGGCTCCAAAAGCTATTGCAACGAAACAGGCCGTCGGGGCGGCAAATTATGAATTTTACATGGCGATTTCCGTACTGGACTGCACGGGATGCCAGAACTGCGTCAACGTATGCCCAGCGAAAGAAAAAGCGCTTTCTATGCAGATTCTTTCAGAAGAGAGCGAAGAAGCTGTCCTTTGGAAGTACACGGCCGGGCTGCCACAGAAGGCCAATCCGTTCAGCAAATGGACCGTCAAAGGCAGTCAATTTGAAAAGCCGTTGTTTGAATTCTCCGGCGCTTGCGCAGGCTGCGGCGAAACGCCGTATATCAAGCTGCTGACGCAATTGTACGGCGACCGCATGCTGATAGCGAATTCTGCCGGATGCGCTCATGTATTTTCCGGCAGCGTGCCGGCCTCGCCGTATACGACAGATGCTAAAGGCCACGGACCGGCTTGGAATAGCTCGCTTTTTGAAGATACGGCGGAATTTGGCTTAGGCTTATTCAGTGGCACGCAGCAGATCCAGCGGCAGATGGCTTCGGCGGCCCGCGCTGCTATCGCGCTGCATCTCAGCGATGAGTTGGATCAGGTGTTGTCGGATTGGCTGGATCATCAGCACGTATCGGAAGGGACGAGAGAGCGGGCTGAAACCGTATTGGCAGCTATTCGTAAAATAGAGAATCTGCCAAAGCCCTTGCAGGATTTGGCAGACAATAAGGATTATCTCGTAACACAAAGCCAATGGCTCATCGGCGGCGACGGCTGGGCTTACGACATCGACTACGGCGGCTTGGATCACGTATTGGCCCAGGGGAAAAATATCAACGCCCTCGTGCTCGATACGGAAGTCTACTCCAATACGGGCGGTCAGGCTTCCAAATCTACGCCTTTTGCAGCCATCGCCAAGTTCGCCGCCGGCGGCAAGGCGACGAAGAAGAAAGACTTAGGACGCATTTTCATGTCCTACGGCTACATATACGTCGCGCAGATCGCTATGGGCGCGGACAAGGCCCAGACACTTAAAGCACTGGCTGAAGCGGAAGCCTATCCGGGTCCGTCTATCGTCATCGCCTATTGCCCGTGTATTAATCACGGCATCAAATCGGGGATGAACAGCAGCCAGAAAGAGCAGAAAAAAGCCGTCGAATGCGGCTATTGGTCGTTATATCGGTATAATCCTTTGCTGGCGCAGGAAGGGAAAAATTCCTTTAGCATGGATTCGAAACCGCCGACGGGAAACTTCCGCGAATTCCTGATGAACGAAGTACGCTTTGCTTCTCTCATGAAAGTAAAACCAGATGCAGCGGAAGAATTGTTTAAAAAGACAGAGCAAGACGCCATGGATAAACTCGCTTTATTATCAGTCGCTGGTTTCAAAATAGTAGTAAAAAAGAATCGGCGCTACCGTCGTTGCGGGATGAGGACGGCGCGCCGGTTCCCTCAGTATCGTTTGAGAGAGGATGGTATCTATGTATCACTTTGCAGATCGATGGTCGACAGAAGCCATGGAAAAGACAGGCGTTATTTTGAATAATTTATTCAGCGCTATGAGCGACCCTACGTTAGTCTCGTTTGGTGGCGGATCGCCAGCGAAGGAAGCGCTGCCCGTCGAAATTTTGCAGCGTATTTCCCAAGCTGTATTCCGACGGGAAGGCAGGGGCGTAGAAGCCTTGGCGTATGGACAGACTCAGGGATTGACGGACCTGCGCGAGATCATCGTCACGCAGTTGTTGGCGCCTAAAGGCGTGCAGACGAAGATTGAAAATGTCATGATTACCGCCGGCGGATTGGAATCTATGAATCTCATGTGTCAGGTATTCATCAATCCGGGCGACGTTATTCTGGTGGAAGATCCGACATTCGTGCACTGTACGATGATTTTTCAGATGTTTAAAGCCAAGTGCGTTCCTTGCCCGATGGATGACCATGGACTGGTAATGGAAGAGGTAGAAGAAAAAATCAAGCAGTATCATCCTAAATTTATCTATACCATCCCGACATTCCAAAACCCGACGGGCATTACGTTGTCGCAGGAACGGAGACAGAAGCTGGCCGAATTGGCGGAAACGTACGATGTCATAGTCCTTGAAGACGATCCGTACCGCGATATTCGCTACAGCGGCCATGACTTATTGCCTGTTAAATCCTTTGACAGGGTAGGAAACGTGGTGCTGGCCAATAGTTTTTCTAAGATTTTCTCGCCGGGCAGCCGCCTTGGCTACATTGTTGCCGACGAACAAATTATGGCGAAGCTGTTCGACGCTAAAATGGCGACCAATTCGCACTGCAGTAAAATTTCCGAAGTCCTTTGCGCCGAATTTTTTAAGCAAGGGTATTATCCTGAACATTTGAAGAAGATATGCCAAATATATCGGGAGCGACGCGACGCCATGATGGAAAGCCTGGATGCTTATTTCCCGGCCGGCACGAAGCATACCTATCCGGACGGCGGTTTGTTTACCTGGGTTGAATTGCCGGGAGGCATCAATACGACGGAACTCTTGGCGGAATCAGTCAGACATTGCCGCGTGGCCTTTATTGCCGGAGAAGGATTTTTTGTAGAGGGAAACGGAAAAGGCAGCAATGCCATGCGCATGAGTTTCGGCAACGTTCCTGTCGATGTTATCCGCAGTTCGATCAAGACGCTGGGAGACTATATTTGCGCGAAGTTGTAAGCTTTGATGATTTAGAATTGATGATACCTTATTAGCATCAAGAAAAACGCTCCATTTGTAGAAGAAGAAAATTGAACTAAATCGTAACAAAGACCACTTGCAGCAATGCAGGTGGTCTTTGTCACGCCTGACAGGGAGGCTACTGATGAACAAAACAAAAGAAAATCTCCAGCGGCTGCATGCCCTCGTTCGTGTCGGTACCCAATAGGCCCCTGATCCGAAGTATTGACGGATGATGAAGGGCGTAAAGTTGCCGTTTAAACAAAATAGCAACTTTGTCATATAAAATACCTCCTCACAGTGGCTCATATGCCTGTTGTGAGGAGGTATTTTTGTTATTCTTTATTATTTTTCCATTTCATCCCGCGAGAGATTTACTTCTTCTAAGGGGATTAGCTTGGTATGGTTTTTTACCTTGTGCCAAATGAAGATGGCTAAGAATACAGGGATGCCAATGTAGGCAACACTGGCACCGTACCAGTCGATTTCAGCGCCGGTAAAGGCTGAGTAATTCTGACCTGCCGTAACGATGATACACATGATGAGGGCCAGGATAGGTCCAAAGGGAAAGAGTTTTGCCCGATAGGGAAGATCCTTCAAATCCTTATGCTGTGCCATATAGGCACGACGGAACCGGTAATGACAAATGGCAATACCAATCCAGGTAATGAAACCGGCCATGCCGCTGATGTTGACGAGCCAATCGTAAGCTTTCCCTTCACCAATGAGGGATGTCAGGAAGGCTGCCAGGCCAAAGACTACAGTGGCAAAGAGGGCATAGCTCGGTACACCGCGTTTGTTTAATTTCAGGAAGCATTTTGGCGCTTGGCCTGTTTCTGCCATTGCGTAGAGCATACGCGTAGAAACGTACAACCCGGAGTTGCCTGCCGAGAGTACTGCTGTAAGAATGACGGCATTCATGACGGAAGCGGCGGCGACGAGACCAAACCGTTCAAAGACGAGTGTAAAGGGGCTGACGGAAATGTTTTCGATTTCTGTATTGAGCAGGTTTGGATCCGTATAGGGAATGAGGAAACCGATGACGACGAAGGCACCTAAGTAAAAGAGGAGAATACGCCAGAAAATCGATTTAACTGCACGCGGCACGTTCTTTTCCGGATCTTCACTTTCACCGGCAGCGATGCCAATCATTTCCGTTCCCTGGAAGGAGAAACCAGCGACCATAAAGATACTCAGCATGGCTGTGAAGCCGCCAACAAAGGGAGCATCGCCAATGGTCCAGTTAGTAAAGCCCGGCGACGGTTCAGGTCCCAGCCCCAGAATCAGGAGGGCACCGGCAAAGAGGAAAACGATGACTGTGAGTACCTTAATCCCGGCAAAAATAAATTCACTTTCGCCATATGAGCGCGTGGACAGATAATTGAGGACAAATAAGATGACCAGGAATATGCCACTCCATACGGCTGCGGGAGTATCGGGAAACCAGTATTTCATAATCAATGCGCCGGCAACCAGCTCGGCTGCGACTGTAATGGCCCAGTTAAACCAGTAATTCCAGCCAAGCGCAAAGCCCAGGGACTTGTCGACGTAGCGGTTGGCGTAGGTTTCAAAGGAACCGCTGACCGGCAAATAGGCGGCCATTTCACCGAGACTGGTCATGAGGAAATATACCATGATACCGATAAGCGAATACGACAATAATGCACCGCCAGGACCAGCCGTACTGACAGTTTCCCCGCCAGCGACAAATAAGCCCGTACCAATGGCGCCGCCAATAGCAATCATATTCATATGACGTGCTTTTAAGCTTCGCCGCAGGCCCTTATTCTGTTGTTCTTCATTACTCATTGAATCACGACCTTATTAGATAATATAGTTTACATAGGCCAACAGGTACACTCTGTTGGCGTGTGTCTGTCACAAGGGATATTGCCCTTGCGGATCCGGTTAAACCGGCTGCGCGTGCAGTCAGGCAGCGACAAGCGCCGGATCAGTGCCCTTGCCACTGCATAAATAATGTATTTCTTGTCACCTTCGTTCTTACTGCATATGCTTTCTGTATCGGAAAACTGGCGTCCGGATTACGGACATTGTTTTCGTGTGGTATGGACGGCACCCGTATTTTTTTGCCGGGGCCGCAGACGGCTCTGCAATAAAGTAAAATATAGGGAAATAAATATGTACTTATATATTATACCGAATGTTTAACATACTGACAATTCATACTGTACGAGTTTGTCATATTAATTAGTAAACGCCTACACTACGTCCTCCCAGTTTACGCAAGCTTTAGGGATAGATAGGCTAAAAGTACCCTACATAGAGCAGCCTTGTCAGTCTCATAGCCGCAGGCATCGTTCTTCATCAGATGTGTGGGGAAGAAACGGGATGCTTCCCGGAAAATGATGGCTCCTGTTTCCCAGCCTCACGCAGATAAGACGCATAGCCTCTTATCTCTTTTTGTGATACAATCAATCATAAGACAGACGTATGATCTGGAATGGCAGCACTACTCATGTTCCCATGCGGTATGACTTGTTCTTGCCGCCTATCACTGACTGGACTGGAAGAAGAATTGGGAGGGACCTATGGAATCGCTATTTAAACTTGTGAAATTTTTGACCCGTTATCTTACGCTTTGGATTATTCTTTCGGCTGTCGTCGCCTTTCTTATGCCGGCACCCTTCATGCACGGCGACTGGATTCCGTATCTCATCGGCTGTGTCATGCTGAGCATGGGACTTTCTATGACTCCCGGTGATTTTAAACTGGTATTGACGAGACCTCGTGATGTCATCTTGGGAATCATCGTTATCTCCGTTTGTATGCCCCTCGTAGGCCTGGGAATCGGCACTCTTTTGGGCCTGCCGCCGATGCTGATCGTAGGCCTCATCCTGGTAGGCTGTACGCCCTCCGGAGCGACATCTAATGTCATGACGATGATTTCTAATGGCGATAAAGCTCTTTCCGTTACGACATCAAGCCTGGGTACCCTTATTTCACCGTTTGTTACACCGGCGTTGCTCATGTTTTATGTCGGCCGTTACATGCCTCTCGATGCGTTGGCTATGTTCATAGGCATTATTAAAATCGTCATTATTCCGATCGCCCTTGGCCTGCTCATCCGCAAGGTATTCTCTAAACAAATGGATACGGTTTTAAAGCTGGCGCCTTTATTGACTGTGGCTGCCGTGGTCGTGGTTATTGCCGTCGTCGTCTCCCTCAATGTGGAACGAATAAAATTAGTAGGCGTTGAAATTGCCCTGGCCTGTGCGTTCTATACTATTTGTGGAATGATCATCGGCTATGTGGCGGCTCGCATCTTTCATATGGAATTAAGCCGGAGAAAAGCCATGACCTTTCTCATCGGTATACAAAATACGGCTCTTGCCGTATCACTGGGGATTACCTATTTCGATCCCTTGGCGGCTGTGCCCGGCGGTGTATTGATCGTTTGGGCTAGTGTCTTAGGTACCTTAGTGGCTTCCTTCTGGGCTGGCAAGACGCAAAACACGGTTACAGAAACGTTAAAAAATTAATAATCTGCACGAAAAAGTAAAATACCAACGTAAAACTTCCTCTTGCCGTAAAGTGACTGGAACATACCTTGAAAATTTACTTATGCCGTATAATGAAAAGTGGTTTCTTTTTTTCCTGTATCGCTTGACTTATGTGTTATTTTTCTATAAAATATAACATATAATAAAATAGTTATGTGTCGATGAGGACTCATTTGTTGTACGCTTTTGTGCGCGCAAAAATGGGCCCTTTTTTTCCTTAGAAAGGGAGATGATCTTATGGAGCTATTGAATTCAATTGTATCAAGTATTAATTCATTCTTATGGACGTACATTATTATTACGCTGTTGGTTGTAGCGGGTTTTTATTTTACGTTCCGCTTGCGTTTCGTACAGCTGCGCTATTTTACCAACATGTTCAGCCTCATCGTGTCCTCTGTGAACACAAAGACCAGAGGCAATGAAATTTCTCCGTTCCAGGCGTTTTGCGTTAGTACGGCATCCCGTGTTGGTGTAGGGAACATTGCCGGTATTGCCATCGCTATTACGACCGGTGGTCCTGGTGCCATTTTCTGGATGTGGTTTATTGCCATTATCGGTTCGGCTACGGGTTTTGTCGAAAGTACGCTGGCTCAGATTTACAAGGTGCCGGCTAAGGGCAAACAGGGTGAAACGACCTTCCGCGGCGGCCCGGCATATTATTTGAAAAATGGTCTGGGGCATGGTATCTGGGCTGCAGTATTTGCCGTCTTGATTTCCATTACCTACGGTTTGATCTACAACTCCGTACAGGCTAATACCATTGCCTTGTCCCTCAATGCGGCTTTTGGCATTGATAAAACGATCATCGGTATTGTCGTCATGGTCCTTTCCATTGCCGTTATCTGCGGCGGCTTGGGCCGTATTGCCCGTGTAACGGAATGGATGGTACCGCTCATGGCCGGTCTTTATATTATCGTTGCCTTAGGGATCATGATTTATCATATCGATCTTTTGCCGACGGCGTTTGGTATTATCTTCCGCGATGCCTTTGATTTCCAGGCTGTCTTTGGCGGCGGCATGGGTGCTGCTGTTCTTACAGGCTTCAAGCGGGGCCTTTTCTCCAATGAAGCCGGTGAAGGTTCCGTTCCTAACGCAGCGGCTACGGCTGATGCCGATCACCCTGTAGTACAGGGCCTGATTCAGGCGTTCGGCGTTTACGTAGATACGCTCTTTATCTGTTCGGCTAGTGCTTTTATCGTGCTCCTCAGTGGTTCCTATGAAAGTTCGGGTTTGACAGGGGTAGAATTGATCCAGTGGGATCTGTCCCAGTACTTCGGCAGCATTGCACCGACGGCTGTATCAGTCCTGATTTTCCTCTTTGCCTTCAGCTCCATCATTGGCAACTACTACTATGGCGAAATCAACATCGGCCATTTAACTCAGAATAAATGGGCTATGCATGTCTTCCGTTTCTTCATTGCCGTTATGATTTTCTTTGGCTCCGTTGCTGAGCTGCCCTTGGTTTGGAATCTGGCTGACTTGTTCATGGCTTTCCAGGTACTGACCAACGTCACGGCTATCCTCATTCTTTTCCCAAGAGCAAAGGAAGCTCTGGACGATTATGAAAGACAGCGCAAGGCTGGTGTTAAGTCGCCGGTATTCTTCAAGAATGCCCTTTCTAATGTTAAAGGTGTTGTTTGGTGGAATAAAGACTAACCTGACTATCTTGATATTAGCTGTACCTGATGTAATACATTCTGAACCGCATGCCCAGTGCTTGCGGTTCAGTTTATTTTATGGGGAGCCTATAGTACGTTATGAATTGCACGACCATATGGTGAAAATAAATTTTGCATTATAAAATACAAATGCGAATAATACGTATAACGCATATGCATGGTATTGTCTAGTACAAATTTATATACATCTTCTGGAAATGGTTATTTGTATACTATGAATAGACTTGTTGCTATTTTATAATTTTATGACTATAAAACTTAACATTATGACCTCTTTTTATTTCGTTAATAAAGTGATTTTTGACGTGTAAATTAAAGAAGAGGGGCCCTCTATGAGAGGAAAATTAAATCGTCTTTATATCTCTTGACAGTGGATATGTTTGATTGTATATTGAGGGCAAGAGAAGTACCGTAGGGCGTGGCACAAACGAATAGGAGAAAGCAGAAGCGGTAAACGGCTGCGCACTTAGTTATTTCAATTTGTCAATTTTTAAAGAGGAGTGATGGTTGATGGAACAAGTTACGTTAAAAATGGTACAAGAAGCACAGGAACGGCTCAAAGGTGTAGCCCAGAAAACAGGCTTATCGTACTCCAATTCTGTGAGCAAGCTCTCTGACTGCAAGGTATATTTGAAGATGGAAAACCTGCAGCGCACAGGGTCCTTTAAATTACGCGGTGCCTACAACAAGGTGGCCTCCCTGACGCCGGAAGAACGGGAAAAAGGTGTTATTGCTGCGTCGGCAGGCAACCATGCTCAGGGCGTTGCCTTAGCGGCCAGTGTCTACGGCTGCCAGTCCACGATTTGTATGCCGAAGCACGCACCTTTGATGAAGGTAGCTGCGACGAAGGGCTACGGCGCCAACGTCGTTCTCCACGGTGATTTCTTTGATGAAGCCGCTGCTAAGGCAGAAGAACTGACAAAAGAACATGGCTATACCTTTGTACATCCTTTCAACGATCCGGAAGTCATTGCCGGTCAGGGAACCATTGCCCTGGAAATCATCGAACAAATGCCTGACGTAGATGCGATTGTCGCGCCTATCGGTGGCGGCGGCCTCATTTCCGGCCTGGCTGTAGCAGCTAAGAGCGTCAATCCGAAGATTAAGGTTATCGGCGTGCAGACGGCTAACATGCCTTCCATGAAGAATTCTATCGATCACGGCAAAATCCTGACCTGTAATGGCAAGGCGACCCTGGCGGACGGTATTGCCGTTAAGACACCGGGCGATTTAACCTATGACATTTGCAGCCGTTATCTCGATGATATTGTCATCGTCGACGAAACGGAAATTGCCGGTGCCATTCTCTGGCTCCTCGAACGCTGCAAGGCTGTTTCCGAAGGTGCCGGTGCGGTCCCGGTGGCAGCCCTCATGAACGGCAAGATTTCCGGCCTTCATGGCAAGAAGGTAGCTGCCCTCATCAGTGGCGGTAACATCGACGTCAATAATATGACGCGTATCATCAACAGCGGGCTCCTGCGTTCGTGGCGGAAAGTATTCTTCTCGACGATCATCCCTGATCAGCCGGGCGAACTGGTCAAACTCTTGTCCCTCATTGCCGAAACCAACGCCAACGTTCTTTCTGTTACGCATGAACGGAGCCAGCACGGTGTCGGCATTGGCTATACGGCCGTTTCGTTTGAACTGGAAACAGCCAATGAAAAACATGTAGAACATCTGATGGAACTCCTGCGTGACCAGCACTATCAAGTCACTATTAAATAATCTACCTGCTATACCTAGTTTTATACTACCCTAACAGATAGGAGAGACATGACTTATGGAAGAGAATGGAAAAATGGAGCGTGGTTTAAAACCGCGCCACGTAGAAATGATTGCCTTAGGTGGTACCATTGGCGTCGGCCTGTTTATGGGTTCGGCCAATACGATTATGATGGCTGGTCCGTCAGTCCTCTTGTGCTACGCATTGACGGGTGTCGTCATGTTCTTCATCATGCGCATTATGGGGGAAATGCTCTATCAGGAACCGGTAACGGGCTCCTTTGCAACGTATGGTCATAAATATATTAGTCCCTTTGTAGGGTATCTTACAGCCTGGAGCTATTGGTTTATGTGGGTCGTCGTCGGCCTTTCCGAAGTAACGGCTGTCGGCATTTACGTACACTATTGGTTCCCGGCTGTGCCACAGTGGATTTGGTGGCATGCTCATCGTTGCTATTGCCAACATGGCGGCGGTCAAGTATTATGGTGAGTTTGAATTCTGGTTTGCCCTGATCAAAGTTACGACGATTATCGTCATGCTCGTCGTCAGTGCAGCGGTCATCCTCATCGGCTTTGGCAACGGCGGCGTACCTGTAGGCTTTGAAAATCTCTGGGTCAACGGCGGCTTTATGCCTAACGGCTGGGGCGGTATGCTGGCTGCTATGTGTGTAGTTGCCGCATCTTTCCAGGGCGTCGAGCTTATCGGCATTACGGCCGGTGAAGCCCAGGATCCGAAAAATACGCTCCGTAAGGCAACGAAGAACATCGTCTGGCGTATTTTGATCTTCTATATCGGCTCTATCTTTGTAATCCTTTGTATTTATCCGTGGAATCAGGTCAGCCTCATTGGCAGTCCTTTCGTCATGACCTTTGCCAAGGTCGGTATTACGACGGCAGCGGGCATCATCAACTTCGTCGTTCTGACAGCAGCACTTTCGGGCTGCAACAGCGGTTTGTACAGTTCAGGCCGTATGCTTTACACGCTGGCTCAGAATGGCCAGGCACCGAAGATTTTTGCCAAGCTCTCTAACTCCGGTGTACCCCGTAACGGCATTGGCGTCACCATTGGCTGCCTCATCGTCGGCGTTATCCTCAATTATCTCATTCCCGATTCCAAGTTGTTCCTCTATCTTTACAGCGCGTCTGTATTCCCGGGCATGATCGCCTGGTTCGTACTGGCTTATTCACAAAAGAATTTCCGTAAATACTGGGGCAAGGACGTCATGGCGGCCCATTCGTTTAAATCGCCGCTCTTCCCGTACGCCATCTGGTTCTGAATTGCCTTCCTGGTTCTCGTCACCATTGGCATGCTCTTTAATCCGGATACGCGTATGTCCCTCTTCTCGTCGTGGGCTTATATCGCCGTCATTACAGCAGCCTATTTCCTGAGTGGCTGCAACAAGAAAAAGTACGATCGTGACGGCCATCTCATTACGGAACCGGTACAACAAGAAGTGATGCGTCAAGACGTGATTAAAGAGTAAGGTATCCATCCTCAGCCGGCCTGTATGGCCGGCCGGGGATCCTGTCTGGCGGCAGGGTGGAAAATTATGCCGTTATGACATATAATAGACATATACCAAAATTATTTGATGAAGGAGATGTAGTGTATCATGGCAGTAAATGTAATCAGTACAGAAAAAGCACCGGGTGCAGTAGGCCCATATTCACAGGCTATTCAGGCAGGGGATTTCCTCTTTGCTTCCGGCCAGATCGCCATTGACCCGGAAAAGGGTAAAGTTGTTGGTGGCGGCGTCGTCAACCAGGCGGAACAGTGCATGAAAAACGTTGGCGCTATCCTGGCAGCTGCCGGTGCTTCCTATGACAACGTCGTAAAGACGACGGTGTACATTACCAATATGAATTTCTTCGGCGCTGTAAACGAAGTATATGGCAAGTATTTCCAGAAAATGCTGCCGGCCCGTTCCTGCGTAGAAGTAGCTTCCTTACCGAAGGATGCGTTGGTTGAAGTAGAAGTAACAGCGTACCTCGGCAAATAAAAGTCCGTATATGAAAAAAGGTAGTACCGTGGCAACAGCGTTGTCAGGGTACTACCTTTTTTATTTTGCCTTAGTCCGTTACCGGAGCAGCTTCTTTGGGCCGGATAATGGGCAGGATTTTGCTGCCTTCGTCGAGTAAGCGGGCCCGGCCGTTCGTGCTGTTCGTCAGGGCCTCTTGAAAAGCTATAGCCTTTTCTTCCGGTACCTGCATGGTAAAAGTCACGTCGGCACCAAACGAGCGGTCCGTAATGGTGCCAGCATAGCTTTCCATGAGCCGTTCGATGGTGCTGATGTAGGGATAGCCAAATTCGTAGATCAGGACCGTGTAGGGGAGGTAGTCGGCAATATCAGCGGCGTCCAAGGCAACGACCACGCTGTGGCCGTAGGCACGGATGAG
>ERZ772901.2247-NODE-2247-length-12674-cov-2.848879_pt1 | contig 12674 bp, 9 predicted proteins | sample MGYA00512123_ERZ772901 | MGnify/ENA primary metagenome ERZ772901 (study PRJEB29015, sample SAMEA2737711) | human gut metagenome | biome: human gut; feature: human-associated habitat; material: faeces | place: China | collected 2012 ...
ATCTCTACTTCCCGTTCTGTCGCACAGCCAAAACTCAATCCATTTTCACAGGCACGAACTACCGCATCACGAATCACCGGATGATTATGTCCTAAAATCATCGGTCCCCAGGAGCAGATATAATCCAGGTATTTCTGTCCATCTACATCAAAAATACTGCTTCCTACTGCTCCCTGTATAAATCTTGGAGTCTCACCGATTGCCCCATAAGCACGAACCGGACTGTTTACTCCGCCTGGAATTCGATTTACTGCACGTTTAAATAATTCTTGTGATTTTGCCATTATCCAATTCTCCCTTCATCAATAAAACGTGCAAGTTCTTTAGCACTTGTAGGTGATCCAAATTGATCAGAGGCAATTGCTAGAGTTTCACCTTTATTTACTTTTTCTAATAAATCATTAATAAAATTATTTCCCAAACCATAGACCCATGTACTTCTAATAATAAAATGCTTATAAGTAAATTCTTTAACATATTGTTCTCCAGCTAATTTAGATTTACCATAAGCTGTTTGTGGTCTTGTTTGATCAAACTCATTATAAGGTTGATCACTTTTCCCATCAAAAACATCATCTGTAGAAATATGAACCAATTTAGCTTCTAATTTTCTAGCAATAATAGATAAATTTCTAGCACCTAAAGCATTAACTTTATAAGCTTTAGAAATATCATTTTCACATTCCTCTATATTTGTAAGTCCTGCACAGTTAATAATAATATCTGGTCTATTCATTTCCCCAAAACGTAAGACCTCATCTGTGTCTGTAATATCCAAATCGTCTATGTCAGTATCAAGAACTTTGAATTCAAGTTTATCAATAATTTCGAGATTCATCTCGTATGTCTTGCCAAATCCAACGCCTGGATCAAGAATGATCCTATCATCTGCAATCCCCGCGTCCTTCGCAATCTTCACACATTCTTTCATGTCATCCATAAAGTCTGCAAGGAAATTCTGATAATCTGTATTCTCACGATTATGCATCAGACAACACGCTACTCCTGTTTTTGCTATCAATCCTGCCATCTTAGAATCGTATTTTAATCCCCAGATATCATTCACAAGATCCGCACCTGCTTCAATTGCCGCTGCTGCAACTGCACTTTTATAAGTATCAATCGATACCGGAATATCAAATTCTTCTTTGAGTTTTCGGATTACTGGAACAACACGCGCAATTTCTTCCTCTTCTGTAATCTGTACATGTCCCGGACGAGTTGATTCTCCACCGACATCAATGATGTCCACACCTTCCTGAATCATCTGCTTCGCATGTTCGATTGCACGATCCAATCCGTCGTATCTTCCTCCGTCAGAAAAGGAATCCGGTGTTACATTCAGAATTCCCATGATATAGGTATTTTTCTTCAGGTCAAATTCTTTTCCGCCAATTCTCATATCTCTATCTCCATATTCTTCTCTTCTTCCGTCCAGTTACACTGTTTCTGTGCCGGACAGGAATGGCACATACGCGAGCGTTTATCACTATCATAAAACAATTCCTCAATCGGTTCCATTCCCTCATGTTTTCTGCGATGACCACGGATAGCCAAAAGAATCTGCTGCTGTTCCTCTTCTGTAAACTGTGCATCTTCAGGTAATGTTGTTAAAATCTCTTTTGCAATCTTTTCTCCAGCTACTTCATGCGGAATTGTCCATTTATATTGAAATGATTTTCCAATGTCATGAAGTACTGCTGCCGTATAGATCACATCTTTCTCAAACCCAAGGTTCTCTTCCAGATTTTTAATATATGCGATCCTTGCTACATCCAGAAGATGTGTCATCTGATGACAGCAAAAGATACGCTCCTTCTCTAACCGCTTGATTCTTCCATAATAATCCTGATAGATCCAGTGATGGACCACTTCATTTAACCGATACATATTTTCCTGTTTCAAGTCTGTTCACTTCTTTTCCTTTACGTATTCTTTATCTTCCAAGCATACGGAAGAATCTTTCTTCTAATGTCGGGTCTGTCTCAAACACACCTCTCCGTGCCAATGTAACTGTCTGACTTCCCGGTTTCTTGATTCCGCGCATTGTCATACACATATGCTCTGCTTCCACCATAACGAGAGCTCCCTTCGGCTGCATATACTCCATCAATGCGTCTGCAATCTGTCCTGTCAGCTGCTCCTGGAGCTGAAGTCTTCTTGCAAATACTTCTACCGTACGCGCCAGCTTACTCAGTCCTACCACCTTACCATCCGGAATATAGGCAATATGGGCTTTTCCATAAAAAGGCAGTAAATGATGCTCACAGGTTGAATAGAATGTAATATCTTTCTCTATCACCATCTCACTGCTTTCTACCGTAAATGTCTTCATAAGATGAACTCCCGCATCTTCTTCCATTCCACCATATATCTCTTCATACATTCTGGCGATCCTGTCAGGTGTATCTATAAGACCTTCGCGGTTCACATCTTCACCGATTCCTTCCAACAAAAGACGGACTGCCTGTTCTACTTTTTCATGATCTATCATTTTATATTTCTCTCCTATATCTCACTGCCGGTTATTCAACACGATCCGCTGAACCTCCCCAAGATAAGACAGGGATCCGCATGCAAGAATCACAGTTTTCTGCGCAATATCCTTGCCTTGGGTCATTGCCTCTTTACTTGCATCCTCAACAGCTGTTCGGATGGTCTGTTCAGCTTTCACTTTCTGACAATGTTTCTTCACTACTTCTGCCAGCTTTTCTGCCGGAAGCGTCCTCTCCTTATTTGGAAGACTAACAGTATATATACTTTCTGCCAACGGGCAAAGAATAGATGTGATTTTCTCATATTCTTTATCTTTAAAGACTCCCATGATAAAGATTTTCTTATAATCCGAAAAATAACGTTCTACCGTCACTTTCAGCTTTAATGCTGCGTCTTCATTATGCGCTCCGTCTACGAAAAATAACGGGGACTCTGACAGGCAGGTAAATCGTCCTGTCCATCTCGTCTTTGAAAGCCCCTCTCGCACCTGCGCTTCTGTAATTCGATACCCCAATCTGTTCAGACAGCGGATAACTTCGAGCGCTGTTGCAAGATTCTCTCTCTGGCACTGGCCTGCAAGCGGACTATGCATCTTTTCATATTCTTTATAAGAAAATGTAATTCCGTGGTAGGAATCTTCAAAAATCATCATCTGTTCAGGCTGCGCTTCTGTGAAAGGACATCCTTTTTCTTCTGCAGTTTTTTTCAGAATCTCCCGGACATTTTCTTTCTGCTTCGCAGATACTACTGCACATCCCGGCTTAATGATTCCAGCCTTGTTCTGCGCAATCTCTTCCAACGAATCTCCGATCACACCAAGATGATCCACACTGATCGTTGCAAATGCTGCACACACCGGTGCTCCGATGATGTTCGTCGCATCCAGAATTCCTCCCAGACCGGACTCCAGTACGACCAGATCACATTTTTTCTTCTTAAAATACAGAAAAGCTATTGCCGTTTCTGCTTCAAAGACTGTCGGAGATTCCTCTCCGACCGCCTCCATCCGGGCAATAGCTTCTTTTACATTCTCTGTCAATTCTGCAAATTCATCTTCCGGAATCCATGTTCCGTCAATCTGAATCCGCTCCAGATAAGAGATTACTGTCGGTGAGACATAGCGCCCGGTTCTGTATCCTGCCTCACTTAATATTGTTGAAGTGTATGCAAGCACAGATCCCTTGCCATTCGTTCCTGCAATGTGTATAAACTTTAAGTCATCCTGTGGATTCCCAAGCTCACGCAACAGACCTCGAATCGTATCTAAGCCAAGTACACTTCCGTATTTCGACATCTCGTCCAAATATACCCTTGCTTCTTTATAGGTCACGTTTTGTTCCCTCTCTATTCTTTTTTCTAATCAAACAGTCTTATAATACCACTATTCTATCTTTCTAACAAGTTCTAACAAAGTTTTTTTGCATCTGTTTTACATCTGATATAATAAAGCATTGCAAATACATGCGGCAATATTGCTTCCACCTTTTCTTCCCCGTGCCACGATCGACGGTGTATCTTCCAGACTTAAGATCAGTTCCTTTGACTGCACGACATTTACAAACCCTACCGGAACTGCAATGATTAATTCCGGATTAATCTTTCTTTCTTTGATCAACTCATAAAGCCGTACCAATGCTGTCGGTGCATTTCCAACTGCAAAGATAGCCTCTCTTCCCAGTGCAGCTGCCTTATCCATACTTGCCACCGCTCTTGTTGTGCCATTCTTTTTCGCCATCTCTGCCACATCTTCATCCGACATAAAACAAAGCACTTCACTGCCATACTCTGCCAGACGTTTCTTATTAATTCCTGCTTTTCCCATCTGTGTATCTGTAATAATCGGCACACCTCTGCGGATAGCATCCTTTGCTTTCTCCACAACACCTTCTGTAAAAACAAGACTGTCCGCATACTCAAAATCAGCGCTTGTGTGAATACAGCGTTTCACGATCAGTTCTGTCTCCGGACAGAGAATCTTTCCCATCTCTTTTAATTCTTCTGTTATAATCTCAAAACTTCTCTTCTCTATTTCAGAAGGAAGTACCTGTTCTATCTCTGAAAGCATCTCTAATTTCCTTTCACTTTATTCTCTGCGGAATCCCACACACAACACGTTCTACACAATCTGCCTGTTCTGCAAGTTCCGTCATGACACGCCCGTGAAATTCCCTGTATTCTCTTTCAAAATCATCGATAGGTACAAGACCGTATCCTATCTCGTCACTAATTAATAATTGAAGGCTTCTATTGTTCTCAAGTATCGTCAGTAACGCTTCCTTTGTTCTTCCTTCCAAAAGCCAGCGCCTTGTAAATGAATGGAATTTATTGATTGCCACACAATTTTCAATCTCATCCAGCGAACAATTGATCCCGTCTGTCAGCTCAAGTCCCGGATAAATTTTCGTTGCATACTGTGCTTTTCCCTGGAATGCACCACCTATAATTATATGAGCTCTATTTTCTTTCTGACACATCACCGACTCTCCTGATTTGTTACTCTCCACGCCAGGTTTTTCTGTTCTATTGACTAGCGTATCCGGTTTCTTTTTCTGCTGTGTAATTCCATAAATAACTTCTGTCACCTGATCTGCCATCGCTGCAATTTCACGGTTGATCCTGCCAAGAATCCTTTTGTATTCTTTCATCTCCGGCGAATCCGGAACCGATTCGGAAAACACTTCATTTGTCACGATCACCAGATTCGAACACTGTTGATTCAATTCTCGGATCCCTTCCAGAATGGCTTGATCTGCATGACATCCTGCACCGGATTCCATATACATTTCATTTGCCACGAGATTCGACATACATTCGAGAAGCACATCTGAGCCTTGTAATGATCCCTCTTCCAAATGTAGCTTAAGTCCTGTATACCACTCTAATGTCTCAAACCCTTTTCCTTTACGAAGCATCCGATGTCTCTCAATCTTCTTTTCTGTCTCTTCCCCATAAGGATACATGGTTGCAATATAAAAGAGAGGCTTCGGATCCTGCCTGTTCCATTCACAGATCCGGCTTTCCGCATAAGCTGATTTTCCGCTTCCGCTGCCTCCTGTTACTAACTCAAGCATTCTCCTTCACCTCTCCCTGAATTTATCAATTCAACCTGATCATAAACAAAGTATAGCATATAACAAACTTGATGTGGGATTAAATTTCTTATAGTTCTATTACATCCAGATCATCCGGCACAAACAGATTTCCATCATAATAAACTTTGCCTTCTTCCAGATACAACTCCTGTCTGTGTTCAATATTCTTATCTTCTGTATGATACAGAATCAGATTCTCCACATTCAGGTCTGATGCCATCTCACATGCATCTTTTACTGTGGAGTGATGCTTCTCATATGGCTTGAATTCATCCGCCTGTCCGTAGAGACAGAATGCCTCATGCAAGAGCCATGTACTGTTCTCAGCATATTTCTGCTCCAGTTCATTGTACGGCTCATCTCCGCAACAGGTCAGTTTCTCATCCTCATCTAACTGCATACAAAATCCAAACTGTTTTGCCTTTGTAGAATGAATATCGAAAAATGTTACTTTCTTTCCAATAATCTCACGTTCTTCTCCATCTTCTACTACGACCATGTAAAGACGATCATCTATATATTTCATCTCCTTCGCCGAAAGAACTTCACCTGCCATCTCTTTCAGAATACGGATTACTTCTTCGTGTCCGTAAATTGTAGCTTCTCCTTCGTATTTTCCTCTATTCATATTCTGAAGAATCATACGCATCATCCAGATAATTCCAAGAAGATGGTCGATATGCTTGTGTGTCACAAAAATATCTCTCATATCCATCCAGTTAAGTCCTGCTGCTTTTAACTGATGAAGAATCGTATTTCCGCCACCACCGTCTACCATAAAATGACGGTCGTCATCACTGATCACAAAGCATGTGTTATAACACTCCGTAACGGTTGCATTTCCTGTTCCAAGTATTGTAAGCTTCACTTTTTTCTCCTTTTTGTCTGACCTGACAGTTATTTTCCAAATCTAAATTCTTCATAATCTTCCGGCAGGAATCTATGGTAAATGATATGGCATCCTTCATCTTTAAAGCAATACCGGTAAGTATCCTCCGGATCATTTTCAAAGCAGATCATATAATCAAATTCATCGCTGTGCATCTCTTCGATCGTAATCTGATCCGAATGCTGACGGAACAGTTCAAAGATATCTTGCATCTTGCAGCCATGATGAGAGATCAACCCAATCAGGTCTTTGATGAATTCATTCTCTTTCATATTATTGTGTACATATTCTGCACCTTCCTCCGGAATATGAAAACAGAACCGCTCCCCCTTATTTGTCACTTCAACACTTCCAAGCTTCCCTTCTTCATACTCAGAAAACCGGCTCAATTTTTCCTGCATTCCTGTCTCATCCACATCTAACTGAAAGAAATGATTCAGAGAACTCAGCGGATAATACAGACGAATCTTCTCCTTACGGTAGCCCAGCTTCGCCTGTTCTTCCTTTATTACATCTATAATATTTTTCTCAAGTCTTGCAAAATCCATGATTTTATAATCCTTTTCATCTGAAATATATTTGGCTTCAAACAGTTTCTATTCTTTTTCTTCCGGTCTTTTATTATAGAAGAACATCCATGCCGCCATTGTGAGAATGATCACATATCCAAGCACACTGTACTTGTCCGGAACCTGTCCGAAAAGAAAATATCCGAGAATCGTAGAGAAAATAATCTGAGAATAATCATAGATTGATATCTCTTTCGCAGGTGCATGATAATATGCTGCGGTAATTCCAAATTGTCCTCCTGCTGCCGCAAGTCCGGCACCAAACAGTGCCAGAATCTGCGCTCCTGTCATTGGATGGAAATTAAATAACAGATACGGAAGTGTCACGATGCAGGAAAACCCTGAGAAAAACAGAACAACAGAGCTTCCTTTCTGACCTCTCTGACCAAGAATCCTTACCATTGCATACGCAATACCGGCACCGATTCCCCCACATAGACCGATCACTGACGGAAAGAGTTCCATATTTGTAAAGGTTGGCTTAATGATAAACAGGCTTCCGATAAATGCAACAAAAATTGCAATTGCCTGCGCCGGTTTTAATTTCTCTTTCAACAGAAGAAACGAAAATAAAATAACAAAAAACGGAGACATTTTGTTCAGCATAGATGCATCTGAAAGTACCAGATGATCTACTGCATAAAAATTACAAAGGATTCCCAGCGTGCCAAATGTTGCACGCAAAACCATATAACCTAAGTTTCCCTTCTTGATTTCAAATCCGTCACCACTTCGCACAATCATTATAAGTGCAACAAAGAATGCAACCAGATTTCGGAAAAAGCTTTTCTGTATGGACGGCACATCCCCCGCAAGCCTGACACAGGCACCCATTAACGCAAATGAAAATGCCGACAATATAATAAAGCAAATTCCTTTATTTCTGGAACTCATAATTTCTAACCCCTTTTCTCTTATTACAAAACTACAATTTCAAACAAATTCCATCTCCTATTAGTATAATTTTCGTCTTACAAACTGTCAATCCAAAATATTGTAACTGTTCAGAGCCAAGCAAAATTTCAAAAAAAGGTATAAAATACTTGCATTTTTTAAACTGTTTTTGAAATTTTATTTGGCGGATACGCCAACCTCCAAAATGCGTAGTATTTTGGAGGTTAGCTCTGAACAGTTACAAATTATTTACAGAACAATATCATCCATCTTCTCAAATCCATTCATGGAATAAGATTCTATCATATTTCCGCTTACAAGATAGAATACGTCACCAATATACAGTCCTCTGCTGCCTTCATATCCGCTCAGCTGTCTGCTCATGACTTCTTTGAATCCTTCTGCCTCATCATACGTATACAACTGATAAGTCACTCCATCATGATAGGTAACAAACCCGAACAGATTCTTCTGAACATCTACAAATACACCTTTATAATTGTATCCTACATCTGTGCCATAGCTTTCTTCAATTGTATACTTATTTTCCTCTGTTACATTGGATGGATCTGTAACATTAAACATCGAAAGTTTCACACCTTCTGTTGTAAATCCATCTTCACTTACATCCATCCCTATGCCAAGCAGTTTTCCGTCTCCATATGGATGCAGATATTCGGAAAATCCAGGAATCTTAAGCTCTCCAAGAATCTTCGGATTCTCCGGGTCTGAAAGGTCTACCGAGAACAATGGATCCACCTGACGGTAAGTAACGAAATATCCTGTATCTCCCATAAATCTTGCGGAATAGATTATTTCATCCTTTGCCAGATTGTGAATGGAGCCAATGATCTCCAGTTTGTCATTCAGTACATAAAGTGAATTTGTACCAGGTACCGCATCCTTAACATTTTCAGCAACGGCTTTTTCAGTCTTATCTGCCGTCTCATTTAATGGCATAATATCATCATTCGAATAAATCTCATCGATTGTTGTAACTAATCTAAGGTTTCCTTCATACTCATCAATGCTGAAAGAATCGTTCAGCATTCCTTTGATCTTCGTCTGAGCAACACCAACAAGCTTTCCATCTGTATAAGAAATCTTGCGGATCAATGTTCTGCTCACATCTGAATCTTCATAATAATTACTTGTAATATAAATATTATTTTCGCTTACATAACACACATCCGAATAACCAAAAACAGCCTTACTGTCTGTTTTTTCTGATGGATTATCTAATGAAAATGCTGTAATGATCGTATATTCATTTCCTTCTGCTTCCTGTGGCATATAAATATTTTCTGCTTCAATAGATTTTCCCTGCACTTCCGGAATATACCACAGATCTCTTGCTGTAACATTGTCTTCGTAAGGATGGAACTGACTAAGCACATAGACATATCCATCAACAATCCTGGATGTATTATATCCTCCGCTCTGTTCCATGTTACCGATCTCTTTCGGATTTGACGGGTCACTGATGTCATATACCTGGACATACGTATTGTTCTCATAATATCCATCATAAGCTTCTGAATCCTCTGAATTTCCGACTTGTCTTCCTAACGTACCGAACAGAACTAATTTATCATCCTGTACATAAATGTCTTCTACATAGCGTTCTGCATCCTGTTCGATCGAGGCCAGCTTTTCCATGGACCCATTGTCAATAGCTGTGATTGTCACAACACTCCGACACAGTGTATAAATGTTTTTTCCATCGGTTTTGACAATATCGGCTTCCCCCACGCCGTTCTCACGGAGATTCGTATCTGAATAAGCTCCGGTATCACTAACATTACTACTTTCTGCTGATGCTGCGTCTGATGAAGATGCACTTTCATACATTCCAATGGCCATACTGTTGTTGTCCCGTGCCATCTGCTTATTGTACTCTTTGATACATTTTTCAATTTCTTTATAATCTTTCGCTGTTATAAGTGTCTGGGTTGTCTCTTTCTGATCTGCTGCTGATGCGATAGTCGCTGCATCTAATGTTTTGTTGTTTCCTTTGTTGATCTGCTTGATTCCAACTGTCGCTCCAACTATCACACAGACACATGCCGCCGCTGCGATCGGAACGATACGTTTCCAGTTCTTTTTGTTCTTTTTCGTTTTTGATCCCTGCTGCTTTTCTTCCTGTCTTGCCTGAAGCATTTTCTGAATTGCCTCCGGCTCCAGTGAGTCCGGAAGGATCACATCATCTGCCATCTGTCTCAAATCTTGTTCTAAACGCTTTTCATTCTCAATCTTCTTATTGTTCTTTTCTCTATTTTCTTCCATCTTTTCCGCCTCCTTCTTCTATTTTTTTCAACTCCAGCTCTTATAGATCATCCTGCTTCCAACATCTTACGCATCTTCCCAAGTGCCCTGCTTTTCTTTGATCGAACCGTTGCTGCATTCATCTCAAGCATCTGCGCAATTTCCTCACTTCCATATCCAGCGAATACAGAATACGAAAGGATCATACGCTCTTCTTCCTCAAGCCTTGCGAATGCCTCCTTCACATCAAAATGTTGCTCATAGTCCGGTTCGTGTCCAGCCTCTGGTGTCTCTTCCTCTGACACATGATTTCCACGCTTTCCCAACATTTTTCTGCATTGATTTCCTAAAATTGTAAAGATCCAGCTTTTAAAACTACTCTCATTCTTGAGCTTCGCAATATTTTCAAATGCAGATATAACGGTCTCACTTACCGCGTCTTCTGCATCTTCTGTATGCTTCATCATATATAATGCGAATTTATACATTTCCTTGCAAACGCCGGCATATAACAGGGAAAATGCTTTCGTATCTCCATTCTTGGCCTTGCGAACCAATTCCTCTTTGAATTGTATTTCCCTTGAATTTTCTTTATCCTTCATTCGTTCCCTCCTCTCGAATCATCTTTTTCATTTGAAGATTCTTATAACCATTTTTGTGAATCACCTGTATTGGTTCATGAAGTCTATGAATAGTTTCACATTATCTTTATTATAGGTTATATACACTAGAGTCTACAAATAAAAAAACTGTTGCAGATGAAAACTAAGAATTTCTTAATAAAAAGACAGCGAGATACAGGTCTTTTCCATATCTCGCTGTCTTTGGATGATTATTCACTCCTAAAGTGTTAACATATTTTTACTTCATCAATAAGGCTTTTCCTATTAATTCTGCACACTTTTTCAGTTCTGCTTCTGTATGGCTGGACATAAGCGCGACTCTAAGCCTTGCTGCTCCTTTAGCAACAGTTGGATAACGTATCGCTGATATAAAATATCCATTCTCATGAAGATAGTTGGAAACTGTCAGTGCATTTTCCTCATCACCAATAATAACAGGAATTATGGCAGTTTCAGATTTTACATTGATACCATATTTCCCGAGTTGTCTACAAAAATATTTTACATTGTACTGCAATTTTGTTACTCTTGAGATTTCCTTTTCAAGAACTTCGATTCCAGCCAGATTCGCAGCCATGGTTACTGGCGAAAGTGAAGTAGAAAATATGAATCCTCTTGCCACATTTCTCAGATAGTTTATCAGTCTTGTCTCTCCGGCCACATAACCACCTTCGCCACCTATCGACTTACTAAATGTTCCCATTAAAATATCTACCTGTCTTTTTTCCTGCCAGTATTCCCGGATTCCATGACCGGTTTTGCCGATCACTCCTGTGGAATGTGCTTCATCTACCATGGAAAACAATTGATTCTCTTCACAGATATCAAGAAATTCCGGAAGCTTTAATATATCTCCATCCATAGAAAAAACTGCATCACTGACAACAATGCCTGTCTCACATGGATTCTCTTGTATTTTTTTTCGCAGATCATCCATATCATTATGAGCATATGTTACAATTTTGGCTTTTGAAAGACGGCATCCATCAATAATACTTGCATGATTTAATTCATCACTAAAAACAGTATCTCCTTTTTTCACCATTGCGGATATTGTTGCTACATTTGCAACATATCCTGTGTTAAACACGATCGCTGCTTCTGTTTCCTTGTAGGAAGCAATCTTATTCTCCAGTGCATTATGTATCACTGTATTTCCGGTTGTAAGTCTGGAGCCACCGGAGCCAAATCCATACATAGCTGTCGATTCTACGACTGCTGATTTTATGGAAGGATGACTGGCAATATCCAGGTAGTTATTGGATGCCATTAATACATAATCTTTTCCATCTATAGTTACATGTGAACTCTGTGCTGATTCTATTGTCTTCATTGTGCGAAAAAGATGGTTTTCTTTTAAAGATACCAGTGCTTTATCAATTTTATCCCACTTCTGTGGTCTTTTCATATCTGATTTTTTGCAAATCTTTTTGGGTACATTTCTGACGATCACATGCTGATTCTGAAGAAAATCAATTGCTTTTTGTTCTTCTGCATCTGTTCCTCGAAACAGAAATATTCTTCCTCCTTTTTCGCTCCCCATTCTCTTCATCTTCGTGATTCTTCTATAACCGATTTCTTTTGAGCTCACATAACCGGTCACGTACTCGGGATCATCTGAAATACATATCTCACCAATAATACCAGGACAATTTGCCACTTTTGTCGCAAGTACAATTGCTTCTTCATAATGATTCTTCTCGTTTCCGATTCTGTCCCCTTTCATTCTCTCCTGATCCATATTGGTAGCACGAATCCCACGTTTTTTATCCGGTTCTAAACGAATGAGCCTGTCAACATCAAGAAGCATAGCTCCTCTCATGGCATAAGTTTCATCTAAGAATTG
>ERZ772901.2249-NODE-2249-length-12662-cov-281.128500_pt1 | contig 12662 bp, 9 predicted proteins | sample MGYA00512123_ERZ772901 | MGnify/ENA primary metagenome ERZ772901 (study PRJEB29015, sample SAMEA2737711) | human gut metagenome | biome: human gut; feature: human-associated habitat; material: faeces | place: China | collected 2012 ...
CGAGCTTATATCCCCATAAATAAATTTAGGGGCTTTACGCTCGCATTTGGTAAAAGCCATATTGTGAACCTAAAAGCCCAATTACACCTAATAATAAAGATACGAAATCTCTTTTTAATACTTTAAATATATTTCGTTCATAGAAAAGATAAGTAATAACTAGAAGAATTATACCGCTGGCAAGTAAGCGTGTATTAACAAGCCATTCAGGTGTGAAATATTCACTACTTATCAAATATTGAACTAAAATTCCTACAAGACCCCACATCGCAGTAGAAGATAATACCATTAAAATACCTTTTAAATGATTGCTCATTGCATACCTCCGTTGTTTTTCCTATTGTTAATATTTTGGTATAATAAAAATAATGATATTTAAATGAGAAAGAGGTGTAATTTATGGAGATTTTTCATAATGATTGGGCTGAATTTTTAAATCCAGAATTGAAGAAACCATATTATTTAGAACTTCGTAAATTTTTAGTAGATGAGTATAAAACAAGACAGATATTTCCAGACATGTATGATATTTTCAATGCTCTCCATTACACAAGTTATCATGATACAAAAGTCGTGATTTTAGGTCAAGACCCTTATCATGGTGATGGTCAGGCACATGGACTTAGTTTTTCTGTAAAACCTGGAGTAAAAGCTCCACCTTCACTTGTGAATATTTTCAAAGAGTTAAAAGAAGATTTAGGCTGTGAAATACCAAATAATGGTTGTTTAAAACCATGGACACAGCAAGGTGTATTATTACTAAACACTGTACTTACAGTGAGAGCACATCAAGCGAATTCTCATCGCAATATGGGTTGGGAAAAATTCACAGATAGAATTATTGAAATCTTAAATGAACGTGAAAAACCTATAGCTTTTGTCTTATGGGGAGCACCTGCTCGCAAAAAGAAAAAAATGATTACTAATCCGAAACATTTCATCGTAGAGTCTGCACATCCAAGTCCATTATCTGCATTTAATGGATTTTTCGGCAGTAGACCATTTTCTAAGGTAAATGCTTTTTTAGAAGCTGTGGGGGAAAAACCTATAAATTGGCAAATTCCTAATCTATGATTAATTTTGCCATATCATCTGGCATAGGACTTGAGATACAAATTTTTTCATGGGTAAAAGGGTGAGTGAATTTTAATTTATAAGCATGAAGAGCATGGTGAGCGATTAAGTCTAATTTGCCACCATAGAGGTCATCTCCTAATAATGGATGACCAAGATAAGACATATGCACACGTATTTGATGTGTTCGCCCTGTTTCTAGCCATAGTTCAATTAAAGAATAATTTTCAAATTCTTTGATTACGCGATAATTGGTGATGGCATGTTTGCCTTCATCATTGACTTCATGCAGAATGATACTATCTTTTTTTCTACCAATAGGTGCATTTATCTGCCCTTGTTTTTGTGAGAGTTTTCCATGAACTAATGCATAGTAATATCTTTGAAATTTTTGGTGGTTATTGGCTAATTGATGTTGTAATTGTGGCATTTTAGCAAAAACGACGAGGCCAGAAGTATTTCTATCAAGGCGATAAAGTGGATGACAGCCTACATTTTGATTAGTTTTAGCAAAATGATACATCACGCCATTAGCTAGAGTATGAGTATTTTCAAATGTCAATGGGTGAGTGAGCATACCAGCTATTTTATCTACGATTAAGAAATAATCATCTTCAAAGACAATATTTAAGGGTATTTGTATAGCTTCTACTTTGGAAGTTACAGGAAGATTGTATTCAATGATGTCATTTGGTTTTACTATTGCCTGTGTAGCGCGAACTTTTTGACCATTTACGAAAAATTCATCTTGTCGTTTGATTTTTTTCCATAATGTAGAAGATATATTTTCATGGCGTTTTAAGTAATCTTTAGCTAATTGTTCTTTGATATCTGCTTTAACGATATATTTAATCATAGATACTCCTTAAGATTTATTGACATCTTTGATTTTTCTATAGGCAGTGTAAACAGCGGTGATTACACCTAAGATGATGCCAATTAAAGTGAAAATAGGTGTAGAGTTAAAGTAGATATCAGCTTTTTGCCCCAAGAAAATACAAACGCCAATAGTGATTACAAAGTGAAAACCAATGCCGGATACAAAGGTAAAAGTTTCCCAAGTTGATTTTGGTGCCATAAAATACCTCTTTTCTAAGTTAATAAATTTAAATAAAAGGTTGTGATTTTTAATGAATAAAACAATAAAAGTAATTTATTTATTGATGATGTTATTGATTGTAAATACTTGTGTAGCTTTTGCTCAAAGTGAAGAAAAAAATACACAAACATATAATTGGCAAGCCTTTGATATTGGACCTGCAGAAGATTATAATTATGCCTTCGATACAAATAGCATAAAATATGCAAGAAATGAAGACGGTTCTATCAATAAGAATATCATTATTTATCAGGAAAAGAAAATAAATAATGTGCCAATGTCTTCAGAATTTAATTATTATACAATCACTCAATGTAAGTTGAATATAGAACAGACTTCTATTTGTTTTGGTGATGAATCTTATTATACGAAAAAGGATAAATTCCGTTGGACTGATACACCAATGTATTTAACATGGATTACAGTTAGCCGTGATTCCATCGGTGGATTGCGCTTTATACAAATCGTAGAATATGCTAGAGCACATGATGATATTTTAACAAGTAGAGCATAATTATGAATTTATAATTTAATGATTAATAGAAAATAACCCTCAATAGTTGTTTTATGGATAACTGTTGAGGGTTATTTATTTTGAGTTATTTTATCTATTTAAAACAAATTTTTCAATGGCTTTAGCTACACCATCATTATCGTTTGTATCAGTTACATAATCGGCGATAGCTTTTACTTTATCAATGCCATTTTCCATAGCAACGCCAAGACCGGCAGCTTTAATCATAGTGTAATCATTGCCTTGGTCACCACATGCCATAGTTTCGGATTGTTTGATATTTAAATAATCAGCAAGATGTAATAATCCAGCACCTTTATCGACATCTTTATGAGTGATTTCTAAGAAGAAAGGAGCGCTTTTAAATACATTGAAATCTTCTTTAATCCATGCAGGAAGTTTTGCGATAGCTTCATCTAAAATTTCTGGTGGATCAATGAACATAACTTTGATGATATCTTCTTCATCTGTAATATCTGTTAAAGGATTGATGATATTGATATCAATTTGATTGATACTAGCTTCATGTTCTGTATATTGGCTAGTTTCGTTAGTGATTAAGCCATGACTAGGAGAGAATGCTTGGCAATGTACGCCTAATTCTTGAGCTAATTGAAATAATTTTTTATAATCTGAGCCTTTTAAAATACATTTAGATACAGCTTCACCAGTTTTAGCATCAACGATTAAAGCACCATTGAAGCTTAAAACATATTCGCCTTCATGAATTAAATCTAATTCTTTAAGTGGTGGTTGAAGTCCAGCAAGTGGTCTACCAGAAGCGAGGACAATTTTTACACCTAAAGCTCTAGCTTGAGCTAAAGTTTCTTTTGTTCTATCAGTGATTTGCTTGTCAGAATTAAATAAAGTGCCGTCCATATCAAGGGCTATTAATTTATACATTAAAAATCTCCTTTTATACGTTTATAGTTATCCGATTTAGTTAATTGTATAACTAAATCTACATCTTTATCAAGCTAGCATCATGAAAAAGATAGAGATATTTTTCTTTAATCGGTTTTCGCATGATTTCACTGGCTGCTTGAGCATAGAGTTCTATTTGCATGGCATATTTTGCTTTAGCTTCTGCTTGTGTGCAATTATCTGTTTTGTAATCCAATAAAATCAAGCCATCATCTTCTTCGACTAATAAGTCGATAATACCTTGGATAAAGATAGTATCATTATCTTCAGCTTGAGGATAATAGACTTTAGCATTAATCATGCGGTTAAAAGCCAATTCTCTTTGTAGTGATTTTGCTTTTTGAATGCGCATGCCTAGCGGTGAAAATAAAAATTCACGGATATTTTTGCGGTAGATTTTATTTATATGCTGGTTGTCAATTATTTCTCTATCAGCTAAATTGTGAAGTTGGGCTAATATGCCTTTATCGGATAAATCGCCATGAAAATCTAAATGTTGCATCACTGTATGCATTAAACTACCATATTCTGTAGCAGTCATTTTTGTTTGTTTTTGTAAGAATTGTGGTCGTTTAAAGCTAGTTTCCGCAAATAGCATTTGAGCATTATCATCTTGAGGAACATAATCGGTTGAAGCAAATTGCTGTTTGATTTCAGTAACGGATAATTTTGCTGGAATGGATAATGCCTCTTGATGAGGATAAGACCAATTCAATAATTTATCAATATTGTCTTTTTGCTTTGTAGCTGGCAATGGTTGTAATTTTTTTACTTTATTGATGATATCTTCATTTACAGTGGAAATTATAGTTTTATCTGTGATATCTAATGAGTTGATTAGAGAAATTTGCCATTGTGAAGGATCATCTAATAAAACAGCACTTTCATTTGTAGCTGATTGACGTAAAGTTAAGCCATCTTTATGGCGAGCGATAGCAGGAGCTAGCCAATCTAAATACGATTTTGCCTGCATGATGAAATAATCAGGTAGAGTTTTTGTCGTCGTTTGCAATTGAGAACAAGCATATTGAGCAAATTTTTCCATATTGCGAACAGTACCTGTGAGTATGAGTTTTTCACGAGCTCTAGTCATAGCTACGTATAATATACGCATTTCTTCAGCTTTATACTCCTTGACGATTTGCTGAATGATAGCTTGGCGAGATAAATTTTGATAGCGATAGTGATGTTTGACATCATTTACATAAAGACCTAAGCCGAGTTTTTTATGAAAGAGAACACTTTCTTGAACATCTTTAAGATTGAATTGTTTGCCGATATCAGCAAGAATTACTACAGGAAATTCAAGACCTTTGCTCTTATGAATACTCATGATACGCACTACATCTTCACTATCACTTAGATTTCTAGCTACAGCTAAATCATTTCCCATATGTTGCATTTTATGGATAAAACGCAAGAAGCGGAAAAGACCACGGAAAGAAGTCTGCTCATAATTGAAAGCTCGATCATAGAGTGCTCTTAAATTCGCTTGGCGTACAGAGCCTTCAGGCAAGCCACCTACATAATCATAATATCCTGTATCATTGAGCAATAGCCAAATCAATTCAGGTACGCTATGACTGCGGGCATAATCTCGCCAATAATGCAATTTGGTGAGAAAATCATTTACTTTAATCTGCAATTTAGCAAATACTTTTTTATCTACAGGGAGTAGTTGTTCTTGTAGTTCATTAATAGATGTCATGAATAATAAAGTTTCATACATATTTAATTGCGGATTGATAAGGCGGATATGAGCTAAATCTTCAACGGTGAAATTAAATATAGGTGAATATAAAATCGCAGTCAGTGGTATATCTTGTTGCGGATTGTCGATTATTTGCAATAATGAAAGCATGATGCGAACTTCTGTTTCTTGGAAATATCCCGTTTCGATAGTGGCATATACAGGAATATTATCTTCGCGAAGTACATCAGCTAATATCTTAGCTTTATCTTGAACAGAACGCAGTAGGATAACGATATCTTTCCATTTTATAGGGCGATAAGTTTTTGTATGTTTGTCAAAGACTAAAGGCTGTTTATTCATCAATTCTTTTATGCGAAGAGCAATATATTTAGCTTCGGCTTGAAAGCCTTGTACAGTGTCTTCATTATCACTATCATCATTATCAGTTAAAGTTAATTTTTGCTGTTTATCCAATAATGTTAATTCAATCGGTGATTTTAAAGTCAAAAATTCACTTTGAGGATAATCAAAACCGCAGTATAAGGCTTCATCTTTACCATAAGATAATTCTCCAGCTTTTATAGTCATGATTTGAGAAAAGATGAAATTGACGCCATCGAGGATTTCCTTGCGACTGCGGAAGTTTTGGGCTAAATCAATGCGAAGACAATCTTCTTCATGAGGGTATTGATGATATTTAGCTAAGAATAATTCTGGCTCAGCTAAACGGAATTTATAAATGCTTTGTTTTACATCGCCGACGAAAAATAAATTTGGTTTAGTGCGTGAAGCGATTAATTTTAAAATAGCTTCTTGAACTCCGTTTGTATCTTGGTATTCATCGACCATGATTTCTACATATTTTTCTTGTAATGTCTGGGCGACTGGTGAAGGTATCAGTTTTTCAGCAGTGGAATTTTCTTCAGCGAGTAATTTCAAAGTGAAATGTTCAAGGTCGGAAAAATCGACTAAAGAACGTTCGTTTTTAGCTTTACTAAAAGCTTGAGAAAATTCTATGGTTATATTACATAAGCTACTGGCTTGTTTATACAATTGAGGCATATCGGAGAGTGTATCTTCAATAGTTTGCGTAAAATAATGCTCTTTTAATTGTTTGATGATTTTTTTAGTTTCATCACGAAGAGCGGAGATGGTAGATTTATCTTCTTCACTTACAGAGAATTTTTTAGAAATTCGCAGAGCTTTAAATTTAAATTCATTGATTAAATTAAAAAATTCTTGCCATGAAGTGTCGATTAAGTTATTTAAATCATAAAGAAAAGCTAAATCTTCACTGGCGATATCTGCATAAGGTGGTAAGTTTAAATCTGTAGCTAATTGATACATCTTTTGGCTATTGTCTATGGCTATATTTAAACCATCTTTGACATTGTTTTTGATTATCTGTAGCCATGGGCAATCATTGAGTTCATCAGCATTATTGATTTGAAAATATGAAGGTAGAGCTTTCAGCCATTGTAGAGGAAAAGGCTGACTGCGAGAGTATTCATATAGCTTTAAGATGATATCATAGGTGCTATCATCGCCACGTTCATTGCCATAGGTGTCAGTGAATTCTAGAAAGTCTTCATTATCATCTTTGTCATAATTCGTTTCAAAGAGTTCTTCAAGTACGTCAAGTTTTAATAATTCAATTTCTTGAGGATTGCCAAGACGAAATTTAGGATCTAAACCTAATTGATGAAAATATTGGCGAATGATATTTTGACAAAAAGCATGAAGTGTGGAGATTGAAGAAGCGTTTAATAATACGAGTTGACGCTCTTTATCTTTATCGGATAATTTCTCTGTGATGGCACTGGCGATACGTTCACGCATTTCAGATGCGGCTGCATTAGTGAAGGTAACGACTAGTATTTGATTGATATCGCAGGTTTTATTTACAATGCGTTGAATTACACGCTCTACTAATACAGAAGTTTTCCCTGAGCCAGCAGCTGCGGCTACGAGGATATTTTTATCATAAGTATTTATAGCTTGTTGTTGCTGTGCTGACCAAGGCATGGAATTCCTTCTTTCTGTTTTAATTTTTCAATGATTTCCTCGTCATTGAGTTGAATTATCTCTCGATAATTATAGCCGGAGATAAATTTATCAAAGCGACAGATAGCGATATATGGACAGTATTTGCAAGCCGTTTCATCTTTTAATTTATACGGTGCGATATCAGCATTGCCCTTTAAGATTTCACTGCCAGCTTCTTTTAAAGTATTTTCGATATGTTTCATCAATAAATCGAATTCTTCTGCTGTTTTTACATAGGAACGACTTTGAGCGGAGATATCATCTTGATTTTTATTTAAACGTACTTTGATGAAATTAGAAGAGTCATCAATTTTTTTGATGATTTCTGGATCTGCTAGTATCCAGCCTGGCATACGCATTTTCTTTTCAATTTCTGTTTTAATTTGTTGAACGGATAATTTATTAGTACCTGTGATGATAGGCGTTTTTAAAAAGCAATATAAAATACCAGCAGGAATGGCATTTTCCATATTATATAATTGCAAAGTAGTATTTTGAGCTACTAAAAGATACGTCAAAAGCTGTAATTTCAAGCCATAATATACTTGTAGTAAATTAATAAAGGCATTGCCTGATTTATAGTCAATGACTAGATAATAATTATCATTAAAATCAATGCGGTCAATCTGCCCAATGATTTCTATTTTGTGATTATCTTCATCTGTGAATAATAAAGGAGGCATGGAGCTATTAGCACCGAAATCCTGCTCTAGAGCTTTAGGTGAAAATTCACTGTGTTTGGCAAATTCCACTAGACGCATCAAAGAATCAATGGATAATTGCTCAATTCTTTGCAAAAGATGTCTATAGCGATTGGAGCTTAAGAGAATTTCATTTTGCAATTTAGGAGCAATTGTCTTGATGATTTGTTTGCAGATTTGTTGACATTGTTCATGAGTTACATCTTGCCATGATATTTGTCGCTTCACGAGGATTTCTCCGAATTGGTGCATGATGGCATGGAGTAAAATCCCTAAATCTGGAGCGGCAAATTTAAATTCTTTGCGTTCTTGCAGATTTAAGGCATAATGAGCAAAATGTTTGAATGGGCAATTAAAGAATTGTTCAAAGCGTGTTACGCTGCCACGAAGTGTTTTGCGTTTCGTATATAATTTACTAGCTAAATCAGCTGGCAATACAGGTTTTGGTGCTTGAGCGAAAATACTTTGCAGTGCTGTAGATAAAGGAACATCAGCAGTTAAGAGATAATTATAAACATCTTGCCAAAATGACGCTAAATCTTCACCATCACGAGCTTGGCGAAGAGCGGAAGTCAAATGGCTAAGTGTCTTTCTTGTTGTAGATACTTGCATAGTTTTTATCGCAAATGAGCTATTTAAAGGATTTTCTTCTAGCGTAAAATCACTTGGATAAGAGATTATTTTATTTAGAGGAATGGCTGTGAACTTTGCTTTAGGCAAAATCTTTTGCAATCTAGTTATCAAGATGGATTTATTCAGTCCAGCTCCTTCACCATCAGCTAGAGCATAAGATACCCAAAGATAATCTGTAGCTAAGGAAAAGCCTTTGTAGAGAAGATATCTTTCCGCAAAATTATCCTCCATTGTACCGCTAGAAATATTCAGCCCTAGGCTTGCCATTAATAAACGTTCAGCATCACTTAAGATACCTTCTGTTTTACTATGGCGAGGCATGATTTTTTCATTAGCACCTAAAATATAAATAGCCTTCTTGTTGTTTAAAGTATTATGCTCAAATGGTGCAAGTGTAACATAATCATATCCAGGTGGTATTAAAGCAATCTGAATACTATCTAAGCCATCATTGATTAATTTTAAATAATTTTCAAGATTGATATAATCCTTGCCACATGTCTGCACTAATTGATCCATCAATTCAATGATATTATCCCAGATTTGGTGATGTTCTTTAGCAAGGGCAATATCATTTTGTTCTTGGGCTATTTTTTCCCATAATTGCAATTGAGTTGGTATTTGTAAATCAATCAGAAAATCATATAGGGCAAGCGTATATTCCTCGATAGTCTGCGAATTTTGGCAAGCAGTGTAGAACTTCTCTAAAGGAGTGACTAAACTGCGTCTAGTTAGATTTATAGCAGTGAAATTAGCCTCTTCTTCCAAATCTGTGCCCATAGAGTCAATCTGTTTATGATGGGAAAAACGCCAATCATTTTCTTCACACCAGCGATTGCGACCGCGAAGACCAAAAGCCAAGACGTAATTTTCTAATTTATCAATAGCTTTGCGAGCGATAGCTTTTTGTTCTGTTAAATTTAATTCTATTTCATCTGTATTTTCTTTGAGATTTTTAAGCGTTTGCAAATATTTATCATTGAAGAAATCAGTCTTAAAAGCTCGAAATAGTGGTTCATATTGCCATGTAGAAATAGCTTCTAGGCTAGAGCGGATTAATTCAGCTAGAGGATGATGAGCAGTTTGTCGCTTGCTATCGCTGAAATAAGGAATATTAAAATTATTTAGGACTGCTTGTAATAATTCGCTATAATCTTCACTACTGCGGATTAAAATACCGATATCATAATGACGATAATTTTCTTCGCGACATAGACGCAAAATATCACAGGCGACAGCTTCGCATTCCAAACGGCGATTAGGTGCTTCGACTACTTGAAGACCGCCAGTATAATTTTTTTTCGTCAAAGGAAATTTAAATAATTGCTCTTCGATAAAGGCTAAATCTTGTTGTTTATGGCGGTGATTTGCTGTAAGTGTAGTTATTTTTGTAGGTAGAGCTAATTTTTTAGCCATATTATTTATCTGTTGAAATACATTGAATTGACGATGAAATAAAGCAGTAGGTGCTTCATGTTCAATATCATTTAAATTATTGATGCATAATGTCAAATGAATATCACTAGCTAAAGCTAATAATTGTTCGACTACGCGAAAATGTTGAGGATTGAAAGCATCAAAACCATCTATCCAGATTTCAGCATCTTGGAGCCATGTACATTCAGGTAATTTTTTGATCGCAAGTTCCATCATATCTTCGCTATCGTGATAACGACCAGCCATCTGTTCATCAAGACCAGCGTAAATAGAAGTTAAATCGCTCAATTTTTGTTTGAGTGAATCATTATCAATAAGCGTTAAAATATCTTGCAAAGTAGTAACGCTGATACCAGAAGTTTTGAATTCTTCAATGATTTGCGATACAGAAGCTGTGAAATGATGTTGGCGAGCAGCCTTAGCTAAGATAGAGAGTTTTGTAGAACTTAAAACTCTAGATAATAATAATTCCTTGCCGATTTCATTGAGATGTGGATGGAGTATCCCACCGCAACGCATTAATACTTGATAGGCAAGTCTACTCATGCCCAAGACGTAAGCTCTAGTAAAACCGCCATAATCTTTTAACTCCAAAGCTAATTGACGTTCAATCGCAAAAGTCATATGGTCAGGTAATAATATAACTAGAGGTTTCCCTGTCGGTGAATGGATTAATTTTTCTTTAATGGCATTTAAACAAGCTGTGGTTTTACCACTTCCTGCTCTGCCAATGATGAATTCTAACATAAGATTACCTCACAAATTTATCAAAAATATATTGGCTTAATTATATCATAATCGGATAAAATCACTGCTTTGTTTAACAGTAAAAACGACTTATTATTGACAAGTTGAAAATATTTGTATATATTACTGTCTTGTCAGCTGTTAATATTTGATGTATAATATCAAAAAATATTTAATAAGGGGTAAGTTAAATGGTGTTGTTGAATTTGGAGTTATATCAAAAGCTGTATAAGCTAAAAATTTATTTATCTTCATAGAAAAATAAATTTACATAAAAGACTTTTAAACATATTAAGGAGTGGAATTGATGTTATTACAAAGATTGGAAGCTTTGCCTGTAGGTAGTTTCCATTATAAATTATTAGTTATCACAGGTCTTGGTTGGTTATTTGATGCGATGGATACAGGGCTTATTGCTTTTGTATTACCTGTACTTGGTAAAGAATGGGGCTTGTCCGCTGGACAGATGGGGGCTATCGGCTCTATCGGTCTTGTGGGTATGGCAATAGGGGCAGTAATCGCAGGCTCTATCGCTGATAAATTCGGTCGTAAAGCTGTATTTTCTGCAACAGTAATTTTGTACAGTATAGCCACAGGACTTTGTGCTATTTCCTGGAGTTATGAATCCTTGCTGATTTTCCGCTTCTTCGTTGGTTTTGGTCTAGGCGGTGAACTTCCAGTAGCGGCGACACTCATGTCTGAATATGCACCAACTAATTTACGCGGTAGATTTATCGTCTTATTAGAAAGCTTCTGGGGTGTAGGCTGGATAGCAGCTGCTTGTATCGCTTACTTATTCATCCCTGTTTATGGTTGGCATTATGCTTTTATCATTGGTGCTTTGCCTGCTATTTATGTATTTTTCATTCGTTTGCATATGCCTGAATCTGTAAGATATTTATTATCTAAAGGCAAAGTAGAAGAAGCTCAAAAAATCGTAGATGATTTAGAAATGCGTCTTGGTGTTAAATATAAAGGCGATTTAAAAGTAACAACTGATGATACACCTACAGAAAAACCAAAATTAAAAGATTTATGGTCTGGTAAATATTTAGCGAGAACAATCATGCTTTGGATTGTATGGTTTGGTATTGTTTATAGTTATTATGGAATTTTTACATGGCTTCCTGCTATTGTTTATCAGCAAGGTTTTGCCTTTGTAAAAACTTTTGAATATGTGCTTTTAATCACTTTTGCTCAGCTTCCTGGATATTTCTGTGCAGCATGGCTAGTGGATAAATTAGGCAGAAAATATACATTATCTTTATTCTTATGTATGAGTGGTGTAGCAAGTTATTTCTTTGGACAAGCTCAAAGTGCAGAATTGATTATCTTCTGGGGTTGTGTGATGTCCTTCTTTAATCTTGGTGCATGGGGTGTTGTTTATACTTATACACCAGAACTTTACCCAACAGCTATCCGTGCTATGGGCAGTGGTTGGGCAGCAGGTGTCGGTCGTATTGGTGGTATGGCGGCTCCACTTGTTGTAGGTATGATGATAGAAGCTGGCAGTGATATGCATACTGTTTTCTATATGTTTGCTAGTGTATTTATCATTATTGCTGTAGCAGTATTTGCTTTAGGTGTAGAAACTAAACAGAAAAACTTGGAAAATATTTAAATATAGTCTAAATAAAAATAGCAGGTACAAATGTATCTGCTATTTTTTTATTGGCAAATTAAAGATGAGTATTAGTTTTCGTTGATAATTTGCTGATAATAGTAAATAAGTTTTAATCTTGACATACTCCCCATGCCTAAATGCAGGGGATTCTTGGATACAAACGATACTTG
>ERZ772901.2264-NODE-2264-length-12588-cov-8.988271_pt1 | contig 12588 bp, 1 predicted proteins | sample MGYA00512123_ERZ772901 | MGnify/ENA primary metagenome ERZ772901 (study PRJEB29015, sample SAMEA2737711) | human gut metagenome | biome: human gut; feature: human-associated habitat; material: faeces | place: China | collected 2012 ...
GTTGTTAGAACTATAAATGTAACAGTACCAACTAAGCTTCCATTCCAAGTTGTAACAAACTTAATGCCAAGTGAAAATAAAGACTCAACAGTAGATGAAACAACTAATGGCTTTGTATCTGGAGTATTAAAATTAAAAAATAACAATACAAGTCCAGTAAAAGTTAGCGTTGCATCATTTGCTAAGATAGCTAACTCAGGAGAACTTGAAATTGTAGATCCAAAATCTTGTAATTGGGATGATATGAATGAACAAGATTCCATGAGAAAAATGGCATTAGGTATTTATGTTAAGAATGGTACATTACAACAATCAAACTATAATACCGAAAGTAGTGCTTTATGGTTATCAACAAATAAGCAAAATAGTGATACAGCTAATCCAGATTCTTCAGGAGATTCACAAGAACCAAGTTCAAGAACTAGAACAACTGAAGATACTAATGCAAATGAAGTTAATGTAATAAATAAAGAATTAGGAGTTCTACAAAGAAGAGAAACGAGAGATTCTGCTCCAGCAGAAGCTAGTATAAGTTTTACAAGCAAACATGGTAAAAACTTTATTGGTGGAAGTGTTAAAGGAAAATTTGAATTAATATTTAAATTTGAATAATTAACTAAAAATTATGGAGTTGTAATTAAATTGAATTAAAAAATTCAATTTAATTCAACTTCATTTTTTTTGTCTAATTTTAAAACAAAATGAAGAAAATTAGTAACTTAGGGAAATAATAAGATTATAAATTTATATATTATGGAAAGGATAAGAATTTAATATATGAGAAAAAGATTAATTATTATTGTTTGTATAGTTATATTGTTTATAGAAAATTTACCTGAAGGCATAATTACATCAGCTATTGAAAAAAGCATTGTTGGTAAAAATGAAAAAATATGCAGTAATTATAATAATAAAATAATAAATAATTATGATGAAAATATTAAAGGAGAAAGCCCAGAAATAAGTATTCAAAATAATGAAGAAGAATTAGGCCTTGATAAAGTTAAATTTAGTGCATATATTAATAAAACTAATGATTTATTATTTTCTATTGGATTTAACATATTAGAAAAGAAATTTACTGTAGAAAATCAATTGGATAAAAATATATCAGAAGAAACTCCAGAAGAAGTAATGTATAAAATAAGGCTTTATGATAAGGAGGGAAAGGAAAAGCTTGCAATTGAGCTTAATGGTAGTGATACTGGAAATTCTAAAAAATTGGAACCATTAAAAAATTTAAGTTATGAAATTGGTGATTTTGTTCAAATAATACCTGTAAATAAAAAGGATGTATTAAAGATTACTGGTAATATACAAGGTGATATAACTAAAGAAAAAGAGGATTATTTGGATGGCATTGATAATTATGATTATATTGAAAATGTAAGATTTGAAATAGCTGATGACCATCTAAATTCAATATATAATGAAGCTCCAGTTATAAGTGGTCTTAATGATATTATAGATTCTGAAAATCCTAATAATGATATATTTACAGGAATATCAGTAAAAGATGACCATGATGGAATTATTGATAATTCTAAGCTTGAAGTTGAAGTAATTCAGCTTCAAGATGGCATATTAGAAGTTAGGTATATTGCTATAGATAGTTGGGGAAGAAAAACTATTGGGTCAAGAAGGATATTTCCTAAAAGTATTTCAAAGTTAATAGATGAACCTGAAAAGCAGGAAGAACAAATTATTAATGATAAAGAATTACCTACCCCTAATAATGTAAATATAGAAAATGCTTCTGACCAATTAACACAAAATGAAATTATAGTAGAAGGAACTCCTTATTATGATACTGAAGTTAGAAGATTTAGGTTAAGGTTTGATACTATAGCAAATCAAATTCAAATAATGGATGAAGATGGAAGACAAATGAGTAATTCTATAAATGGAGAGTATTTTAAATTTGTGTTATATGATAAAGATATGAATATAAAATCATCAGTTACGTTGTTAGGTACTGATAAGAGTGATACTGATAAATTAAATGATATAAGAAATTATCTTTTTGAAGAGGGAGATTATGTGGGAATATGGCATGCAGAATCTCAAGATAAGCTTAAAATAAATGGAGACATAAGGGTTTTAAGTAAAAATTCATCTGGTGATTTAGTAATTACTAATGAAGTTAAGCATTATAATGAAGGGGTACCACAAGAGGATATTTCAACTCGTAGATTTAGAATTAAAAATAGTGGATTGGAGGAGGTAATTAATGAAGCTCCACAAATAGCACCTTTAGCACCTGTTGAAATAATAAGAGGAAGCACAGATTTTGAGCCATTAAATTATATAAAAAATGGAAAAATAACTGATGATTTTGATGAATTTACAGAGGATAATTTAGATTCAAAAGTTGTTTCAATAACTTATAGCCCTTTTGATACTTCTAAGGTAGGAGAGCAAATTATAGTTTATACTGTTACTGATAGTTGGGGAAAGTCTAATACTGCTGAAATGAGGTTAATAGTTAAATCAACAAATCCTCTTGATGAAAAATTTATAGAATTTAAAAATGGTGATGAAAGTTTATTTAAAATAAAGTTTGATTCTGTAAAAAATCAATTTTTAGTTGATGATTTAGATAATGTAAAAGATGAAGCTATAGATTTATCTGTATCATCATCTATATTTAAATTAAGGATATATACAAATGATGGTGTATTGCAAAAGACTTTAAATATTAAGGGAACTGATAATTTAAGGTCTATGTTAAAAAGATTTGATGGTTATCAATATGCTATAGGTGATTGTATAGAGTTATGGTCAAATAATCCTAAAAATATAGTTATTAGTGGTGTGGACAAAAATTCAACAAGTGAAGAGGAAGGGGAAAATGGTGAAGATTATAGTGATGGAATTGATAATTCAGATTTTATGAAAAATGTAAGATTTGAAATAGGGGAAAGTACATTAACTTATATTTATAATGAAGCCCCAAGGTTTATAATAAATTCTTCTATTAATTTAGAAGTTAATAGAAATGGAAGTTTAAGTAGAGAGGAATTAATGGAAGGTTTAAGAGTGGAAGATGACCATGATGGAAATACTTTAAATGAAAAGGTTGTAATTGGCGATTTTGATACTAATACAATTGGAGAAAAAGAAATTGAATATAGTGTTGTGGATAGCTGGGGTAGAAGTTCTATGATAAAAAGAAAGATAACTGTTTATCCATATAGTCCTTTAGAATATAATTATATAACAATTAAAAATGATGAAACTGATGAAGTTATATTAACTATTAGATTTGATGATGAAAATAAACGCTTTGTAGTAGATAAAATTGATAAAAGTAAAGTTCCAAGTAGGCTAAAGGAAAATGATAAGATATTTGAGTTTAAGCTTATTAAGGATAATAAGGCTGAAGGCACTAAAATTAATGGAAATAATAGTGAAAGTGAAGAGGAAGTTATTATAAGTTTAACTAATTCTGATTTATTAAATAATGAAGTTGTTAATAAGATTAATAATTTATCATATAAAGGCTTTAGATATATTTCTTTATGGTGTTATGATTCAAAAGATGGAATATTTATATCAGGTAAATCAGATATTATTTTAAATGGATTTGAAAATGAAGAAAAGATGGAAAATACTAGATTTGAAATTAAATCTGAAGGGTTACAAGTTATATATAATGAAGCACCTGTAATTATAGGGTTAAATAAAATTTTATATGTATATAAAAATGATGATATAACTCAAGAAGTTGCAACTAATGGGATTGAAGTAAAAGATGATACAAATGAAATAAGTCTTAGCAGTATAGAAATTACTGATGTAGATGGACGTAAACTTAAAGGAGAAGATGAAAGTAAAGCTAAAGAAAAATTTAAGTTTAAAATTTTTAATAAAAGTAGTGATGGTTATGTAGAAACTGATGAAATTAGGGATTTTATTTTAAATTATAAGGTTACTGATGCTTGGGGAAGAAGTGCTACTTATCAAAGGAATGTATCTGTAATATCAAAATCTGCATCAAATGATATTGAATTTTATAGTGCAGATGGCAATAATAAGTTGTTTTCTATTAATTATAATCCAATATCAAATATATTTGATGTAAAAGGTAGTATGGTTAATGAAGAGAATTTTGAAGAACAACAAAATGAAATTGTATTTAAGTTAACTGTATTTAATGTTGATGAAGAAAAGGTTGGTGAAATTCAATTAACAGAAGCAGAATCAAGGGATGTGGAAGAAATTGAAAAAAGGTTAGAAGATATTACTGTTTATGATGGATATTATTTTAGTTTATGGAGCAGTAATTTAGTTAGGTTAAGAATAAATGGATATATGACAGGAAATAATGAATTGGGTGAAGCTGGAGATGGAGAGCAGGATTATTCTCAAACTATAACTAGTAATGATTATATTGATAATGTTAGATTTAATTTAACAGAAGATGGAATACATGTTATTTATAATAAGCCACCTAAAATAAGGTTTTTAAGTAATGATATTCTTACTGTATATGCAGGTGATCCTATTAATTATACAGAAAATATACAAGTTGTTGATGATAGGGATAATCCAGAAAATAATCATATTATTGATAATAATAAAATAAAGGTTAGTTTTATAGATAGCAATGAGGAGAATGGCTCCACAGCTCAGGGAGATAATCTTGAAAGTAATGAACAGGATAATGGAAGGTTAAGTAACGGTAATGTTGAGGAAAAAACAGAAGAAGAGAAGTTTATAGAGGAGGAGAAGAAGCATTTAAGGATAGGAAATAACACAGTTAGATTAACAGTTCAAGATAGCTGGGGAAGAGAAAGTAGCGTTGAAAGAAGTTTAATAATAAAAAATGGTATTGATAAAAATACTATTATATTTAATGGTGAAAATGGAGAGATAATAAAAATTGGTTTTAATCATGAAAATAATAAATTAAATGTAATTACTTATAATAAGTCTTTTGGTAATGGGGGAGTTAGTGGTTATGTAAAAATTGCAGTATATAGACCAAATGAAAATGGTGTTGGGGCAACTGCTATTGTTCCACAAATAAGCATTGATGTATCACAAAGAGTTACAGATAGTACTTTACAAACTTTAAAGGATTATACATTTAAATATGGAGATTATTTTGAGATTTATCATGGACATCCAAATAGATTTTCTATAATAGGTAATGTAACTGATGAAAGAGAGAATTATACTGATGGTGTACAAAATCCAGAAAACTTACTTAATGTAAAATTTGAGATTACAAAAAGTGGATTAAAATCAATATATACTAATCCAGATGAAAATAATATAACAAATAATAAAGTTGTATTTGGTCCAGTTGCACCAGAAAAGTTTCCATTTAAAATTCAAATTGATTTTGAACAAAAAATGTTTAAAGTAGTTGATGTAACAGAAACAATGGTTTTATCAGATAGAAATGAAGTAGTTTATAAAATGGTTCTTATAGGAAGTGATGGACATATTAAAAAAAGAACAGAGTTTAATGGGCGTGAGGAAGGTTCAACATATATGTCCACTACTAATTCTAATAATGGAGAAAATGATAGGAATTGGAATAATGTTCCTTTTGAGTATAATGACTGTTTATATTTATGGCATATAGAACCATCTAGGTCAATTATAAAAGGTAAAATAAAAAATGCAAGGGAAGATTATAGTGATGGTGTTAATGATATTGATAATATGAATAATGTTGTGTTTAGATTAACTCCTGATGGATTAGAATCTATATATAATGAAGGCCCTAAGATACATGGAGCTGAAGATAAGGATGTTTATCAAGGTGAAGAATTTGTTAGTAGTGAGGGTGTAACTTATACTGATGATTTTGATAATGGTCATTTAAGAACAAATATTTCAGGTGATATTGTTAATACAAATCAATTGGGACCTTATACAGTAACTTATACTGCAACTGACCGTTGGGATAAAACTACAATAGTAAATAGAAAAATTACAGTAAGACCTAATTTATATAAAAATATATTTAAAATATTTTCAGAAGTTAATAATATGCAAGAAGGTAATGAATCTATAAGTCAAAATGAAAGTATTAATTTAGGAGGTGATAATACTTTAAATATAATTAATTCAGAAAATGTTAATAGAAAATTAGCTTTTGAAATTGGATTTGATACAGTTAAAAATACATATAAGGTATTTAATCAAAGTAATGAAAAGTTGTCTGTAAATAATTTAAATGATGTTGCATTTACTATTGAAATTAAAGATTCAGAGGGAAATGAAAAAGCTAATATTACTTTAAATGGTAATGATAGAGGTACTTCTCCGAAATTAATAGAGCTTAATAAGTTGCAATATGCTGATGGGGATATTATAAGAGTATATAGAAGTAATTTATCTTGCATTGAAATTACTGGAACTATATTTGGTGATAAGCCAAGAGAAAATGACAATATGGATGATGATAATAAGTTAGATTATATGAAAAATACTGGATTTAAAGTAAGTAATGATGGATTAATAGCTAAGTATAATAAGGCGCCCAATATTGAAGGAGTTAGAAAGAACAGAACTATTAGCAAGGGTGTTATAGATTTATTAGCAGATATAAATGTAAGTGATGAAATAGATGAAAATATTTCTAAAGAATTTGTATTTGTATATGTAAATGATAATCTTGTAACACATTTAAATGAAAATCCTAATATATGTAATTATGATTTTAACAAATTAGGAACTTATAAAGTGGAATATAAACTTTATGATACTTGGGGAAGGGCAACTCTTAAAGAAGCTAGCATAAATGTGGAATCAAAGGTAAGAGAAAATGAAATAGAAGTTTATGGGGTAGATGGAAACTTATCATTTAAAATTATTTTTGATACTAATGAAAATAAGTTTGTATTAAGAGGAAGTGATATATTACAAAATGAAACAAGTAATGTTTATAAGTTAAGTGAAAATAATTATTTTGAGATGGTTTTAAGAGATTTAAGGGGAAATGAAAAAATTAAAGTGATTTTAAATGGTGATAATGAGCATGATGAATTACAGTTAGCAAGTTTAAATAATGTATCGTTTAGTAAGTATGACACTATAAGTTTAAAAGGAGAAACATCTACAACTGTAAGAATTATAGGTGGTGTTATAATTGAATATAATGATGAAAATAATATATATAGTGAAAAGTATTTAAATGGATTTGGAGATATTCAAAATTATTCTAATGTTAGATTTAAGATAACAGATGATGGTCTTAAGGAAATGACACCAAAACCTTTAAGTGTAACTGGTGTAGATAATTTAACTATAAAAAGGGGGGATACTTTAAATCTTTTAAGTGGCATTACTGTAAACGTTAATGATGATAATAATGAGGATTATACAATTAGTATAGATGAAGTAGTAACTGAGGTTAGTGATGTGAATTTTAGTGATGAAGTAATTGAAAATGGAACAGAAAATCAAGATAAGACACAATTTAAAAAGTTAAGGGAAGGGGTTTATATTGTAAAATATATTATTTCAAATAGCTGGGGAACTAAAGAAGTTATTAATAGGACAATAACAGTTTTACCTAGAAATAATTTGGAAAATATAAAGCTTAATGTAAGAGATGATAATAGAAATAATATACTTATAATAAGTTTTGATTCAATACAAAAAAAACTTAGAGTATTAGATTATAAGCTTAATACTAGTATTAATTTTATTGATAAAAATCAAGTGTTTGAAATAAATGCTTATGATACTGTGGGAAAGAACTTGGGAACTATTGCATTAAGGGGAAATCAACTGATTGATAATTCTATAATAAGTAAAATTAATAATTTTTCTTATGAAGAAGGTTATGCTTTGAGTATATGGGCTAAGGAGCCAAGGGAAACTTTAGAGTTGCAAGGTGAAATAATAAATAGTGAGCAAAATAAACTTGAGGGTTTATCAAGTAAGGATAAAATGGAAAATGGAAGATTTGAGATTTTATCTAATGGATTAAAGTATGTTTATAATGAAGCACCTAAGATAATAGGTGGAGATGATCCTATTCCATATTATAAGGGAAGTTTATTACTTGTTCCAAGTGATATAGAAGTTACTGATGATCATGATAAAATAAGTAGAAATGAAGTAACTATAAATGATGATGAAGTTGATTATGATACATTAGGAATACAAAATATAACATATATTGCTGAAGATTCTTGGGGTAGAAGTGCTACAAAGCCAGGAAGTATTGAAATTAGATCTGCCATGGATAGTAATATAATAAATATTTATTCTATTGATGGAATAGAAGGTGTTTCTATAAGCTTTGCTAGAGATAATATAAATAATCAAAATAAAATTATGGTTAATACTAATGAAGAATTAAATACTACTTTTAATCCAAATAGCTTAAGTGATATTTTTGCAACTATAAAAATTTATGATTTTAATGGTAATGAATTAAAATCTATAGAGATTTTGGGTAACGATAATGCAACTACTATAAAAGAAAAGTTATATAATGAGGAAAGTGGAATACAAAATTTTATATATGAAGATGGGCAGTATATTGCTATAGAAAATGTAACTGAATTAAATAAAATGTGTATAAAGATATTAGGAACTGTTGTAAATAAAGAAATTGATTATTTTAATGGAGTTACTAATATTGATAAAATAAAAAATGTTAGGTTTAAGTTTACTGATTTAGGATTAGAAGCAGTATATAATAATGCACCAGTAATACAAATAGATGAAAAAGTTAAATTAAATGGTATTATTGTTGAAAATAGAAATGAAGAAGTATTTGATGGGATTAAAGGAGATGATTTTAATTATTTAAGGGGAGTAAAGATTTTTGATGACCATGATATTTTAACTAAGAGTAATGTAAAAGTTATTTGGAATCCATCTAATAATGGTGAAGAAATTAATTTAAATAAATCTGTAGGTAAAGAAGATGAAATTGAAAAAGTTAAAGATGAAGTAATTGTAGAAGGTGAGCAAAGGGTAGGAAGAAATGTTTTACATTATATAGTAACAGATTCTTGGGGAAGAAGTAATACTGCTGAAAGAATAGTAAATTTGAAAAATGGTATCTTTGAAGATAAAATTAAATTTGGATTAAATGATAGATTGAATTTAAGTTTTATTAAAGATACTAGTGATGAAAATAGTGTTAAATTAAATTTTACAGTTAACAATAGTTTGGAATATTTTGCATCTAGTAATTCTAATTTTAAATATTATGGAATAAAGGTATATGAACCTAGAGAGGGAACAACAGCAGGTAGTTCCAGTGATTATACTCTTACTCAAAACTTAGAGTTAATGGGAAGTGCTAGACCAAGTATTCAAGTTTTAGGAGCACTTCAAAATATGAAGATTCCGTATAATACAATAATTGAAATTTACGCAGGACATCCACAATATTTTTCTATTAATGGACCAGTTAGAAATGCTGCTGAAGATTACTCTGATTTTGTTCAAAATCCAGAAAATATTGTAAATACTGTGTTTAAAATTACTGATTCTGGATTAAGGGCAATTTATGTGGAGCCAGAGGTTGATAAATTAAATGTAAATGAAAATTTAATAGAATTAGTAGCACCAGAAAAAATACCTATTAAGATTAAAATTACTCCAAATGGAAATAATGGTGGGAGTATTGCTGTAGTTGATAAAAATACAACTTTACTTGATAGTACAGTATCAACTACTGTATTTACAATGGAGTTAAAAAGTGAACAAGGAAATAGGAAACGATTAATTACCTTAAATGGAAATCAAAATGGAAATGATGCTAGTGTTTTAAATCAATTTAATGACTTTAATTATGTATATGGTGACACGTTAACTATGACTCATAGAACACCTAAAAAATTGCTTATAAAGGGTAATATAGAAGGAGCAAGAGAAAATTATTATGATGGTGTAGATAATAGTTTGAACTTACTTGAAGCTGTTTTTAAATTAACACCAAATGGCTTAGAAGTAATTTATAAATCAGCACCTAGAATAATGGGAGTAATGGATAAAAAAGTATTAAAGGGTACAGAAATAAATTATGAAGAACTAAAAAGAAGTGTAACAGCAGATGATAGTATTGATGGACCACTTACTAACCAAATAGAATTTGATTATTCGGATGTAAATGTTAATGTTGTTGGTTTATATGAAGCTATATATACAGTTACTAATAGTAATAGTCGTACTGCTAGAAAGTCAAGTACAATAATTGTATATGATATGCCCAAAATTGAATCAACTAATAAGACGATAATAGAATTAGATTCAATAGATAATAAATCAGAAGCTATTAATGAATATTTAAAGAAAGCTGTAAGGGCAACTGATGAAGATGATTCTCTTTATGAAAGAGAAACTATATTAGAACTTTTAAGTAATGATGTTAATCCTAGCATTGAAGGCAATTATAAAGCAAGGTATAGGGCAACCGATTTATATGGAAATTCAACAGAAAAGGAAATAAATATACAGGTTGTTAGAACTATAAATGTAACTGTACCTACTAAACTTCCATTTCAAATAGTAACAAACTTAATACCAAATGAAGATGGAAGTCAAGGAAATGATCAATTTGTATCTGGAGTACTAAAAATAAAGAATAATAATACTAGTCCAGTAAGAGTTAAAGTTGAATCATTTGCTAAAAAAGTTAATTCTGGTGAACTTGAAATTGTAGGACCAAATTCTTGTGATTGGGATAACATGAATGAACAAGATTCCATGACAAAAATGGCATTGGGTATTTATATAAAGGATAAATCCTTAACTCAGTCAAATTATAATGAACCAAGCAATCCTTTATGGTTATCAACAAATAAACAAAATAGTAATACAGGTAATCCAGATTTTCCAGAAGACTCAGAAGAGCCAAGTTTAAGAACTGGAACAATTGAAGAGTTTATTGGAGATAATGTTAATGTGATAAACAAAGAGTTAGGTGTATTACCAGCTAAAGAAACTGGAAGTGATACACCAAAAGAAGCTAGTATAGGCTTTACAAGCAAACATGGTAAAAATTTTATTGGTGGAAGTGTTACAGGAAAATTTGAATTAATATTTAAATTTGAATAATTAACTAAAAATTATGGAGTTGTAATTAAATTGAATTAAAAAATTCAATTTAATTCAACTTCATTTTTTATAACTAGAAATAAATATAAATGTTATAGATAAAAAACTCTAGGATAATTTTTAAAAACATAAATATCAATATATAATATTAGTATTTAATACTAAAACTAATATAAAGTATTAAACTATAATGATTATGTAAAAATAATGTTGATATTTTAATTCTAAAAAATTTGAAGGTCATGATAGTGAGCTAAAAGAACTTATTTCTAGAGCATATAAAAGCAACTCTATATCATAATAAAAATGAAAAATAGTTATTATATTAGATAATGCTAAAATACATCATGCTAAATTGTTAAAACCATTTTTAGAACAAGTTAAAGATAAAGTATTAATAATTAATTTTTTAAAGAGTTAATTATTTAAAGCATAAGTTGAACGGAATAAAACAAATTGCGACAAAAAGCTACAAAAAATTAAATATTAGTGTAAAATAATAAAAGTATAATGCTATCTTTACGATTAGCATTAAAAATGCTCTTTATATTAATATCACAATCTATGAAGGGAGGGTGAATTTAATATTTTAATTATCTATAAATATAAAAAGTTTATATTTATTTAATTAAATAGAAAGGAGTGAAAAAAACAAATGAATAAAAGGTTAGTTTCCATTATTTGTGCAGCGGCATTATTTACTCAAACCTTGCCAACAAATGCAATAGCAACAACAATTGAAGATGCATTTATTAAAAAAGGTTTAAATAGTGAAGTTGATAAGGATAAAAGTGATTCTAATAGTGAAGAATCAAGTTCTAAAGATGAAAATGAGACAAGCCAAGACAACAAGTTAAAGGAAGAAGAATTAGGACTTGATAAAGTTAAATTTAATGCATATATAGATAAAACTGATCAATTATTGTTTTCTATTGGATTTGATGAAAAAGAAAAGAAATTCACTGTTAGTGAACAATCTGAAAAAAATATATCAGAAGAAACTCCAGAAGAAACAATGTATACTATAAAAATATTTGATAAAGAGCAAAAAGAAAAGTTTTCAGTAGAACTTAAAGGTAAGGATACTGGAAATTCTGAAAAATTAGAGCCATTAAAAAGCTTAAACTATGAAGTAGGCGATTTTATACAAATAACACCTACTGATAGTAAGGATGTATTAAAGATTACTGGTAATATTCAAGGTGATGTGGACAAGCAAAAGGAAGATTATTCTGATGGAATTGATAATTATGATTACATTGGAAATGTAAGATTCCAAGTTGAAGAAGATCACCTTAAAACTGTATATAATGAAGCACCAGTTATAAATGGACTTACAGATATTGAAGAATCAGAAAATCCTATGAATGATATTCTTACTGGAATATCAATAAAGGATGATCATGATGGAGATATTGATAATTCTAAAATTGTGCCTTTAATAACAGAACTTGAAGGTGGAGTTTTAGAGGTAAGTTATACTGTTGAAGATAGCTGGGGAAGAAAAGCAACTGGTAAGAGAAAGATTTCACCTAAAAAAGTGGA
>ERZ772901.2271-NODE-2271-length-12561-cov-3.650248_pt1 | contig 12561 bp, 8 predicted proteins | sample MGYA00512123_ERZ772901 | MGnify/ENA primary metagenome ERZ772901 (study PRJEB29015, sample SAMEA2737711) | human gut metagenome | biome: human gut; feature: human-associated habitat; material: faeces | place: China | collected 2012 ...
CCGCAGCGACTAAAGTCACAAATATAGGATATCGTATCTCTTCTCGGGCGTCTGTTCTTAATGAATTAAATAGCAACATCTTATTGTTAACTTTGTTTTTTGTTACGGTTGACAATGTCTTTTTACCATGTTACAGTAACAAATAAGAGAATTTTAGAAATAAAATGCAATAAGAATTATCGTGCTTTCATTTTGGAAGCTATTTTGTGAGGTTAAGAAAGGATTCATTATGAGTGAAGCAGTAACTATTGACACAATTAAAAATATATTAACAAAAAATGTAAATAAGGAATATTCTCTTTCACGCGAGGAGGCCATCGCTATTATGAATCTTCCAGAAGACGATATGCCTCTTCTTATGGAAATGGCCGGAAGTCTTCGTAAAAAATATAAAGGCAATCATGTGAGTATTCATCTTCTTACAAACGCCCGCAGTGGAAACTGTTCTCAAAATTGTGCTTATTGTGCCCAGTCTTGCCGTTCAAAAGCAGAAATTGAAAAATATAAATGGGTAAATGATGAAAAGTTATACAGTGATAATGCATTTGTACATGATAACCATCTTTCCAGACACTGTATTGGTCTTAGCGGAATGAAGTTTACCGATGAAGAAATAGAAGAGCTGGCTGAAAAAATTCGTATTATGAAAGCACAGGGAACACATCTTTGCTGTTCCATCGGTTTTCTTACTGAAAAACAGGCATTAATGTTAAAAGAAGCCGGTCTTGACCGAATTAATCATAATCTAAACAGCAGCCGTTCCTACTATCATAATATATGTACCACTCATACTTATGAACAGCGTGTAAATAATATTCATATGTTACAAAGACTTGGTTTTGAAATTTGTAGCGGCGGTATTATCGGTATGGGTGAAAGTAAGGAAGATATTGTAGATATGCTCCTCGATCTTCGTGAAATTCAGCCCGAGGCTCTGCCAATCAACTTCCTTCTCCCAATTCCAGGGACTCCTTTAGAAAATGCAGATACTTCTGTTCTCACACCATCTTACTGTATGAAAGTACTGTGCCTTGCCAGATTAATGGTTCCACAATCCGATATCCGATGTGCTGCCGGAAGAGAAGTTTACCTTAAAGGACGTGAAAAAGAACTTCTCAGTATCGTAGACTCTATCTTTGCCTCCGGTTATCTCACGGCAGATGGACAGGGAATCTCTGATACGATAAAAACAATTACTGATGCAGGATTTACATACGAAATAGAATCTGATTAATTCTGATTTGCTGCAGGCCAAATAGACGCCCACAGGGAATAAAATATCCTATATTTATCTCCCTGAGTTCGTCTACCTTGCCTGCGGCAAATCAGGATTCAAATATTTTTTCAGATATTTTCCAGTATAAGATTCTTCTACTGCAGCAACTTCTTCCGGTGTTCCGCAAGTCACCATCGTGCCGCCGCCTTCGCCACCTTCTGGTCCCATATCAATGATATAATCGGCTGTTTTGATGACTTCAAGGTTATGCTCAATGACTACAACTGTATTGCCACCTTCCGTTAACCGCTGCAAAATATCAACCAGTTTATGAACATCTGCGAAGTGTAGTCCCGTTGTTGGCTCGTCTAAAACATATATTGTCTTTCCGGTACTCTGGCGGCTTAATTCTGTGGCAAGTTTTACTCGCTGTGCCTCTCCACCGGAAAGGGTTGTCGATGGCTGTCCTAACTTGATATAGGAAAGTCCTACATCTCGAAGTGTCTCTATCTTTCTTCGGATTGATGGCACGCTCTCAAAGAATTCACATGCTTCATCGACATTCATATCTAATACTTCAAATATGTTTTTGCCTTTGTATTTTACTTCCAATGTCTCTCTGTTGTAACGCTTTCCATGACAGACTTCACATGGTACATATACATCAGGAAGAAACTGCATTTCTATCTTTAAAATACCATCACCGGCACAGGCTTCACAGCGGCCGCCCTTTTTATTGAAACTGAAACGTCCTTTGTCATATCCTCTTGCTTTGGCATCTTTTGTCATAGCGAACAATTCGCGGATATGGTCAAATACTCCTGTATAAGTGGCTGGATTAGAACGTGGAGTACGTCCAATCGGAGACTGGTCAATGTTGATTATCTTATCTAACTGTTCTGTTCCTTCAATATCTTTATGTTTTCCTGGTTTAATTCTTGCACGGTTTAATACGCAGGCCAGCTTCTTATAGAGTATCTCATTGACAAGGGAGCTTTTTCCTGAACCGGAAACTCCTGTTACACAGGTAAATACGCCGATTGGAAACTTCACGTTGATATTCTTTAAGTTATTCTCCGAGGCTCCTTTCACCGTCAGATAACCCTGCGGCTTTCTCCGAACTTCTGGAACAGGGATTTTCATTTTCCCGCTAAGGTATGCTCCTGTAATAGAATCTGGATTCGCCATCAGTTCTTCTGCTGTTCCAACTGCGACAACTTCCCCACCATTTTCGCCTGCCATTGGTCCAATATCCACAATGCAGTCTGCCTCTCGCATCGTATCTTCATCATGCTCAACGACAATAAGTGAATTGCCTAAATCTCTCAGACGTTTTAATGCAGAAATGAGTTTGTCATTATCTCTCTGATGCAGACCGATACTCGGTTCATCAAGAATGTATGCCACTCCAACAAGTCCAGAACCAATCTGCGTTGCAAGACGAATTCGCTGTGCTTCTCCACCAGAAAGCGTTCCTGTTGGCTGTGAAAGACTTAAATAGTCAAGACCAACATCATTTAAAAAGCCAATTCTTCCACGAATCTCTCTTAACACTTGCTTACCGATAAGCTGCTGTCTTTCTGTAAGTTCAATTTCATTAAAATAGGAAATTAATCGCTTTACGGAGAGACAGGTCAATTCGGAAATATTGTACTGACCTACTGTTACTGCCAGAGATTCAGGCTTTAATCGCTGACCGTGACAGCTATCACATGGAGTTACTGTCATAAAGTTTTCATATTCTGCTCTCTGACGTTCAGAATGATTCTCGCGATAACGACGCTGTACATTACGAATCAGGCCTTCAAAAGTAACGTCATAGACACCCTCTCCACGCTTTCCTTTATAGTATACTTTTACCTCATGTCCATTCGTTCCATGAATAATAATATCCTGGACTTCCGGACTTAAATCACAAAATGGCGTACTCAAATCAAAATCATACTCTCTTGCCAATGCATCAAGAACTGCTCTCGTATAACTCTTTGGATCTGTGCAAGACTGCCACCCCAATACAGTAATCGCCCCATCTGCAATACTCATTTTTTTATCTGGAATCATCAGGTCAACATCAAACTCCATCTTAAATCCAAGTCCGTGACAGACTGGACAGGCTCCAAACGGATTATTGAAAGAAAAGCTTCGTGGCTCAATCTCATCAATGCTGATACCACAATCCGGGCAGGAAAAACTCTGGCTAAAATTCATCGGTTCCCCACCAACAACATCTACTAACAAAAGTCCCCCTGTAAGCTTCATTACGGTCTCAATCGAATCTGTAAGACGGTTTTCAATACCTTCCTTTATCATCAGACGGTCTACAATAATCTCAATATTGTGCTTTTTATTTTTTTCTAACTTAATCTCTTCTGCAAGGTCATATAGATTCCCGTCAATGCGAACACGGACATAGCCACTCTTTTTTGCATCTTTTAATATTTTTACATGTTCTCCCTTTCTTCCTCTTACAATCGGTGCAAGAAGCTGAATTTTCGTCCGTTCTGGAAGCTTCATTAAAATATCTACAATCTGGTCTACTGTCTGCTTGGAAATTACTTTTCCACACTTTGGACAGTGAGGAATGCCAACTCTCGCATAAAGAAGCCGCAGATAATCATAGATTTCCGTTACTGTACCAACTGTAGAACGTGGATTGCGGTTCGTGGACTTCTGATCAATCGAAATGGCAGGAGAAAGACCCTGAATATCATCAACGTCCGGCTTTTCCATCTGTCCTAAGAACTGTCTTGCATACGAAGACAGTGACTCCATATATCTTCTCTGTCCTTCCGCATAAATCGTATCAAATGCCAGTGAGGACTTACCAGAACCTGAAAGTCCTGTCAGTACTACAAATTCATTTCTCGGTATATCTATATTAATATTTTTAAGGTTATGCTCACGCGCCCCTCGAATGCGAATGTATTCTTTCTTTTCGCTCATTATATTGTATCCTTTCTAATCGTCATAATCCCTCAAAGCAATCTTATACTTTTTCAGTTCATCTCTTAATTCTGCCGCTTCTTCAAAGTTCAGTTCTGCCGCTGCCTTATTCATCTTCTTTGTTAACTTAGCTATCATTTCCGTAAGTTCCTTACGATTCATAGATTCCGTATCTTTCTTTAAGGAACCTCGGCTCTTCTCTGGTGCTTCTTCATTGGTAATAGAAATGACATCCCGAATTGCCTTTTGAATAGTCTTTGGCGTAATGCCATGTTCTTCATTATATGCCATCTGAATTTCACGACGCCGCTTTGTTTCTGTGATGGCGGCACGCATGGAGTCTGTAATCGTATCTCCGTACATAATAACGTGTCCTTCTGCATTTCGTGCGGCACGTCCGATCGTCTGTACAAGAGAAGTTTCTGAACGTAAAAATCCTTCCTTATCCGCATCAAGAATAGCAATCAGCGTAACCTCTGGAATATCTAATCCCTCTCTTAAAAGGTTAATTCCAACAAGAACATCAAATACACCCATTCGCAAATCTCTTACAATTTCAATTCTTTCTAAGGTATCAATATCGGAATGAAGATATTTCACACGAATATCCAATTCTTTCATATAAGCAGTCAAATCTTCTGCCATCCGCTTCGTCAGGGTAGTTACCAGAACTTTATTCTTCTTCGCTACCTCTTTATTAATCTCACTAATCAAATCATCAATCTGTCCCTCTACTGGCCGGACATCAATCGGCGGGTCAAGAAGTCCTGTCGGACGGATAATCTGTTCTGCCCGGAGCATCTCATGCTCTCCCTCGTACACATTCGGAGTCGCAGATACAAAAAGCATCTGATCAATTCGCTCCTCAAATTCATCAAAATTAAGAGGACGGTTATCTAAAGCTGAAGGCAGTCGGAATCCGAAATCAACTAATGTCTGCTTTCTTGAACGGTCTCCTGCATACATCCCCCGCACCTGCGGAATCGTAATATGCGACTCATCGACAATCATAAGAAAATCATCCCCAAAGAAATCAATCAGCGTATACGGAGCCTTCCCCGGCTCTAATCCCGTAAGATGTCTCGAATAATTCTCAATTCCAGAACAAAATCCTGTCTCTTTTAACATCTCTATATCAAAATTCGTTCGTTCTGAAATTCTCTGTGCCTCTAAAAGCTGATCGTTTTCCTTAAAATATTCCACTCTCTCGTCAAGTTCTTCCTTAATCGTCTTCACCGCACGCTCAATCTGTTCCTGCGGCACAACATAATGCGAAGCCGGAAAAACAATCGCAAAATTAAGACTTGCCTTAATCTCTCCCGTCAGCACATCGACCTGCATAATCCGATCAATCTCATCACCAAAAAATTCAATGTGAATCGCATCTTCAAAAGAAGAAACCGGCACAACTTCCAGCACATCTCCACGTACACGGAAACTGCCTCTCTTAAAATCAAGCTCATTACGCACATACTGGATATCAATCAGACGGCGCACAACCTCATCCCTGTCAATCTCCATTCCAGGGCGCAGCGAAATCATCATCTTCGCATAATCGTTCTTGCTACCAATGCCGTAAATACACGAAACCGATGACACAACAATGACATCCTTCCTCTCAATCAGCGCTGCTGTCGCACTGTGGCGCAGCTTATCTATCTCATCATTAATCGAAGAATCCTTCTCTATATAAGTATCCGTAGAAGGAACATATGCTTCCGGCTGATAATAATCATAATAAGACACAAAATATTCTACCGCATTATGTGGAAAAAATGCCTTAAACTCACTGTAAAGCTGCGCTGCCAGAGTCTTATTATGTGCCAGAATCAGCGTCGGCTTATTCAACTGTGCAATGACATTCGCCATCGTAAATGTCTTACCGGAACCAGTAACTCCAAGCAAAGTCTCAAACTGATTTCCTTCTTTAAATCCCTTTACCAGCTCCTCAATCGCCTGTGGCTGGTCTCCAGTCGGTGCGAAGTCCGACACTAATTCGAAATGGTCCATGAAGCAAATCCTCCCTCTTATCGTAGTATGTTTCCGATTATATCAAATATACGAACAAATGTACAGACAAAATCCAAATATTTGTTCTGATTTAATTCATATAAGAAATAGACGCACCCGAAGAGAGAAGCCGCCCTATATCTGTGACTTTATCACTGTGGGCTGAATGTTCGTTTGACGGCTCACATTCAGTCCTCGTTCTAAGACCACAGATATAGGGCGGCTTCTCTCTTCGGGTACTGTCTTTGGCTTGATTTTGTTTGAATCAAATTGCCTGGTGTAGGAATTTAAGAATATAAGTGGAGGTTTTCTACTTGCTTTAAAATTATTAATACTCAGTATAACTATATATTATTATCAGTGATATCCATAAAATGTAGTTAAAAAATGGTAACCAATTCACTCATATACGGAAAGTATCTGCATACTGAAAACGCTATATCACGCTTTATTCACTTTTTCGTCTTCTTACTACAAGGAAGATAATCACAACGGCTGCAGCCACTCCAATGATAATCCATGTCAGGATTGGTGTAGTATCGCCAGTCTTACCACTCTTAGACTTCTTATTCTTCTTATTATTAGGTGGTGTCTTTTCATTTTCTGTTGAAGTAGTCTCCTCTTCACTAGAAGTTGTCTCTTCCTCCTCGTCACCTTTTTCTCTATTTGTAAGAGTGATCGTACCAGTTTGCTGTTCCATAGATAATTCTACATTGCCCCCACTGATACTGATTTGTAGCTTGCAACCTACAGAGGCGGGAGGCATCTCACATCTGATATAAATTTACACTCAGAAGAGAGATATAATTTGCGATTGATAAAATGGAGGAATACTATGCGAAAAAAAGAACGAGCAGCGATTGTAATAGAGCGTTTAAAAAAAGAATATCCAGGAGCAGACTGTACATTAGATTACAATGAAGCGTGGAAGCTTCTTGTCAGCGTGCGCCTTGCAGCACAATGTACAGATGAGCGAGTAAACATTATTGTTAAAGATCTGTTTGCAAAATACCCAGGTGTGAACGAACTTGCAGAAGCAGAGCCAGAAGATATTGAAGCGATTGTACGCCCATGTGGACTTGGAAAAAGCAAAGCAAGAGATATCAGTAAATGTATGCGTATGCTGCGAGATGAATTCGGCTCAAAGGTACCGGATAACTTCGATGATCTCTTAAAACTTCCAGGAGTAGGGAGAAAAAGTGCAAATCTCATTATGGGGGATGTCTTTGGTAAACCTGCGATTGTAACAGACACACATTGCATCCGCCTTTGTAATCGAATCGGTCTTGTCGATAATGAGAAAAATCCGAAAAAGGTGGAGATGGCTTTGTGGAAAATTATACCGCCAGAAGAAGGAAGCGATTTTTGCCACCGTTTAGTGTATCACGGCAGAGAAGTTTGTACCGCCAGAACAACTCCTTATTGTGAAAAATGCTGTCTTGCTGACGTTTGTAAGTCTTACGCTTCTTATATGAAAGAAAAAAATCAGTGAAAAGGAATTGTCGAAACTAAAATTTTGTAGTAGAATAATTTCAACCGAGCCAGTCTTTACAAAGATTTTTACAAAGAATAAGGCTATGGATTAAGGTAAAACTGAAACTTATCACATTGGAAAAAAGGATGAACAAGATGAAAGAATTTAAACCAATCAAAGAAGGAAAAGTCCGCGAAGTATACGATAACGGGGACAGCTTAATTATCGCTGCAACAGACAGAATTTCAGCATTTGATGTAATTTTGAAAAATGAAGTGAAAGACAAAGGTGCTATTTTAACACAGATGTCCAAGTTCTGGTTCAATCTTACAGAGAATACCGTACCAAACCATATGATTTCAACAGATGTGAAAGATATGCCGGAATTCTTCCAGAATGAGAAATATGCCGGACGCAGCATGATGTGCAAGAAGCTTGAGATGTTCCCGGTCGAATGTATCGTTCGTGGTTACATCACAGGAAGCGGCTGGGCAAGCTACCAGGAGAACGGAACCGTTTGCGGTATCAAGCTTCCAGAAGGATTACAGGAATCTGAAAAATTACCTGAACCAATTTACACTCCTTCCACAAAAGCTGATTTAGGAGATCATGACGAGAACGTATCCTATGATAAGACAGTAGAAATCCTTGAAAAGCTTTATCCAGGAAAAGGTAATTATTATGCTAATATCTTAAAAGAGTATACTATTTCTCTCTACAAGAAATGTGCAGAATACGCATGGGAAAAGGGAATCATCATCGCAGATACCAAGTTTGAATTCGGTCTCGATGAACAGGGCAGAGTTGTAATCGGTGATGAGATGCTCACACCAGATAGCTCCCGTTTCTGGCCAAGAGAAGGATATGAAGCAGGTAAGGGACAGCCTTCCTACGATAAACAGTTTGTAAGAGATTGGTTAAAACAGAACCAAGACAGTGATTATGATCTTCCAGAAGAAGTAATCGATAAGACAGTTGCAAAATATAAAGAAGCATATGAGCAGTTAACAGGAGAACCATTTGAGGCTTAATCTATTGTAAATCTGTAAAGTATGTTTTAGCAGAGAAAGACGATACGTTTCCACGAAAGTGTGGGGGTATCGTTTTTTTTGAAAAATTCTCTCAAATCATTCAAAAAAATTCTATAGGATAGAGTGTATACTATAGAAAATAAAATGAACTCTCGGAAAATCGACCGCAAAAGCAAGTGTGGGAAAGACTCCAAGAGTGCATTAGATGGAGGGAAAATATGGAATCTTATTACCGTTTACAGTATGAAATCTTGGAATATATTGGTAGTGTCAAGTAAGTTATGAAAAAACAGAGCCAAAGAAAAAGGCTCAAATGGACCTTGCTACGAAAATAAAAATCGCAGCCAAGACTTGAACCTTGACAACAAATGTTTTCAACAATTATGAAAGCATCACTATAAAGCAGTCATAATAATGGCTGCCAGCAGTGAAATATGATTTGTACAAAAGATGGATTATACTTGAGCTTCAACCGTATAGCCATGTTTTTCTAATTCTCGTATATAACGGGAAAGTTGTTTTTGCTCACAGTTTTTGCGCCTGACTTCAAAACAGTTTTCATCAAAATTAGTGCCTTGTTTTAGCATTGTATAAATGATAACAAGTAATTTACGAGCAAGAGCGACAATGGCTTTTCTGGCCCCTTTTTTCTGCTTGATTCTCCAATACCAGGCTGAAAGATATGTGTTTCGTTTGCCGGCAATTACCCAGGCAATCTCACAAAGCATACTTTTTATATAAGGATTGCCTTTTGTGATAGAGGTACTTTTTCTTTTTCCGGCACTCTCGTTATTGCCGGGACACAGACCGGCCCATGAACAGATGTGTTCTGCAGTTTTAAATGGTTTCATATCTGTACCGATTTCGGCAATGATTGCACAGGAAGCAGTTGTACTTATTCCATAGATAGTATTTAACTGTTCAATTTGTAAAGCGAATGGAAGCATATCTTCCTGAAGATGAGTTTCAATTTCAATAAGATGCTCTTTCATGGAATCATAATGACACATGAGGATTTTTAAGAAAGAGTTTTGATGTTCTGAAAGAGTCCCATTTACAGACATGAGGATTTCATCAATGCGTTTTCTGGTTTTTGTTTTGAGATAAGAATCCAAAGACATTTTATCAATCTGTCCATGTTCCATCAAATGTAGAATAATGTTTCTGCCGGAAGCACCAAAAATATCAGAAATAAAAGAAGACAGACGAAAACCGGAACTCTGCAGGAATTTTTCAACCCTGTTTTTCTGGGAAGTAATATCGCGGATAATACTCTTGCGATAACGGTTTAAATCACGAAATTCACGAATCCTTTTTTCTGGAATAAAACTTGCATTAAGGAGTCCTGCACGTAGTAATGTAGAAATCCATTCAGAATCACGTATATCAGTTTTTTTGCCAGGAACGTTCTTCATATGGCGGGCATTAACAACTAATAAAGTGATATCTCCAGAGAAAGCATCTTCTAATATTTCGTAAATTGGAATCCAATAAATGCCAGTGCTTTCCATTGCAATATGATGGCAATTCTCTGAAATGATCCAGTCTCGTAAAGCAAGCATATCAGGAATTAAAGTGGTAAATTCACGAATTTCAGAGTGAGTAGGTTTACCTAATGGACCAGTTAGGATACATGCAACAATTTTTTCTTTGTGGATATCCAAACCACAGGAAATTTCTAAAAGATCTTTCATACAGACAGCCTCCTTTATAATAGAATTGACAGGAGATTTGCCCGAGATAATACGGACTTTGCTACTCGTGCTATCTGTAAAAGATGCGACAATATGCTGTACTCAAGGGCAAAACATTTACGTTGAAAAACGGGGTGAAAATCCTCCAAGGTACAATCAAACTTAATCCTGTCAATAACTATTGTAAAACAAGGCAGGAAGTAAAAAAAGTAGTGGAGGTCAATCCTCTATTTTCATTATAGGCTGTGATAAGCTTTCATGATTCGTTGAAAATTGCAGATATTAATTCCAATAAGCTCTCCGAGGGCTTAGGGCGTTGCCCTAAGAACCCACAAGGAACCAGTCCCTTGACCCATTTTCGGGCTTTGCCCGAGCCCATCCTCGCCGGAAGGCAGGAAAAGGGCGCAGCTACCCCTTTTCTGCTGGATAGGATAATCCGAGAACTTTATGTCAATAGACTTTCGCTGCATATCCTCGCAGTCGGCAAAGCCGTCTGTTCCGGTATTCCACGGTTCTATTGACAACAGTTCCGCTCCGATGCGGCAGTACCATTTTTCTGTATGTTCAGAATGGTCTGTTGTCCAAGAAAGATCAGAAGCTGCCACTTGCCAGGCATATTGTCGGCACCCTGAAGCATTTCTACTTCATTGAGGACTTTATAGCCTGCATGCTTATGTGGACGCAGGAAGTTATAGTAAGCGACCCAGAGTGCCAGATCATAGTTGGCACCGTCGATGTTGTCGAACCCATTTGTATGGCGGTAAGAGGCTTTATAAGTACGGTTCAGTCGTTCAACCATCTGTTTGAATGGACGATGTTCTGTAGAAACAGCATCGTCGTTGGTAAGTCCAATGACCTGAGTGACGGAAAAAGTGAAATCTTTGCCGAATTTCTTTGCGAATTCCATAGCGGCAAGGGGATAAGCACTGTATCCGTCAGCAATAAATTTAAAGTTTTCCGGAAGCTTTTTGAGATTCTGGAAGGCCATACGCATAGCAAGGATGCAGGGCCCGACACCACGGTTATCAGATACCTGATAGCCAAGGATAGAGCGGGTAGCAGCATTCATGATCAGCCAGACATAGGTTTTGATACCACGGATCTTGATGTAGGTTTCATCAGCAGTGAAGACCTCATTCTTTTCGTAGGGGTACTGATCCACGAAAGGCTTAATGCAGATGGCTGCAGTCTTACAGTAGTTGGCGATCTGTTGGTGGGAGATGCTGATGTTATACAGGTCTTTTAAAGCCTGTGATGTCTTGCGCAGGGAAAGTCCCAGATTGACGTGCAGCGTCAGGCACAAGGACATGACGTGGGCATTGTGCTTACTGAATTTAAGGGAAGAAGCATTTTTAGGCAGGGTATTTAAGTCCATGCTGAAAAAATCCATCGTGAACTCACGGTAGATGTAATGGAGTTTGTATTTATTCTTGCCATAGTCTTCTTTCAGATCTGCCTTATCTACCTTTTTTAGATTGTGCAGATAGTATGAGCACTTGGGATTCACACATTTGTGGACAATGAAATGTTTTCTGTCTTTTTTAGGAACCAGAGTGTTGCCGCAGTGGGGACAGCGTAGTTTTACAGCGGAAAATCTGCTTTCATCAGGTGAGAACCTGGCATCGCAGATCTTGCATAGGAGCTGACCTTTGGATCCGTTGTTCTTGTAGAGAAATGGTTTAGGGGCATCGCAGCGGGGACAGGTGCAGGAGTCTGGGATATCACACTCTGAGCGTCGGCTGATCGGGCGGATCTTCTTACCATAACGTTTTTCGTAGTAAGGGATGAGCTCTTTATAAGTCCAGTCCTGACGGAAGTCCGTGATCAGAGGGAGTTCGTCAACTTTGAACTTTTGATATTTTGGAGAATGGGAAACATCGAAAGCCCACTGCTTGAGGGGAATATATCTGCAGATAAAATTTAAAAGCCAGCAGATTTGTTTATGTTGGTATTGAATTAATTGTAATAAATAAAGTATAATGTTCACGAGCAATTAAATCCTTTCGTATTTTGTTTGTTGTGGTGACTACATTATACCGAAAAAAGGAGGTAATTGCTCTTTTTATTTGCAAACCTCCGATAAATCAAGGTTTTAAAGGATTTAGAACAATAAAAAACAGGTAGTTTTTGACACTACCGGAAGGCGTAAGGAGGCATAGAAAATGAAGAAAGAACATTCTTCGCGCTGGAGAA
>ERZ772901.2279-NODE-2279-length-12531-cov-3.866624_pt1 | contig 12531 bp, 6 predicted proteins | sample MGYA00512123_ERZ772901 | MGnify/ENA primary metagenome ERZ772901 (study PRJEB29015, sample SAMEA2737711) | human gut metagenome | biome: human gut; feature: human-associated habitat; material: faeces | place: China | collected 2012 ...
CATCTCTTTTCCCTGATAATAAACACAGTTTAAAATATTCTGCATATAAGGTGTTTCTATAGTTGCGTCATACTCAGGCGTTCCGTAGCACTCCATCATATGATAAGGATAACGAACTCCATGATCAGATTGTATAATAATAATAGCATTTCTATCATTTTGTAAAATACCATCCACTGCATTCTCCATACAGGCATTTACATACTTTAATTGATTTAAATAAAGACTCTTGTCTGCCCAATTGGATGTATTTCTATAATCAACTGCTCCCCCTTCCTCATCGATTACAAATGGAGGATGAGGACACGACACATACCCTATTGTTAAGGTGGGTTTCTCCTTATCAACCATTTTATAGCATGTCTGCATCGTATTTAATATATTTTTTAAATCTGATACATAATATTGTGTATCCGTACTGGTTTCAATTTGTTCTGCTTTATAATCTTTTATTAATTGAAAAATACTTTTTTGCAAAATATAGGTTGAAATTGTATCCACTACATCTGATGTTGCAATAACATTGCACCCATCTTCATCCAAAAACTGGGTATGATTTATCAAATTAATCGTATATCCATTCGTTTTAAAAATTTGATATAACTTAGGATTTTTCATATATTTTAAATTATTTGCTTCCAGTTCGTCTGGAGAAGCAACATACTCCAAATTTAATAAATTAGGTATATTTACTGTCGTAGAACATGACTCATAATTATGACTTGTTGTTGAAATATTAAACCCATTTTCCTCAATATGTTTTAAAAAGACTCTATTATCATAATTATAATACCGTTCCAGCCCCTCTACCCCAGCATATTCATCACATATAAAAAAATATACATTTGGCTTTTCTTCAGACACATATTCTATATTCTCTGAATTTTCCACTTTTTGATAATTTAGTTTTGAGCATATTGTTGGAAGCGCCACAAAAAAATTCATTGCAATTAGTACCAGAAAATATATTCCAATCAACATACAAATATTTTGTTCAGATCTGATTTTTTTCTTAACCAGAATCATAAACATAAATATTATAAAAAATAAAATTACAATTATCTTTTTTCTTCCAATCACATGATCTACTTTGCTTAAAAATACATTAAAATTAGTTAAGATAAAAAGTATTACATCACTGGCTAACACTGCCTTACCAGTATTCTTCATGAAAATAATACAAATTACAAACACTACTATCGCTAATGCCAAAAATTTTTCGAATGCAGGTAATGCATCAATAAGTTTTGCCTCATCGGCATTCTGGAAATACATAAATAAACATGGATACAAAATAACAAACGCTATTGTACTTATTGTAAAAAATTTTTTTATACTTCTTCTCATTTACTTTTACCTGTTTTGTTGCATATATCACTAAAATCCTGTACTTGCCTTAAAGCCTTCCGGTGCTGGCAACATCTCATAATCAGTTCCAAAGTAAGTATTCAGTACCGTTCTCCATGTATTAATACTTGTCATACCTTCTATATCGAGCTTTTCACCCTTATAATAGAAACAGTTTAAAATATTCTGCATATATAAAGTCTCTACTGACGCATCATAGGCTTTGGCACCATAATGATCAACCTGCCAGTGCGGATATCTTGCTCCATGGTCAGACATTAGTATAATTAATGCATCCGGATCGTTTTTCTGAATATCCTCTACAATTCTTTCCATACATTTTGTAATATATTTGTATTGGTTAAGATATATGCTTTTATCTTTCCAATTTGTTTCATCCTCTTTCGCTATCCGATTACCATCTGCGTCAAATGTAAAATATTCATGTGGACATTCTGCATAAGCAAAAGTAAATGTTGGTTTACTATCACTCGTATAATCTGTAATATTTTCCATAATAGTCAACACATCACTCAGATTCGTATAATAATCATTGGAGTTTCCGCTTAATTTTTGTTTTCCCCAACTCACAAAAGAATCAACTTCACTCCAGATACCATTGTCAAGAACATAAGTAGATAAATTTTCTTTCTTCTGTTTATAATTTAAAACATTACAATTGGTATCTGAAAATGTATTCAAATGATTGACCATATTAATCTGATATCCATTATTGGCAAAGAGCTGATATAGATACGCATTCTCCGATCGCGCCATATTATCAATAGAGTAAATATCATCACTTGCTACATATGAGAGATTCAGAATATTGGGTACAATTGTAGATGTCCAAATAGACTCTGTGTTATGACTTCCATATGAAATATTAAATCCCCTCTGTGTAAGAAAATCTGAAAATTCCTGATTATCGTAATCATAATAGTGTTCAATATTCTCAAAACCCGCATATTCATCAAATAAAAAGAAATATACATTCGGCTTGTCTCCGGTAAATCTTTTTTCGGCAATATCATTTTCTTCCTGTGAGACAGCTGTCTTATTATTATTGGTTAATATCTGTGGAATTGAACTTATCAGGTTGAAAACTATGAGAACGAAAAACACAATTCCGAGAATTGTACAAATATTTTCCGGCTCATTTATTTTTCTTTTTATAACGGAGAATACTATCGTTAATATAACTGCAACAATCACAAAAAAATATGCTTTTCTCATACCCGGGATTATTTTTTTGATTGCTCCAAGAATCGTATTAAAATTCATAAAAAGAAGTAATGCTATCTCACTTGTTAAAAAAGCCTTTCTTATGTTTCTAAATAGTACACTAAATGCAACTAATAAAACTACTGCTAAAATCAAATTTTTCCCGATCGATGGTAAAATTTCTATAAAATGTCCCTCCGACATGTTCTGAAAATACATAAACATGCTCGGATATAAAATAATTGCGATCATCGAAATAAAGCATTTGACATTGTTTTTAATTTTCATCTCTTTATCCTCTGTTTTATCAAAAGTTTGCCATCCTAATAATAAGAATCTACCATTGGGAAAATTTCATGTAATTCATTATCATATTGATACTGGATTGCACCAAGATTTCCATCATATTCATATTTATAATAAATATTTGCTCCTCCCTGCATTCCATCGTATCTTTTCACATCCGGATATTCCGTATCATATGTTCTATCATAGAAAACACGATGTCGCACCTCATCCTGCTTAAACTCATGAAAACTCTGTCCAAAAACAGAATAATCTTCTCCTAATAACTCTACAATCGTTGGCATAAGTTCCTCATATGTAATAGGCGCATTATTTTCCTGCATTACATCATGCGTCTCATGAGGCTCTTTCATAAAGAAAATAGGTTGGGCATTTCTACCTGTTCCATGATCCGTCATAATAATAATTGTAGAATCATCATAGGAGCCTGATTCCTTAATCTGGTTAATATACTCTGCCGCTAACAAAAAAATACCTTTTATAGTATCATCTCTATCTGGATCCTGTGCATATTGACAATTTGCATCATTAATAAATTCATGTCCACCATTTAAGTGATTCACAACAAAATAATTGCTGGAATCATCAATCGTCAGACCTTTTTCCATCATTGTATTGTAAAAATTCGGATTTGAATACTGCATCGTATTATTCGGATACGATACAATACTTGCATATTGTTCATTCTGTACATCAAATTTTGGTTTAAAATATTCCGGCATATATCGGTACAATGACATTTTCAGCATAGTTTTATATAAAAGAGGCTTATCAATTTCTCTTGCATCATCTTTTTCTATAATATTGTCCACTTTTCCTTCCGCAATTTCAAGGCTATTACCTCCCGTCATAACTTCTGATAAATATGAAAATACATTCATCTTATAATTATGACTATGTAAAATATCAAAATATGCATTGGTTCTCGCATTGTCCCAACTTTGTTTAAAATAATCATTTACAGACAAACTCAGATCCAATGGATTTCCTGTCAAAATATGAATAAAAGATGGATATGTTCCATAATAATTGCAATCTGCATTGTTATAGTATGTGAAATCTTCTAACCCTTTTGTGATATCCGGATAAGTTGCTCTTGCTTCCTCAAACCATTCATTTGGCAAATTATCAAAAAGAAGTACAATAATATTCTCATTGGAAGAGATTGTAAACTGCTGCTCCATGTTTAAACAAAGTTCATTTTCAGCATAATGAAAAGCTCCATCATCTGTTGTCAGAAATAAGGAGCCGTATGCAACCAGCTGGACTAATAAAAGCACTGTTGTTGTAAGCTGTATTACCTTACTCCATTTCTTTTTGCAAACAAATGTGATGACAAATGTAATTGCAATTGCAGCTCCCCAAAAAACAGCATTCTTTATTACTCTGTCGGCATCTGGAATATACCCCTCTGCTGTCACACCAATCTGGTCAATCCCTTTATTTAAAAACATAACCTGAATATATCCGGCAATGGATAATCCCCAGACAACTGCTAATATAATCTTCCGAATTATTTCTGGGAAAAATACCAAAACGAATGCAATTATGATGGAAATGGTAAATCCAACCACAAAAAATAACCAACCGAATTCCCCATATACAACTCCCAACTCTGTATAATTACCAAAAAAGACTTCGGACGGACCAAAAATTCCAATCATAAAGATAAATAGAAAGACAGATTCCCAACATAAAAAAAATTTTTTCAAATATTCTTTTTTTTTCATTTTTGCACCTCATATAAAGTTAATAACTCATATCATTTTACATGATAACCCTGTGTATTTCAAGAATTTTCAACTGAATACTATCCCTTCCCTGTGTTCTATGCTATAATTGCATTCGTAATTTTTCAATCGAAATACATTTAATAAGAAAGAGGAAATTTATGTTAAAAAAAGCTGTTACACCTGGTTCTTTTCTTAAAAACTATTTATTTACACTTTTGATCGTATTTCTGCCATTGTTCATGTTTGGCGTTTTCGGACCGTCTGAGATTTTTTTCGGCAACTACAGTGAATTTGGTTTTATCTATAGGGAATTTGGATGGAAATTTCTGGGAATTTCTGTAGTCCTTGCGCTTTTTATCGCCCTAATCTTACAGATTGTTCCAAAATTTCCGCGAACACTGATTCTCTCCGTTTTATGGGGTTTTACCATTGCCGGGTATATTCAGACCATGTTTCTGAATAAAAATCTCGACCAGATTGGGGTATCTGCTGAAGGATATACAGCCAATGCTACACGGGTCATCCTGAATGCTTTATTCTGGCTTGTTATCCTGGCTGCATCTGTGCTTATCTGTGTTTTCAAAAAAGACCTTTGTACCCGACTGCTGACCGTAACCAGTAGTATTCTCCTTGGTATCCAGATTGTAGGATTTGTGTCTTTATTTCTTACAGCAGATGCTTCTGCAATGGCTTACAATGACACCGATGGAGAACTCTCCCTAAGCGGTGCCGGACAATATACACTCTCCTCTAATGAAAATATTATCCTGTTTGTTCTGGATAATTTTTCCAACACTTTCTGGGATGAGGCGCTCGCTGCCTACCCGGATATGACAGATTCTCTTTCTGATTTTACCTATTATAATAACGCCGACTGTGCCTACTGGGGTACTTATCCATCTCTTGCACATATGCTTACCGGGAATCCTCTGGATACAGATCTTTCTGTGAATGACTGGTTAAAGCAATGCTGGGATAACGACTCCACAAACGCATACTATAAACTTCTTGAAAAACACAATTACAAGGTGAATCTATATACTCCTGTGACCAGTCTTCTTACCGGAACCGATACTCTGGAAGTACTTCAGGGGAAAATAGATAATGTAGGAACTGAATCTTCCTCAAGAGAGATTGACTATGAAAAGCTTAATAAAACCATGCTGCAAATGTCCTGCTATCGTTTCCTGCCTGAATATTTCAAACCTGGTTTTGATGTAAAAAACTCACAATACACCACAATTGTATCCTACCCGGATAACGAAATGATGTATTCCAACTATAGTTTTTACGAAAAATTACAAGATACCAGACTAAGCCTTGATTCAACGTCCAACTATTTTACGATCCAGCATCTAAACGGCACCCATGAATTCGTCAACGACGAAAACTGCGCTTATGATCCCGATAATGCAACTTGTGCGACAACTGTAAAAGGTATTTTTACAATGCTTGATGCCTACTTACAACAGCTTAAAGACCTTGGTATTTATGATAACTCAACGATTATTATTACCGCTGATCATGGTTCCGAAGCACGTTCACAGATGATTTTCTTTATGAAAGGAAAAAATGAAACGCACGACTCTATGCAGACAACGAATGCTCCAATCAGCCTGAATGATCTTGTTCCTACCATTGTGGAAGCTATAGGTGAAGATTATACTCCATACGGTCAGAGTGTCCACGATTTTTCTGCTGACGAGTCCAGGGAACGCAGCGTTTACATCCGCGTAAGAGACGATGCATATCCTGCCGTCAAACGCTTCGATGGCGTGACCGAAGGCGGCATGAATGCTTATCATGTATATACTTATTATGGCACACTGAAAGACCTTGTCTTTCTTTATGACAATGGATATTATACACCTGTACAGGTAATTGATTCCTATTTCTAATGATTACTTAAGGAGATTTTTATGTCATTTAACTCATCTGACTTTTTAATTTTTTTCCCGATTGTGGTATTGATATACTTTCTGATTCCACAAAAGCTAAAAAACTACTGGCTTCTGATTGCCAGCTACTATTTCTATATGTGTTGGAATGCCAAATATGCTCTGATCATTCTTTTTTCTACCATAGTGACATACCTTAGCGGTCTTGCACTGGATACGCTCCAGCAAAGATCTGCTGATCCGCTTATCATGCGGAAGAAAAAAATAGTTGTAGCTATTAGTGTTTTATTAAACCTGTCCCTGCTTTTTTATTTTAAATATATTAATTTTGCAATCGGAATTTTAGGGGATGCACTGTCCGTCTTCCATATACAGCTCAATCTTCCATCTGTCGATATTCTTCTTCCTGTCGGCATCTCTTTCTATACCTTTCAGGCACTGGGATATACGATCGATGTATACCGTGGAGATACCTGTGCTGAAAAGAATTTTTTTCAGTATGCACTTTTTGTATCATTCTTTCCGCAGCTGGTCGCCGGTCCGATTGAGCGTTCCAGTCACCTGCTGCAACAGCTTGCCACACCACATAAGTTTAATTCCGAGGAAGCCAAAAGCGGTCTTTTACTGATGCTCTGGGGATTTTTCTTAAAAATTGTACTGGCTGACCGTATTGCAATCTTCGTTGACTGGGTTTACGGTGATTATCACACCTTTGGTGGATGGTATCTGATCGTAGCCACTGCACTTTTTGCCATTCAGATCTACTGTGATTTTGCCGGATACTCTATTATCGCTATGGGGGCTGCCCAGATTCTCGGTATCCGGTTAATGGAAAACTTCCAGTCTCCTTATCTGGCAGTTTCTGTTGCTGACTTCTGGAGAAGATGGCATATTTCCCTGACTTCCTGGTTCAGGGACTACCTCTATATTCCGCTCGGTGGAAGCAGATGCAGTAAATGGCGTAAATATAGGAACAAAATGATTGTTTTCCTCGTAAGCGGTCTCTGGCATGGTGCAAAAATCTCTTTTGTCGTGTGGGGTGGTCTGAACGGACTTTACCAGATCATCAGTGAGATTCTGCAGCCTTTGCGTGATAAACTTGTGAAACTTTTTCACTTAAACCGAAATTCCATCGGACATAAAGCCGTTCATATTATAGTGACTTTTGTCCTGATTGATTTCACCTGGATATTTTTCCGCGCCAACAGTTTTTCAGAAGCACTCACGATTCTCTCACAGATTATCCATATACATAATCCATGGATTCTCTTTGATGGATCACTTTATAACTGTGGACTGAATTCCAAAAACTTCTGCTTTATGCTTTTATGTATTTTGTTACTTTTTGTAACGGATTATTTAAAGCAGAAGAAAATATGTATCCGTGAAATTATCGCCAGACAGGATGCCTGGTGTCAGGTTCTGATCATAGCATTTTCCGTTGTTTTCCTTCTGATATTCGGAATTTACGGAACTTCCTATGATGCATCCAAATTTATTTATTTTCAATTTTAGAGGTAAAAATAATGAAAAAAATAGTATGCTGCATCAGTTGTGCTGCCATCATTGGTATCTCCGTATTCTATGCCGGACGCCTTTTACAACCTAATTTTACAGTGGATGCTTTCCATGCAATAGAATCTTTTCATTCCATGCCTGAAAATTCATTTGATGTCATCGCCTGTGGTTCCAGCCATGTATATAAAGGATTAAATGTAAATGAAATGACAGAAAGATATGGATTCAGTGCTTATAATTATGGCTGTAACTGGCAATTTCTTAATACCACCACTTTGTTCTTTGAGGACGCCCTAAGAACACAATCTCCTAAAGTGATATTAATTGAAACCTTTAACGTAGACAAAGTTCATGAAGACACGGATCTCAATGGTGAAATTTATTACACAAAAGGCATTTCCGATTTTAAAGGAAAAAGAGAATATTTAGCCCAATGCTTTGGTAAGAATAAGGATCGTTACTTATCTTACTATATCCCATTACTTGCCTTTCACGAAAACTGGACAAACGTTAATTATTACAGTTTTGATTCCGGAACTTCCGTCGAAGAGTATCAGGCATCGCATGGATTTTCAGGCAGCGACCATATTGTTCCAACAGTGATCTCCGATCCCGCAACGTTCGAGCAGAAAGAGCTGCCTGATAGTTCTGTCAGATTATTAGATAAAATTGTAAACATCTGCAATGAAAATGATATTCGTCTTATCTTTTATACTGTTCCTTATGAAGGGGAATATAATTATTCAGACGCCATGGCCGAATATGCTGCTACCAACAACTGCACTTACCTTAACCTGTTTGAACACATGGATGATGTCGGGCTCAACGGTGATACAGATTTTATGGATATTGAACACCTGAATATAAGCGGAGCAACCAAAGCTGCCGACTATCTTGGAGAATATATTGTTTCTCATAATCTGCTCTCTGAGACAGATTAAAAACTCTGTATTTATCATAAGGAGATTTATAATGAGCAAAAGAATTTCTATTTTACATTTTTTATCAAACTATATCATTGTGTTACTCCCAATATTTACACTCTGCGTGATGGGACCTACCGAAATATACTTTGGAAATTATAAAGAGTTAGGCTTTACTTATCAGGAATTCGGGTGGAAATTTTTATTTTTTTCATTTTTAATCACCACCTTATTAACCCTAATTCTTTCCTTTTTACCTGACAAAATTCAGAAATATTTTTTGTCTGTCATTTACTGGATTGGAATTGCAGGTTACCTGCAGACTATGTTTTTAAATAAACAGCTGGATCTGATGGGTGTAAGTGCAGAATCTTATTCGGCTACCCGGATGAAAACCGTTCTCAATGCTTGTTTATGGTTTGTTTTACTTGTTTTAATTTTGTTTTTTACCATGTATCCAAAAACAAAAATGCATAAAATATTATCAATAACAAGCGGCATTATCTTTGGCATGCAACTTGTCGGTTTTCTCTCACTCTTTCCAACCGCTGACGAAGCTGCTTTTTCTTATCCAACAGAAGAATTATGTCTTGACGGAAGTGAACAATATACCATTTCCTCGAAAGAAAATATTATATTATTTGTACTGGATAATTTTGCAATAGACTATTACACCTCTGCTGTTCAGACGTATCCGGAATTAACAGATCAGCTTAAGGATTTTACTTATTACTCAAATGCAGACTGCAATTATCACGGGACCTATCCATCTCTTGCGCACCTTATCACTGGGAATGAGTTAGATCCATCCCTTACCGTTGATGACTGGCTGACACAATGTTGGACAAATGACATAACAAATGATTACTTTTCCCTCTTAGAATCCGAAGACTATAAAGTAAATTTATATACACCTGTCACAAGTATCCTCACTGGCACAAACTCTTTGGAACTATTAGATGATAAAATCAATAATGTCACTTATAAATCCAATACCCGAATGATTGACTATTCGAAACTTTACAAAACAATGCTTTATATGTCGTGTTATCGCTTTATGCCAGAATACTTTAAACCAGCTTTTGATGTAAAAAATGAGACTTATACATCCATCGTAAGCTACCCTGAAAATGCAGTCCAACATGCTAATTATGATTTTTACAGCAATTTATTATCCACTGGACTGACATTAGACAATTCCTGTAATTATTTTACTATCCAGCATTTAAATGGAACGCACGAATTTACCACAAATGAATTTTGTGAATATGATGAGCAGAATTTATCCTGCGAATCTACTGTCAAAGGTATTTTTACAATGTTGAATGTGTACATAGAACAATTAAAAAAACTGGGTGCCTATGATAATTCTACTATCATTATTACCTCTGATCACGGCACAATCGACCGTCCACAAATGATTTTCTTTATAAAAGAGAAAAATGAAACTCATAAAATGATGCAGGAAACATCCGCTCCTATTACCTTAAATGAATTAGTCCCTACTATCGTGGAATCTCTCGGTAAGGACTATTCAGAATTTGGTTCAAGTATTCATGATTTTAATGACGGTGAACTGCGTGAACGTACCGTTTATATTCGCGATTTTGATGAAAGTAAACCACCTGTGCCATGCTACGATGGTCTCCGAGATGGAAAAGTCAATGCTTATCGTGTCTATACTTATACTGGCGGTGAAGCCGAATTTGTAAATGCACTTTACGGTGACGATGTTATCACTATCCCAATGATTGATTCTTATTTTTAATATTTATGTAATAAAATTACGAAATGGAGTCTTAAATGAACACAAAAAAAACTTTATTACTTTTTTTATCCAATTTTATTATTATCTGCTTTCCAATTTTTATACTCTTTGTTATGGGACCATCTGAAATATTTTTTGGCAATTATAAGGAATTTGGATTTGTCTATCAGGAATTTGGGTGGAAATTCTTGATTTTTGCATTTTTAATCTCCTTCATTTTCATGCTTCTTATTTCATTCTTTCCAGACAAACTCAGAAAATATATTCTTTCTGTTTTCTGGGGAATCGGAATTGCCGGATATATCCAGACAATGTTTTTAAACCGTCATCTGGAACAAATAGGTGTCCGTGCAGAAGCATACACCGCATCACCTTCAAAAATAATTGTAAATTGGATTATTTGGACAACTATCATTTTGGGAGCTTTGCTGTTTGCAAAATTTCAACAGAATATCTTCAAAAAAGTAATGTTAACATCCTCTCTCATTATTCTAGGGATGCAATGTGTTGGATACATCTCACTTTTCCTCTCCGCAGATAAATCCGCCTTTACATACTACAGTGACAAGGACGAACTTATACTGGATGGAAGTAAGCAATTTACCGTATCCTCAAATGATAACATTATCTTATTTATTCTGGATAATTTTTCCAGCACTTACCTTGCATCTGCCGTTGAAAAATATCCGGATTTAAAAGATTTTCTGCATGATTTCACTTATTACAATAATGCCGACTGCAATTACCATGGAACCTATCCATCACTACCGCATTTACTAACAGGTAACGATTTAGATCCTTCGTTATCTGTTGATGACTGGTTAGAAGATTGTTGGACAAATACTACTACAAACGATTATTTTTCTATTTTATCTCATGCCAATTACAAAGTAAATTTATATACTCCAACGACATCTATTCTGACAGGTAATCATTCTCTGTCGCTTCTTGACGGAAAAATTAGTAATATAACTACAAAACAAAGTTCTATTTGCATTGATTACCATAAACTGTATAGGACAATGTTCTATATGTCCTGCTATCGCTTTATGCCAGAATATTTCAAATCCTTTTTTGACGTATCAAATGAAACATATACCACTATTGTATCTTATCCTGAAAATACTATTTTACATGCGAACTATGATTTTTATAATCATCTCATAGAAAATGGTCTGACGACTGATTCATCTGGTAATTATTTCATAATTCAGCATTTAAATGGGACACATGAATTCACAACCGATGAAAATTGCCAGTTTGATGCTCAGAATGCAACCTGCCAATCAACCGTTAAAGGAATTTTCACTATGCTTGAAGCTTATTTGAACGAATTAAAAACACTAGGCGTTTATGATGATTCAACTATTATTATCACCTCTGATCATGGTGACGTTGAATATCCACAAATAATCTTTTTCATCAAGGAAAAACAGGAATCCCACGAATTACTTAATGGTACCAATGCTCCTATTACTTTAGACGAACTTGTTCCAACCATCGTTCAATCGCTTGATAAAGATTACAGTGAATTCGGATATAGTATACATGATTTTTATCCCGATCAGCAACGGGAACGTCTGCTTTATATCCGGGATTATGACGCTTCTTATCCAGATGTTCCACGCTACGATGGAATCTCTTCCGGTGGATCAAACGTATACCACTTATACAACTATACAGGTAATATTGATGATCAGATTAATGCCTTGCAAAATTATCAATACACAACCATACCAATGGTTGACTCTTATTTTTAAACACAGCCTGCAAATAAAAAGTCAAGGCTAAAATGAAAGAACTTTGAAAATTTT
>ERZ772901.2280-NODE-2280-length-12523-cov-21.227382_pt1 | contig 12523 bp, 11 predicted proteins | sample MGYA00512123_ERZ772901 | MGnify/ENA primary metagenome ERZ772901 (study PRJEB29015, sample SAMEA2737711) | human gut metagenome | biome: human gut; feature: human-associated habitat; material: faeces | place: China | collected 2012 ...
AGGAACAGTCCAAAAAGCCAAAACGAAAAGGTTTCTTAGGCATATTCGGCAAAAAGGAAGAAGCGAAACCAACTGTGACTACCACGATGTACCGTTCCTTTAACCGGAATATGAGAACCGAACAACAGGCGCAAAGCCGTCGCTTATCGGTTCATGCCGATAGCCTTGCCGCACGAAATGCGGAACTTAACAGGCAACTGCAAGGACTGGTTGTTCAAATAGACGGGAAAGTACAAACTGACCTACAAAAGCGGGAAGCCGAGATAACAGCCATGCGGGAACGGTCGTTCATTCAGATTGGGGGCTTGACAGGGTTCGTTATACTGCTACTGGTCATATCATATATCATCATACACCGAAATGCCAACCGCATCAAGCGATATAAACAGGAAACCGCAGATTTAATCGAGCGACTGCAACAAATGGCAAAGCGAAACGAGGCACTGATAGCCTCTCGCAAGAAAGCCGTACATACCATTACCCATGAATTACGCACACCGCTGACTACAATAACGGGCTATGCCGGACTGATACCAAAAAACTTCGATACGGATAAAACCGGGATGTATATCCGAAATATTCAGCAATCCTCCGACCGTATGCGTGAAATGCTTAATACTCTTCTGAGTTTCTTCCGGCTGGACAACGGCAAGGAACAGCCTAATTTCTACACGTGTAGGATTTCATCAATAGCGCATACGCTCGAATCAGAGTTTATGCCAATTGCCATAAACAAGGGACTTGCTCTTACTGTGACGAATCACACGGATGCTGTTGTCTTGACCGATAAGGAACGTATTCTACAAATTGGAAATAACCTGCTGTCAAATGCCATCAAGTTCACTGAGAACGGTGGCGTTTCTCTGACAATGGGGTATGATAACGGTTTGCTGAAGCTAATCGTCAAAGATACAGGAACGGGCATGACCGAAGAGGAGCAACAACGTATATTCGGTGCGTTTGAACGTCTGTCAAACGCCGCCACAAAAGACGGCTTCGGACTGGGATTGTCCATCGTGCAGCGTATCGTGGCAATGCTCGGCGGTACAGTACGGCTGGAGAGCGAAAAAGGTAAAGGTAGCCGTTTCACAGTGGAAATACCCATGCAGACAGCTGAGGAACTGCCGGAACAGATAAATAGAACACAGATTCATCATATCCGTACATTCCATAATGTTATTGCCATCGACAATGACGAAGTGCTGCTTCTGATGCTGAAAGAAATGTATGCACAGGAGGGAATACACTGCTATACCTGCACCGATGCTGCGGAGCTGATGGAAATGATACGTCGGAACGAATATAGTCTGCTGCTGACGGATCTGAATATGCCGGATATAAACGGTTTCGAGTTGCTGGAACTGTTGCGCACTTCCAACGTTGGCAATTCAAGGGATATCCCGGTAGTCGTGATAACAGCTTCGGGCAGTTGCGGCAAAGAGGAACTTATAGAACATGGATTCACAGAATGCCTGTTCAAGCCGTTCTCCATATCTGAACTGATGGAGATTTCAAATAAATGTGCCATGAATGCGGCACAAAATGAAAAGCCGGATTTCACATCCCTGCTATCCTACGGCAATGAATCCGTCATGCTGGAGAAACTGATTACGGAAACCGAGAAGGAAATGCAGGCGGTTCGGGAGGCGAAACAACGGAAAGACCTTCAGGAGCTGGACGCCCTTACACACCACCTGCGCAGCTCGTGGGAGATACTCCGTGCCGACCAGCCGTTAAGGGAACTTTATAAACAGCTTCATGGAAGTGCCGCTCCCGACTATGAAGCATTGAACAAAGCCGTGACTGCCGTATTGGATAAGGGTTCGGAGATAATCCAACAGGCAAAAGAAGAAAGGAGAAAATACAACAATGGTTAAAACAAAAATCATCGTGGTGGAAGATAATATCGTGTATTGCGAATTTGTCTGCAACCTGCTGGCACGTGAGAAATTCCGTACAGTGCAGGCTTTCCACCTCTTGACAGCGAAGAAACATCTGCAACAAGCCGCTGACGGTGACATAGTGGTTTCAGACCTTCGCTTACCTGACGGCAACGGTATCGACCTGCTTCGTTGGATGCGCAAGGAAGGCATGACGCAGCCGTTCATCATTATGACCGACTATGCCGAAGTGCATACGGCTGTGGAAAGTATGAAACTCGGCTCGCTGGATTATATACCCAAACAGCTTGTGGAGGACAAACTTGTCCCATTACTCCGCACCATATTGAAAGAACGCAATGTCGGACGGAGCCGTATGCCCGTGTTTGCTCGTGACGGTTCAGCCTTCCGGAAAATCATGCACCGGATAAGGCTGGTAGCACCAACTGACATGAGCGTACTGATATTCGGTGAGAACGGCACGGGCAAGGAGCATATCGCCCACCATCTGCATGACAAAAGCAAGCGTTCTGGCAAACCGTTTGTGCCTGTGGACTGCGGATCGTTAAACAAAGAGCTTGCTCCATCGGCATTTTTCGGACACGTCAAAGGCGCATTCACCGGTGCGGACAGTGCCAAGAAAGGATATTTCCATGAAGCCGAAGGCGGCACGCTGTTTTTGGACGAGGTGGGCAACCTTGCACTGGAAACCCAGCAGATGCTTCTGCGTGCCATACAAGAGCGGCGATACCGTCCCGTTGGTGATAAAACGGATAGAAGTTTCAACGTCCGTATCATCGCAGCCACCAACGAGAATCTGGAAAAGGCGGTCAATGAAAAGCGTTTCCGTCAGGACTTACTGTACCGTCTGCACGACTTCGAGATAACCGTACCGCCATTGCGTGACTGTCAGGAGGACATCATGCCGCTGGCGGAGTTCTTCCGCGAGATTGCCAACAATGAATTGGAGTGCAAGGTTAGCGGATTCAGCTCCGAAGCACGGAAAGCGTTGCTGACCAATTCATGGCCGGGCAACGTGCGCGAGCTTCGGCAGAAAATCATGGGTGCGGTGTTGCAGGCTCAGACGGGACTTGTCACAAAAGAGTATCTGGAGCTTGGGATAACCGAAACAACCTCTGTTACCGGCTTCTCCCTACGCAACGACGAGGAAGATAAAGAGCGGATTATACGCGCTTTGAAGCAGGCTGACGGGAACCGGAAGGTCGCCGCCGAACTGCTTGGAATAGGCAGAACAACACTCTATAACAAGCTGGAAGAATATGGATTGAAGTATAAATTTGAGCAATCATAGCCCGCAATTCGCTGAAAATGGCTATCTTTGCATGACATATTAGAAGGTAACGGCGATTGGCAGAGCCTTTTGCCGCCTATATATAACATAAGACCGCAAGGCGTTTCGAGCGAAAATCTGGTAAATTGACACTACGGAGACGATTGCGTGATGCTTATGCTATGCCTACGCATAGCGTGCATTCACGTACTCTCCGTAAAAGGCTTTACCAGAGCCGTCGCTTGAAAGTAGTGTGATTTGCACGCTACTTTTTTGCCCTTGCCCAACGAAAGGAAACGATAATGGGTAAAGTACAGATTCTTGCCGTCCTCACGATGGACGGTTGTCAAAGCTCCGAGTTATGTTGCAAAGCGTATAAGGAACTGCGCCTTGAAGATTGCGGTATCAATGAGATAAGGGAAAACGCCCTTTATCATATCACACCGGATTATTCCATCTCCATGCTTGACGAATGGCGGAAATCCACAACAGACATCTGCTATCTGGCGGAAGTCACTCCTGAAAAAGCGGACTACATCAACGGGCTGCTGCGTATGCGTGTGGTGGATGAAATCATACTTTACACGATTCCTTTCATTGCCGGAACGGGAAAGCGTTTCTTCCAATCCGCCTTGCCGCAGGAACAATGGACGCTGACCTCACAGAAGGTGTACCGCAACGGAGTGGTCCGCCATATCTATAAAGCGTGCGTTTGATGTCCATAAAATGGACGAATGTTCAGCAAATGAACACTTTAAGCTGAATACAATTCCTTTCAGATAAATAAATCGCGAAATTATCACTCTGAAATCCAGCACCTTGCAGAGAGCGTGCCGGATTTTTTATTTTATGGACACGCTTTTTGCCAATCATATTCATGTGCGCATACCGAAAAACAGAGTGTAAAATTTCAAAATTGACAGGACATGAATTATTTCTTATTGACGGAAACCGAGTTCTTCCGTCGTATAAACGAAGCCGGGGACTGCAATATGGAAACGGCATACACGGCTTTCGCCACGCAAGTGATCGAACTATGCAACGGCAATGTGGACACCAACCGCACCATCATCGCGCTGGCTTACATTGAAATCGAGTTGCAGCACCATCCCGTGCGCAATCTTCCCGAAGAAAAGAGGGAGGTTGCAGCCTACATCAGCAAGGCACTCTCTTTCGTTAGGAAGATGCAGAAGTTCCTTGCCGCTCCCCAAGTGCCACCACTAATCCCCATCCGTACATCCTCCGACAACACAACCGAAAGTCCCGCTCCACCCCTGCAATGGACGGGCAACGCCATCGACCTCGTGGAACTTATCTACGGCATCAACGAGATGGGCTGCATCAACAACGGCAACATGCCGCTTAAACAGCTCGCCCCGCTCCTCTACAAGATTTTCGGGGTCGAATCAAAGGACTGCTACCGCTTCTATATCGACATCAAACGCCGGAAGAACGAAAGCCGCACCTATTTCCTTGACAGGATGCAGGAGAAACTGAACGAGAGGATGCTCCGCGACGAGGAAATGGAACGTTTGAGAAAATAATCCTGTACCAATGATGAATCAGGGGGTGACGTTATGCCACTCTCTGATTTTTTGTAGGTTTTGTACCTGCCGTGCAGATACATTTCGTTATCTATTCGCCCGAAAACCAGCGAAAAGCACTATCTTTGTACCCACATTACAGAATTGTATATGAGCATAGACAACCTCGACATAGTAAAACGGCTGATAGCCGAAAAAGAATGCGGACGGGTGGAGTTCAAGGAAACCACCGGACAGTTGGAGCGCGGCATGGAAACGCTTTGTGCTTTCCTTAACGGAGAAGGCGGCACGGTATTGTTCGGTGTCACCGACAAGGGAAAAATCATCGGACAGGACGTGAGCGACAAAACCAAGCGGGATATAGCGGACGCAGTCTGGCGTATCGAGCCTTTTGCCACAGTTGAAGTTTCTTATACTGAAATACCAGACACCGGCAAAAGCGTCATCGCACTGTCTGCGGAAGAACGGTTTTGCGGTATGAAACGTTTGGGAGAGCGGGCTGTGTTCCTATCAACCGACACCGAAAGTTGATGCGTGGCAGTATGCTCGAATAACCACTTCACCCCAAATGTTTTATGACCGCATGTTATGCACAGGCATTTTTTTTATTATCTTTGCACAAATTTAATAATTAATACTTATGTATTCTGTTTCATTTGCATTCTACTTCAGACCTTAGGCTACTATCTAAGTGATAGACAGTCCATCCATTAATATTATCGAATGGTGTGTTGTTATCTTTTATAGCAATACAGTCATAGGTTATTTATCTATGTTATAAAGATTTGTATCAAAACTTTATTTCTGTGGATTGAATACTGTCTTATCACTTCCTTGTGATTTGAACCCAAGTATTCATTTTCAAGAAATAAGTAATGATAAAAAATAAACTGCCCGTTAGATTCACGGGGCAACATTTTACTATTGATAAAGTGCTGATTGCTGATGCAATTAAAATTGCTAAAATAAATGAAACCGATACTGTTCTCGACATTGGGGCAGGAAAAGGCTTTATAACTGTTCATTTAGTTCGTCAATGTATAAACGTGATTGCAATAGAAAATGATAAATCTCTATTGTGCATTTTAAAAAATAAGTTTGCCAACAATTACAATGTCAAGATTATTGATTGTGATTTTAGGGGTTACACTATACCAAAAAGAAATTTTAAAGTTGTGTCTAACATACCTTTCAGAATAACTTCTGATATTTTAAAATCCTTGATGTTTGATTGTGTTGAGCATTTTATGGGTGGTTCGTTGATAATGCAACTTGAACCTGCCGAAAAGTTATTTTCAGAAAAAGTATTCAACCCATATATTGTATTTTATCATACTTTTTTTGATTTAAAACTTATGTATGAAATATCTCAAGAAAGTTTTTTGCCACCACCAAAAGTCAAGTCAGCACTTTTAAGGATTGAAAGAAGAAAAATGCATATAGGTTATGAATTGAAAGGAAAATATCTGAAATTTATCACTTGCTTGTTACATAAACCCGATTTGCCAGTCAGAACAGTCTTGAAGACACTATTCAGAAAAAATCAAGTCAGAGGAATTAGTGAAAAGTACGGAATAAATCTTAATTGTCAAATTGTAAGTCTGTCTGCAAATCAGTGGAAATGTTGTTTTATGGAAATGTTGGATAAAGTTCCAGAAAAGTATCATCCCACATAATTGTTTGTTGACCCGGGGCGGTTGCATGCTTGTGCATAACAAAGATATATGCGTCCGTTCTCTTACAAAGGACGGGCTTACCAGCGAGTGGAAAGCGCGACATCCACCATGCCGCAGGAGATGTATAACCAATATCTGATACAGCGGGGCGGGAAATACGCTTGGGAAGCAATAACAAATCCTGACCTTAAAATATCTGACCTTGACGAACATGCCGTCATTAGTGCTGTACGCGGGGGAATCAGAAGCGGTCGTTTACCTGAAGCAACCATAAGGGAAGACCTGCCGACCATTCTCGAAAAATTCAGTCTGTTGCATGACGGGAAACTTAACAATGCTTCAGCAGTGCTGCTCGGTCGTGATTTTTATTATTATCCCCAATGCCTGCTCCGTCTGGCGCGTTTCAAAGGCACGACGAAAGACGAGTTTATAGACAATCAACGTGTCACCGGGAATATCTACGCACTGCTGGATGCGGCAATGGCGTTTTTTTTCAAGCATCTCTCCCTTTCCGGAAAGATAGAGGGGCTATACCGTGAGGAGGAACTGGAAATACCTTACAAGGCTTTGAGGGAGTGCTGCACAAACGCCTTGTGCCACCGCTCGTACCACCGTCCCGGAAGCTCGGTTGGGATAGCCATCTATGACGACCGTGTGGAAATAGAGAACAGCGGAACATTTCCACCTGACATGACAATGGAAAAGCTGTTAAGCGGTCATAATTCAGAACCGCAAAACCTGATCATAGCGAATGTATTGTATAAAAGCGAGGTCTTGGAAAGCTGGGGAAGGGGCATCGGGCTTATTATAAGCGAGTGCCAGCGTGTAGGCATTCCTGATCCGGAATTCCATACGGACGGAAACAGCGTATGGGTTATTTTCCGCTATGTCCGGAAAGCTGTGGGGTACAACCCGACAGTCACCCCACAGTCGCCCGACAGTTACCCCGCAACCACCCCACAAGTGGGAAAAGTGTTGTCCGCAATCGAGAAACAGACGCTCTCGACAAAAGAGATTATGGGTATAATCGGATTGAAAGACAAAAGCAATTTCTTGGAACTCTACCTATATCCTGCAATAAGGCTGGATTTGGTGGAGCCGATTTACCCGGAAAAGCCTAAACACCCACGACAGAAATACCGCCTTACAGAGAAAGGCTTGGAATTGTTGAAACAGTAATAGGCATGGCGAAAAAGAAGAAGAAACAGCAGGGACACTATTGCCGTATCTGCGGTGACTACAAGGCGAACGAGAAGTTCAGCGGCAAAGGTCACGCACAACATATCTGCAAGAGTTGCATGTCCGCCATGCGCAGCGGCAAGAATCCGGAGGATATTCTGCCGGAGCCGTTACCCGTGAGCCGTGAAACGACACGCTTCAAGAAACTGGACAAAGAGGGAAAAGCCGTGTTAAAGGCGTTTATCACTGAATCCGTAACCGAATACTGGCAGGAAAACAGGCAGATACCGTTTGCGGAAAGTTTCTCCGAACTTAAAAAATATATCATCGGAACTTATGATGAGGAATGCGGCATACTCCTGAAAGATGACGCAGAACTGAAGACCTACTTTCAGACGCATACGATAACGACCATAAACAAATTGCTGAAAGAGGAAAATCCGGAAAACTTCAGGTAAAGATAACGGGCGGAACAAGGTATCAAACTTGTCCCGCCCGTTTTCGTTGCCGCCTGCCGGCTATTTCTGCTGCAACAGATGTTTCAGATTTTCGTCATTAGCGATGCGTTCCAACTCCTCCTGAACAATCTGTTTCACCTCCTCCTTGATACGCCTGTAATTCGCCTGCACTGTTTCCTTCATACAGTCGTTGCCGTCCTCATCCGTGAAGTCGGTAATGACAGGTATCGGCTTGTAGGCTTTCTCCTCGCGCTTGACCTTCTCGGCATCCACGACAATCTCACAGTGGAAAATCTTCTGCTCTATACGCTCGTTGAAATTGTCTGATACCGAACCGACAAACATGCCCTGCGTAAGCCCGGAAATCTTGCTCGGCGGGATAAGCGCGTCCATCTGCGTGTTGATGGAGGTGGAAACATCCTGCCGGTTGATGGAAATGGACTGCCGTTTCTGCAACACCTTTCCGAACCGTTCGGATAGCGTCTTGGCGGTTTCGCCCACCACCTGACCGGAGAAGATATTGCCGACTGTATTCATCACGACTTTGGCTTCTTTATCGCCATAGTCGCGCACCAACTGGCTGAAATCCTGAAAACCCAGACACACGGCAACCTTGTTGCTTCGCGCGGTGGCGATAAGGTTGTCCAACCCCTTGAAGTATATCGTCGGAAGCTCGTCGATGATGACCGACGACTTCAACATCCCTTTCTTGTTGATGAGCTTCACGATACGGGAATTATACAGACCGAGAGCCGCCCCGTAAATGTTCTGACGGTCCGGATTGTTGCCCACACAGAGGATTTTCGGCTCTTCGGGATTGTTGATGTCCAGCGTGAACTCGCTGTCCGACATCACCCAATAGAGCTGCGGGGAAATCATCCTCGACAGCGGAATTTTCGCCGATGCAATCTGCCCCATCAACTGCTCGGCAGCCCCTCCGAGCCATGCATCCATAAAAGGAGAAAGATAGTTCTCCAGTTCCGGGTAAGAGGTCAGTATCGGAAAAATATCCTCGTAACGGCGGTTCAGGAACTCGATGGCATGGGGGAACGTGCAATACTTGCCGTTCTGAAAAATTTTGAGATACCAGATGATAGCCGCGAAAAGGATGATGGGCGATTCCACAAAAAAGTCGCCCTGTTTCTGCACCCAACTCTTGTTTAAGTTGAGCATGATGGTGTACGCGCTCTCGTAAGCGTCCGTAATATCCTCCATGAAATCCGGGTGAATGGGGTTGCAACGGTGGCTGCGTCGCGGGTCGTCGAAGTTTATCACGTAGAACTTCGGCTTCACCTTGTATCCCTCCGGGTGGTTGAGCAGATGATTATAGGCTATCGTGGACAAGTCACTGAATTTGAAATCATAGACATACATCGAGAAGCCCTTCTCAATCTGTTGTTTGATGAAACTGTTTACCACCGCGTATGACTTTCCGCTGCCCGGCGTACCCAAAACGATGGAGGCACGGAACGGATTCACGACATTGATCCAGCCGTTGTTCCAACGTTTCCTGTAATAAAAGCGTGTGGGCAGGTTTACCGAATACTCGCTTTCGATAAGCCGTGTTTCCTGCATGAAGCTCTCGTTCTCGTTGTTGAACACGTCATCCATGAGGTTGTGTTTCAACAGGCGGCTCATCCACAGACCGCCCATCAGCAGGCATACATAGCCTGTGCCTACGGTCAGCGCGTAAAGCCCCGTCACCGCTTCAACCGGCAGCGGCAATGCCAGTATCCACCAGTTGAGGAAGAACAGCACGAACCCTGTGGCAAGTGCCGTCCAGATCCTTCCCCAAGTGATTTTCTCTCCCTTGACACCCTTCGTCCCCAGACAGGACAGGGCAAGGAGGAGGACGGCGAACAGTTTCGTGTAGAGGATGGAACGGAACAGCCCCGCCGTGTGGTTGAAATTCATCAGGATTCTGTCCACCACGCCGATGTCCACGCTCCAGAGCCGTATGGCTTCATAGCAGAACCAGTACACGTTCATGACCACTAAAATAATACTCACGGCACGCAGAAAATCCATGATTTTTGCCAATGCCCTCAAATCGTCTTCTTGTTGTGACATACGTTGAAATTGTTTTTGATAGTTGATACTTTGATTACATTCCCAAGCCCTTGCGCTTCTTCTTTTTCTTCTTGCGCTGCATAGCCCGGATGAAGGCTTCCTCCTCGGCATCCACAGCCGGGCCTTCGGGAGAGAACAAGCCCATGCCGTCCAAGTCCCTTCCGTATTCGGGAGCGGACGGAACTTGCGTTTCCTCCCGTCCCTCCGTGGTAATGGAAAGCGGAACCGGCGGCTGTCCGACGTATGGCAGCGTGAAGTGTTCCTGCAAGGCATTGGCGGAAAGTTCCCTGCCCATGCGTGAGCCGTTCAGCACGCATCCCGTGCGGTGGTCGATGAACGTGGCCCCGTAGATACGCCCTTCCTCCGTATAGCGCAATACGGTGTCAATGCCTTTCTCCTTGAGCGTGGCAATGAACCTCTCCTTATCATACGTGCCTTGCAGCACGGAAAGGACGGTGCGTTTCGTCATGTCGGCGAGTTTCCTGTCTTTGATTTCCGTCTTGGAACGGGCAAACTTCCTCTGCACGGCATCATAGCCTACGGACTTCCCGAAGAGTGAGGACTTGAAGGGATTGCCGACCTTGTTGCCACTGTCGTCCGTGACAGAATAGACCAGCCCGTTATACTCCCGTCCACGCACGTTGCCCCGCGCTTCCTCCACCGTCATATTATATAAGGAAAGGAGGGCGCGGTATTCGCCCATCGTCTGGAAACGGTACTGCCTGTTCAAAGCCTTGACGATATTCCCTGCCTGTTTCTTCACATCGCCCGCCGAAACATCCACTTTCCGCAGCGGATTCTCCAAATGGGAGTTCTTACGTTCCGCCGGATGCAGTCCGTACTTCTGCTCCAGTTCCTTTCTGACACGCTCGCTTCTGCGGAAAAGGTAGGCTTGGTTAATCCGTTTCCCGTCTTCGCCCACATTGACCGTGACGATGTGCAGGTGATGCCGGTCAATATCTTCATGCTTGAAAATCAGGTAAGGCTGGTTGCCGTACCCCATTTTTCCCAGATACTCCTTTGCGATGTCCTGCAACTCGGTATCTGTCAAGACATCGTCCGGGTGCGGATTCAGGGAAATATGCAGCACGGGGTTCTTGGTCTTAACCACCGGAGGCATGAAGGTCATAAAGCCCTCCATCGCCTTGCCGATGTTCACCATCCCGGTACCGTCATTGTAAATGCGGTTGGTAGCCAGCAGCCGTCCTTTCGCCTCGTTAATCTTCTCCCCGTTGTAGGCAAGTGCGCCGTACAACGACTTGCCTATACTGATTTTTGTGACCATTTTGCCTCCAATTCCCTTGAAAGTTCTACAATCCGGTGGCTCAGTTTCACGAGTTCAACGGTATAATTTTCCAACTTGAAGAGCAATGCCATCGCCTTTTTCTCAGAATAATGGCAGCGCAATTCTTTCACGACCTGGTTGTAATTCGTGCCTATTGCACGGAACTGAGCGTGAAAATCGGACAGCTTGGTGTAATAATCCACCAATGTCTTGTCCACCGTCAGCACCTTGAACGCCCTCCCGAAGAAGTGCTCCTTCAGGAAAACTGCTCTGGCATAAACACCGGATTTCTCATACATGGAGAGAAACCTGTTCCATTCGCAACTGTCGAAACGCACCATCACGCAGTGCGTCTTCGTGTCCGGTTTTGGATTCCGGCCCGTCTTTTTTGTTTTCTTCTCATTCATATTACTTTGAATTTAGCGGTTTCACGCCAAGACCACCTCCTGTAATCCCCAACCTTCGGTTTTTCATCAGGCTCCCCGACTTCGGAGGGAGAGCCATTCCCCGGACGGGGCAAGTGCTTTTCGGGTAACTCAAATCCTTTTGAGTAACTGAAAAGACATCTTGCTGTTGGCTGGTGCCAACAAAAATCCGCCGGAGGACGGATTGCGATGATGAACGGTACCACGGTTGCCGGTCCCAAAGGGCAAGCCTTGTCGCTTGGGTGCAAAATTACGGCTAAAAACCATTGGGAAACAGCTTCTTGGCTGTGCCAACCACTACCACCCTGTGCCACACACTGCCACTTCCCGGAGAAGTGATACAAGTTCCAGAATATCGTTGTTTATTTGCAGCGTGATTCGGATGTGGGACTGAAAATACGCTCCTCCCGCCGGATGTTCGGACAGTAATCCGGGCATCAATCCAAACGGTTGAAAACAGGTGTATGTATTCAGACAGTTTTCCAAGCACACGTCCATGCGGACGGATAAAAGCATGGGCGGTTGGACAAACCGATGATTACCCATAGGCACAGCCGGATTAAGGAGTGAATAAATAAATGAATGGGAGCGCGTGCGTACGTACTAATGGCAATACGCTACCGCCACCGGACAGATGTATAACCAAATAAATTATCAAACAAATGAAAGAAGCAACTTATGTGGCAATCTCCACGCAGAAAGGTGGAGCGGGTAA
>ERZ772901.2284-NODE-2284-length-12486-cov-2.861395_pt1 | contig 12486 bp, 9 predicted proteins | sample MGYA00512123_ERZ772901 | MGnify/ENA primary metagenome ERZ772901 (study PRJEB29015, sample SAMEA2737711) | human gut metagenome | biome: human gut; feature: human-associated habitat; material: faeces | place: China | collected 2012 ...
CATAAAATAGGTCGGCGGGAGAACATATGAAACCGCTGAAATAGCAGACGGAACGTTTCTCAGGTCAAAAACAAAGCCGCTCAGCATCACACTCGGCAAAAAACTAATAATAATCACGAGCTGAGAGGCCAAAAATTGATTTTTAGTGATACCAGAAATCCAAAGACCGGCGCCTAATGCCGTCAGAAGGTATATGCATGAGGACCCGATAATAACTGTCAGAGATCCTTCAATCGGAACCTCAAAAATGAACCGTGCTGCAAAGAGGCAAAGAAACAAACCGCCTATGCCGACAATAAAATACGGAATCACCTTTGAGAGCAGAATCTCCGCGGGCTTGACCGGCGTCGAAAACAACATTTCCATCGTCCCGCGCTCCCACTCTCGTGCAATCACAAGTGCCGTAAGAAATGCACCGACAATCGTAATCACGATTACCACAAGCCCGGGAACAAAATACCATGTGGAAGAGTTTGCCGCATTAAACCAGAGCCGAACCACCGGTACGGCACCCTTCTCGGATGAATAACCCAGTTTTCCCAAACTAAGTTGAACGGACTGCTGAATATAGCGTTCGAGTGAGGAAGCACTCACTGTGTCAACGCCGTGCACCACAAGCTGCAGCTTCCCTTTCCCGGCTTGAAATTGACCGGCGAAATTACTGGGAATCACGACGATCCCCTTTACTTCTTTCTTCCTCATGAGGCTTTCCGCCTCTTTAATATTGCCGCATCGAATCGGAGTTAAATAGGGAGAACCTTTAAACCCTTGTTCAATCGCATACGAAACCTGACCGGGCGCTTGGTTGATGACAGCAATCGGAGTGTTGCCTAAGTCCAGAGAAAGGCCGCTGCCAAAAATAAAAATAAGAACTAAAGGAAGCACAAGTCCGACAGCGAATGAGCTTGGATCCCTGATTAATTGGCACCACTCTTTAATAGTCAGTGCGCGTAATCGGCGCAAAAAATCGGAGTTAATCATCTGCTGACCCTGCCTCGCCGTAAGCTTTAACGATCTTAATAAACGCTTCATTCATGTTGGCTGTCTCCCGGAGCCCGGCTACCGCTTTAACTTCCTTAGGGCTGCCAAGGGCCAGCATATGTCCTCTGTCTTGAATCGCAATGCGCGTGCAGTACTCCGCTTCCTCCATAAAGTGCGTCGTCACAATGATGGCTTTGCCTTCATCCGCAAGCCTATTGATGCTTCGCCAGAACACACGTCGCGCAAGCGGATCAATGGAACTCGTCGGCTCGTCAAGGAACAAGATATCAGGATTGTGCATCAAAGCAGCAGCCATCGAAAGACGCTTTTTGTAGCCGTCATTTAAACCGCCCGCTTTTTTACTGATAAGTCCGGTTAGGCCGAAGCGCCTGACAACCGCGTCCATGGCCGTCTTTAATTTGTTCCCGAATAATCCGTAGGCACCGCCGTAGAACTTAAGATTAAATCCCACGGAAAAAATGCTGTAAAGAGAAAAAAACTGAGCTACGTAACCGACTGTGCGCCGAGCAGAAGCTCTGGCGGTTCGGAGATCGAAACCTGCAACTTCAACCTTACCCGAAGTTGCTGGAAGAAGACCGCATAAAATACGAAAAGTTGTAGTTTTGCCGGCACCGTTCGGTCCGAGCAATCCGAATATCTCTCCGCGTTTAACACTAAAAGAGGTATCGTCGACGGCAACAAAATTGCCGAATTTCTTAACAAGGTTCTCAACGAGAATGACTGGCTTTCCATCGTCAATTTTTGTGTTTTCTATGCCGGCATTTTCTCCAAAATCCTTCTGAGGTTTATCCGCTGCGATCAAAAGAGACATAAACGCATCTTCCAGCCTCGGCGGTTGAGGACTGAGTTCCGGAATATCGAGTTCCTTGGCTGCCTCTGTAAGATCCGCGTCTTTTTTCAAAAGCAGCCTCACCCCGTCTCCCGAAGGAGTTGAGTCCAAAATCATTGAGGAATGTGACGCCAGATCAAGCATCTGACGAGGCGTACGGCCGTCGGCTCGGGCAAAATAGACTCGATTCTTATAAGGTTCTGTCAGCGCTTCAGGAGTCCCCTGCGCCAAGATCACGCCTTTATTGATGATGTACACATCATGGCACATGGCTGCTTCATCCAGGTAAGCGGTGCTCACGAGCACGCTCATGCCTTTTTGAGCTACCGCTGCCTTAAGAATTTTCCAGAGCTCTTCTCGCGAGACCGGATCAACACCTGCGGTCGGTTCATCCAGAATCAATAATTCGGGGTCATGGATCAGAGCGCAGGCCAGCGCAAGCTTTTGCTTCATACCCCCGGAAAGCTTACCTGCTAAACGGTTGGCAAACGGAGCTAAATCCGTCATCGATAAAAGCTGACCATATTTGTCTTTTCGTTCACCTTCCGGAACACCCTGAAGATTAGCGAAAAGATCCATATTTTCTTTAATGCTTAAGTCTTGATACAGTCCAAAACGCTGAGGCATGTAAGCGATCCGTTTCTGAATCGCCTCGGCATCTGTTGCGGTATTCATACCGAAGACTTCCAGTTCCCCTGAAGTCGGAATCAGCAACCCGCAGACCAAACGCATAAAAGTCGTTTTGCCGGCGCCGTCCGGTCCAACCAAAGAAACTAAGCCGCCTTTCGGCACGACTAGGTCGATACCGTTAAGTGCGACAGAGTCAAGGGCCCGGTTCTTATTATTAGCAAAAACTTTTTTTAGGGATTTTGCGAAGACGGCCGGAGCATTTTGGTTCTCTGCCATGGGTACTCTTATTCAAAACTCACGGTCGCAGGCATACCCAATCTCAAATGATTCTCCTTGTCGTCAACGAGGATGCGCACCTCATAGACAAGATTGGTTCTCAAGTCAGGCGTCTGAACAGTTTTAGGCGTGAACTCCGCAACGGAAGAAATAAATCCGACATGACCGGGAATTTTTTCGTTCGGATAGGCATCTATCGTGACGTAAGCTTGCTGCCCTGGTTTGATCTTGCCGAGATTGACTTCATTGACATAAGCACGCACCCATTTAGGAGAATTGATAGCCAGGGCCAATACTGGCACTTGAGCACTAGCCATGTCCCCCGGCTGAAGGAGCCTCGAACGAACCGTTGTGTCGAGGGGCGCATACAACGTACTCTGCTTTAACTTCAATTCTAATTGGGCAACTTGCGCTTTTGTCTGCTGCCATTGTGCATAGGCCCTGGCAACATCTTCGGCGCGAGGACCGATCTTTGCAAGTTCCAAGCTCTTTTGGGCAGAGAACAATTCGTTCTTGGCGACCTGCAGCTGGCTGCTTTGGGTGTCGAGGCTTTGTTTGCTCACGCCCTGACCTTTCGTGGACTTAAAGATACCATCCACACGCTCAAAATCTTTCTGAGCTAGATGCAGACGGGATTGCGCGACTAAAACAGCAGCTTCAGCTTTGGCGATGTCTTCCGGCCGACTGCCGTTTTTTAAGGCCAAATAAGTTTGGTACGCAGCCTGCTCCGCAGCCTTAGCTTGTTCAATCTCGATTTTAAGTGTGTCCGTTTCCTGTTCTGCCACTGGCTGACCGGCTTTGACGAAATCTCCTTCTTCGACAAGAATCGACTTGATACGTTCCGGCCACAGAAAAGCCAGATTCACTTGCCGAATATCAACATTACCGTAAAGCTCTAAATTCTTTGGGGCAGACTCGTATCGATAATACATCCAGCCGCCGGTTGCTGCAATAGCGAGAACGGACACAGCGATCACAGCTTTTAATTTCATTTTTTTTCTTTCTATTATCGGTTAACTTGATTGGTCTTTAACTCAATCCCATGGCTACTTATGACTAGCCAGCCCTCATTTGCTTTTTAAATAATCCGGCTGACTATGCCCTAGGAGCCTGCATTTTACAGTTCTTTTCCTGCTGTTTTCCCATCCTGTGAACTCGGCGCAGCAGGAATGGTGGCAATCTCCTGCCCCTCCCATAAATGACCGAAAATCTCCCAGAAATCTTCGATTTCCTGCTCGGAAATTTCTTTGTCGCCGTAAACCAGCGTTCTGAATTTCTCTCCGCGCCAAGTTTTCAGCGGGCCGATTTCTTTAAATCCGTTGCGATGGTAAAAACACAAGCGTTTAACGCGTGCGGCTCTGTCCTTGCAGCCGGGATAAATGCCCTCGCAGTCTAAGAAGACGGTCGCACCATCCGCGTTCTTAATGACTGCGGACAAGATGTCACTGCCGATACCCTTACCGCGTTTATCTTCGTCAACGGCAAGGTAAAAGAGGTAGTAATACTTTCCTTTTCTGAGTGTGCAGAAAAAAGCAACCACGTCTTCTTCGTCGCTTAGCGCAAAGATCTCGACACCGTCGGAAACGGAGTTAAAAAAGGGTTCCAGGGAAACGCGCTCAAAGAGCGGAAAAGACTTTATATAGATCCGCTGAACCTTTGCTTTCAGCGGACTGTCCTCTGTGACTTTCTCAATCTTGAGCTCGGTCATTGGTTAGCTTCCTTAATTCTTCTATGCTTTCCATCTTATGCCATAGGCGTTTCATACAGACTTTCGATCGCCCAAGTAGAGGAGGAAGAACTCTGCATTAGGTAGATTCATGATGAGTATGAGGAACCCCTCCGTAAAAATGAGTGTGCCAATGTTCATGCATTTCCGGTTTTGCAATCGATTCAATTCTGCAGTTTCGAATCGTTGAGAACTTTGTGCAAGTAGAGGACAGCATCTCAGGATCGTGACTGATAACGATTTTGGCTGCATTAATTTTATTGATTACTTCGATCAGTCTTTGTTTACTGTCGATATCGAGACCGTTCGTCGGCTCGTCTAGCAGCAAAATCTGCGGTTTCATAGAAAGAATGCATGCAAGCGTGACGAGTTTTTTCTGTCCGCCTGATAATTCGTAGCTCAAAGCGTCTTTGAGCTCGAGAATGCCCAAAGTGGATAAAGCTTCTTTGGAGACCTTTCTTGCCTCTTCTTCGCTTAAACCTTGATTGAGCGGACCGAAAGCGACGTCATCGATGACTTGAGGAAAAAACAGCTGATCATCGGGATGCTGAAGAACAAAACCAACTTTGAGCCGCAATGCTTTAAAGTCCGCTTCATCTTTAACTGCTTTGTCTTCCAAGAAAATATCGGCGGTTTGTGGTTTCAAAAGACCTGTAATTACTCTGAAAAGCGAAGTTTTACCGGTTCCGTTGGGACTCCACAAAGCTTGGCTTTCTCCGGCCTGAAGATTGAGTTCCGTATTCTCAAAAATCTTTTTCCCATTGGGATATATAAGATTTAAATTTTTAATTTCTAGAAGACTCATCGCTCATCTCCAGCCGAAATAAGCAAAAACAACCGAAGCACAGCAAAAGAACATTAAAAGAAACGTGTCTTTATGTCTCCAAACTTCATGATTCAAAGTCCGCATCTGACCGTTAAATCCTCTTAATTTCATCGCATCGTCTAACACCCGGCTGCGGCGTATGGCCCGGACAAATAAAAGTGCAATAACCGCTGCCACCGTTTGATAGGTTCGCTTATCTGCTTTCATTTCAAATCCTCGGAGCTTTGCTGCTTCTTTCATTCGAAGGTATTCGCTTTCAAAAATATCGATGCCTCTCGCACAGAAAAGCAGGATAACTATGAGGCTCTCCGAAAACTTGAGGGACTTAAGACCTGCTGCCAGCCGAGAGAAAGACAACAAACTGACCAATGCATAGAAAACAAAAAACAAAGCATTAGCTTTAACCGTCACCAAAGCGGAAAGGTAAACACCCTCATAAGAAAAGATCTCGCCGGGTCCGATGGGAGTTCCGGGCGTCGTCCAAGGAGTGACCAGCCAAATAAAAAGAATAAAAAGATTGATTTGAAGCCAGCGCTTAATAAGATGTTTGGCGTCAGTTGGGAAGAGAAAGATGATCAAAAAAGAAAAGAACAGCGCGCAGAGCGCTGCCGTGATATTTGGCAGCACAGAAACGACCACTCCGAAAACTAATGCTGAAGCGATTCTCGAAGCCGCTGAAAAATCCTTTTTTATTGTCATTTATTCTTTTGTCTGCGTGTCGATATCCAGGCAAACAGACCGCCCAATCCTAAGCACCAGCCCAAACCGCCGACGATATCGCGCCATGTGATTTTAGGCTGCTGAGCCTCTGCCAGCTGTTTTCTCAGCGGGGCAATCACTTGCATCTCCGTCTGCTCTCTGGCCGTTTTCAAAGTGGCGTCAAGTTCTTCCTGAGAATAGATTTTTGGAGATGCTGTGTTTGTCTCGGCCTCTTTATTAAGGATTTCAAGTTTTACAGTGCTCACAGCCGTGTTGCTGTCGGCACCTAAAGAAAAGTCTTCTTTTCTCAGCTTCCACTGGTTCTGGTGCCCTTCCCCGGCATTGACGATCACTGTCAGAGGAGCGGGCTCAAAACCGTCAGGAAGCGCCATGCAGACTTTACCGTCCTGCTCGGTTTTTGCGGTTAAAAAGACCGCCCCTTCCTCTGTTAAGACGCGAACGTCTGCGCCGCGTGCGGGTTTGCCGCCCTGGAAACTTGTCTCGACACAAATCTCGTGCGCCTGACTGTAGGCGAACACATTCAGCCGATGGGCGTTAGCGGCCGTCGAACTGCAGAGAAGAAACACAGAGGCAATAAATAAAGCTGAATTATTTTTCATTAAATATCCCAGGATCAGAATGTTTGAGATATACAACCGCAAAGGCAGTAATGACACCTTCGACGACCATCACGGGCAAATTACTCAGAAAGATCAGCCAAGCCGCGGTCACAAAACCTTCATTTGTGAACGCAAGTGCCAAAGCCGTCAAAATACCTGAGATCAGAACAGCACTGAAACCGCCGCAAAAACCTGCGAACTTTAATCTTTTATCCGCAGACTTGCCGGCTATGGCATAAAAGATTCCGTATGCTGCCAGCGCCCCTAAACCCATTGTCGCGGTATTGACGCCGAGTACGGTAAATCCTCCGAACTGGAACAAGACAGCTTGTAAGAGTAAAGCCACGAAAATCACCGGAAATGCGGCCCAGCCCAAAACAACACCTAAAAGTCCGTTCAAAATCAGATGGGCGCTGGAAAAACCGATTGGCACGTGGATGAGGCTCGCAACAAAAAACGCTGCCCCGAGGAGCCCGGCCAACATGAAATGATTCGCTGGAATTTTCTTTAATCCGTAGGCAACACCTGCGGCAGCTACAACCGCACCGGTAATTAAAACCGGCGCGGAGAGGACACCTTCAGCAATATGCATTATTTGAAAGACGGATTAACGAATTCTGTCCAAAGCACGGCGCCAAGTTCAACATCCTTATCCTGGCCGTCCTTTTTAATCTTATAGTCGGCGTCATTCAGAGCGGCAAAACCCCACCAGCCCTCCCAAGGAACTGCATAAGAGAAGATCCCGTTTTTATCGGTTTTGACCTGTTGAGTAATGAAGATATCATCCGGAGCCTTGACTCGATGATCCACGTTGTAATACTCGACTTCGACCATCGTATCGGGAGCAGGTTTGCCGTTCAAAATCACCTGACCACGGAATACATTTCCGGCATAGTTGCCGAACGGACGCGTGAGAGGAAGAATTTCTGTCTTTGCGCCTGTGGGTGCATCCCAGCCGTCATCCACTCCGAAGACCGGAACCATGACTTTAGTGAATAATGAACTTGTCTTCTGCGGGTTCCCAATAAGGCTGAGGTTCGAGGACGAACTTGTAGCATCCCGGCCGGGCAACCCTGTACTGGGTCATCCAAGCATCTTTATCCAAAACTTTTGTCTTTTGCAAAGTGTTCGTCAAATCTGTTTTCTTACCGTCGACGATGACAGAAAAGCTTTTTGGTTTTTCCATCGTCATGCCCGTTTGTTCCATCGGATGGTTGAAGGCGGTTGTAATCGTCAGGGTGGAATCCTTAGGGTCGGAAACGATTTGTTTATTCGGAATCACACTTCCGAAGTGGGCGTTTGCCAAAGAGCAGACAGACAGAAGCGCCAATGCAATGACAGTTTTATTCATGAAAACCTCGGTCAATAAAAATAACGGAACCCGTTACTTTTTAATTCTACGCCGCAAAAAAATTCTTCGGACGTGAATCTTTTTTTGTGAGCCTAATTCGATGACCGAGTTTTTTCTCTGGTAGCGGCCCAACAGATAAACGAGCCGAGCACAACAATAGAAACGCCAACCCAGAATTCATGAGTGAGCTTAGCGCCGATGAGAAGAGAAGCAAAGATACAGGACAAAACCGGCGTGAAATACGACATGATGGACATAATTTCAATACGGCCCTTCTGGACCCCGAAGGTCCACATGCCGTAAGCCGAACCCATAATCAATGCTGATCCGACAGCAAACAAAACACCTTTCGTATTCCAGGGGTAAGAGGGCGCAAGATCGAGAAGCCAGATAGCATTAAAGAAAATTGTATCCAACGCAAAAATCAGCGTAGTCGGATTTTGTCCTTTCGCCCAGGCTCTTGTGAAATTCGAGTAAGCGGCCCAAAAGATAGCCGCCCACAACGCAAGAAAATAACTAATCGGATTGCTCTTGATATGACTCCACATTGCTTTGAAGTCAATCAACAAATTTCCCGAGAGAACAACAAATATGCCGTAGATCGCTAGCAGCATACCGATGCCGACCCACCACTTGGCCTTTTGACCGTTAAAAAGAACGGCAAACAAAATCGTCAGCGTCGGCCAAAGATAGTTAATCATGCCGACTTCCATGGTCTGCGTTCCGTCTTTGGCTAAGCCAAGAGAAAATGCAAAGGTCATGGAGGTACCAATGGCACACCCTAAGCCACAGATGTAGTACTTCAGCGGCATCGCTTTTAGATTAGGTATACCGAAAAGAAGAAATACAAAAACCAATGCAATTAGGTAATTGATCGCCAAGCCTTTTCCAACGCCCAGCGTCTCAGAAAGCGTTCTCACGAGAGAGACGCTCAGTCCCCAAAAAATCGGGGAAATACAGCCGATCATCGTGGCCTGGTTTGTCGAAATCTTCATACAACTTCCGCTCAGATAGGACGTCTATCTTAGAGGCTTTTGGGCAAAGAAATGGTTTTGAGCATCCGAAAAGCGCTTGGACAAGTTAGCTTTGGTGTTAACTCCAGCTATGCTTCACGCCGGCACCTTCTAACCGGCTGACACCGGGCTGAGCCGAACGCTTCACAATAATCTTGCTCGGGATCCGCTCCTTAATCTGATCCACGTGAGAAATCAGTCCGACGATTTTTCCTTGAGCATTTAAACTGCTCAAAGCATTGAGCGCCTTTTCCAAGGAGTCATCATCGAGCGTTCCGAAACCTTCATCCAAGAAGAGCGAGTCGATTCGAACATTGCTGCTTGCCATCTGAGCCAAGCCTAGAGCGAGCGCCAAACTGACGATAAAGGTTTCTCCGCCGGAGAGGTTGTCCGTGGGACGCTCCTCATCGGCCAAATCTAAGTCAATGACTTTGAGCTCCATGTCCTCTTCACCCTTCGTCAAACGGTATCGACTGTGGAGTTTTGTCAGCTCGACATTGGCATTTTTGATCAGTGTCAAAAGCACCAAACTCTGTACGTACCTGCGGTACTTGTCTCCACTGCTCGATCCGACCATCGTGTTGAGACGCTCCCAAACGGCGACTTGATGTTTCAGCTTCTTTAAGTCTTCCTCTATCCCGGCCCGCTTGTGACGTGCCTCTTCGTCTGTTTTCAGCTCTTTCTGCAGTTCGCCTTTTTGTTCCAGGAGTTTTTCTTTCCGAGCTGAAACCTCTCGTTTTTCAGCTTCCAAAACTTCAAGCGATTTGTCCGTCAGTTTCTGAGATTCTTTTTCTACCAACTTCTTGTCAGCTTCACTAAAACGGTCTGCAGCACTGCGGGATTGAGCCTGGTAATCCGTAATTTCTTTGTGAATAGCATTAATCGCCTCAGAATCTAAACGAGCTTTTGCCCAAACTTCTTCGGATTCAAATTTTTCCTTTTTAAGGGCATCCGTCCAATCGGTTTTTGCTGAAAGAAGGTTTCTTTCAGCTTCTGCAGCACGCTGTTCGGCCGTTTTAAGCCTTTGCCCCGCAGCGGCCTGAATGCTTCGAGCCTTAGAAAGGATTTCGTAAGCATGGTCTTTTGCTTCTGCCAACTGCGAAAGCAGAATCTCGTAGGTTTTTCGTTCAACTTCTACCAACTTAGTTCCGAAAAGCTTGTCGCGTTGTAACCGCTTCGACTTCAGTTCAGCCTGTAATTCAGCCGCTTGTTCCGACTTTTCCCGAGTGCTTTTTTCCAAAAGCTCCACGCTCTCAATAAGTCCCGGGAGGGCGCCTTTTTTGATCGCTAAATTATTCTCAATTTCCCGGCAGGATTCCAAAAGTTCTTCGTACTTAGCTGCCTTAGCAATCCAACGTTTGAAGAGTTCGGGGTCATGGGCAAAAAGCTCTTCCTCAGTGATGACGGAGCCGTACTCTTTAGCAGTTTTCCGCCAAAACTGCTCAAGCTCTGTTCTTGCTTTTTCTCTGCCGGTTTGAGCTTGCGTCAGTAGGCTTTTTCCCGACTCAACCTTCGTTTGGGCATTGCTAAAGGCCATCTCGGCTCGATAAAGCTCTTCTTTTGTACCGGCAATTTTTTCTTTTGCAGCGGTAGCCTTAGATTCTGCGTCTCTTGCTTTGACAATACGTTTTTTGATATCGGTAAGAAGGCTTTCCTTCTTAGTTATCAAAACAGCTGCTGCCTTTTCCGTTACGCCTTCGCGTGCCAGACCTGCTATGTCGCATTTCAGCTTCAGCTCTTCTTCGGCCAAATCCAAATTCTTCCGAAGATCTTTCAGATGCTTTTCAGAAAAAAGCATCCGATCTTTAAGAATGTCAATTTTCCTATCGGCCTCTTTTTGATTTTTCTGTAGGTCCGCCAATTCTTCCTTCACACCGACCAGACGCTCTTTTGCCGTCGCAACCTCTGGCGGAAGGTTTGCGGCAAAGGGATGCTCCAATGAACCGCAAACCGGACAAGGTTCTCCTTCCTTCAACTCAGCTCTAACCTTAGTCAATTCGTTGATTTGAACCAAAGCTTCGAGTTCGTCCAGCCTCGAAGTTAGGGATCGGATTTCCCTTTCATAACACTCTTTCTTGCTACCCCAATCGGTCAGTTCGACGGAATCCTTTTGCATCACATCTTCCTGACGGCCGATTTCTTCTTTTTGTTCCCAAGCAGCTTTTAGCGCAGATTTGACCGCATCAAGCAGCGGAATCTGCTCTGAAAAGCTCAGTTGTTCTTGCATAAGTTCATCGAGAGTCTTTCCGTCGAGAATTTCATTCAGACGCTCTTCCGTTTCTTTAAGCAATATTTCGTCCGCCTCAATTCCGGAAGCTATTTTTTCCTTTCGGATTCTGAGCGCCTCTGCCTCTTTTTCCTGTGATTTGACGGTCTTGTTTGCTTTATCAGCTTTGCCTTCGGAATCTGATAATGCAGCTGAAAGAGTTTCGGCGGTGATTTTTCCGGCCCTTAATTCGTCCTTCCGCTGATAAAGGAATGCGCCTTTAATGTCTTCGTTTTTCTCACGATCTCGTTTCTCACGGTCTTCTTCTAACTTCCGTATATCCTCTTGGGCTTTATTGAGACGACTCTCACAACCGGCAGTCTCCTTTTCTAATTTAGTTTTTTCTTCTTGTGCGCGTCTGCTGGATTTCATAAGCGGAGAAATTTCGACGTCCAAGGACTCGGTTTCCGAGAACAGCGCTAATTTCTTCGGCTTTTGAAGGTTCTCATTGTTCAAGGCCTCCTCTGCTGCCTTGAAGTTGAGTTCTTTCTCTTTAAGAGATTTTGTCGCGTTAACTAATTCGTTCTCCGCAGAGGACTTCTCTTTGATCGCGTCTTCACGGAGCGATTGCTTATCTCTTAGCAAGCTAAATATTGGAAGAATTTTTTGAGCACGTTCTGCAAGTCGGACATCATTCTCTTTCTGAAAGAATTCATTCCGGCTTTCTTTCAAACGTTCAAGCTCGTCCTTTACCCTTAAAAACTGATCCCTAAGCTCGGCAGTCTCACTAACCCAGCGAATTTCTTTTTCAATTTTGTTGATTTGAGTTTCAAGGACTTTCGCCTCTTCGGTTATACCTTTCAACTGCTCTTGCTTTGTCTGAACAACTGCATCGTCAAGAACGGGGCTCAGTTCGACTTCTCTCTGTTTATCTGCAAAAAGCTTCTTTTGTTGTTCTGCAAGAACATAAATTTTTGTAGAAAGCAGTGAATAAACCTGTGTTCCGGTTATCTGTTCGAGCGTTTGGGCTTTCTCATTCGGTTTCGATTTGAGAAAAGCTGCAAAGTCTCCCTGGGAAAGCATGACCGAACGTTTAAATTGATCGAAGCTTAATCCGATGATTTTTTGAACTTCCTGCTTTTTGCTGGTTACCTTACTTCCTTCTGTAATCGGGATCCAGCAGCCGTCCCCGAACTTTTCCATTGTGGAAACAACCTGGCCGTATTTGCCTGTCTTATCAAAATTCTTCTGCTTCTTTTGACTCCAGGTAGCCCGGTAACGGCCGCTTAACGTTTGGAACTCCAAGCT
>ERZ772901.2293-NODE-2293-length-12424-cov-11.348613_pt1 | contig 12424 bp, 10 predicted proteins | sample MGYA00512123_ERZ772901 | MGnify/ENA primary metagenome ERZ772901 (study PRJEB29015, sample SAMEA2737711) | human gut metagenome | biome: human gut; feature: human-associated habitat; material: faeces | place: China | collected 2012 ...
CATTATATACTTGGTATAGAAGGCTTCAATGTATCATTGAAGCGAGTTCAAAGACTAATGACTAAACTTAACCTTTGTGCAGTAACTGTAAAGAAATACAAGCCTCATTCAAGTAAAAAGGTAGTAGAAGATTTAGAAAACGTTTTAAAAAGAGACTTTACAACTACTTATATTAACGAAAAATGGGTAGGAGATATTACATATATTCATACTAGTAGGGATGGTTGGTGCTATTTAGCTTCAGTTCTTGACTTACATTCTAAAAAAATAATTGGCTACGCTTTCGGTAAAAGAATGACTAATGATTTAGTTGTTAAAGCTTTAAAAAATGCTTATTACAATCAAAATCCTAATAAAAATAAGCATATAATATTTCATACAGACTTAGGATCTCAATATACTAGTAATGATTTAAAAGAGCTATGTAAAGAGTTTAATATTATACAATCATTTAGTAAAAAAGGTTGTCCTTATGACAATGCTTGTATAGAATCTTTCCATTCTTCAATAAAGAAGGAAGAAATCTATAGAAATACATATCGTACCTTCGAAGAAGCCAATATAGCTATATTTAAATATATTGAAGGTTGGTATAACAGAAAAAGGATACACTCTTCTATTAATTACATGACACCAGAACAATGTGAATTATTAGCTAGAAGTGCAGCATAAAAAAGTTTGACTTTTTGTGTCCAAAATATTGACATAAGACCATTTGGGTTTTCGAGATTATTCAATTCTTTCAAATTTCATTTTATGATAGTCGTTTATTCCACAAAACTCCCATTCGTAGGCCTTATCTGCATTTTCAAGATTTGTAATTGGACAATAACAAGATGCTGCAAAAATATCATCTCTTTCATCAGCTGCTCCCAATTCTTTTAAATATGATTCATAGTCAGGATGGTTTCCTGTTGAACCAAGAAGTGCAGATAAGGCTCCACCAGCACTAGTACCATTAGAAATTATTTTCTCTACATTACCAGGAATAATGTTTTTATTATGACGAAGGTAACGTACAGCGGCTTTTAAATCAACAATGCATGCTGGAGCAGTTCCGGTAAATTTACCATTTTTATCTTTTAATCCCCTACCACGAGCACCAGGAGAAACTACGATATATCCGTGTAAAAGTGCATAAAAAGTAGCATTGGGCTTGTTAATAAATTTGTTGATACCAGGCTTTTCAGGGGCTCCTGGCATATAGCCAGCTACTTTATTTGGGGAGAAGATTGGTGCAGTGTTTAAATTATAGTTTCCTATTGAATTTCCTTCATAATAAGTTTCAGGTACAAATATACTTAGTTTTTGAAAGTTAGGGTCTATTGGATTCTTAACATATATTATGTTTTCAAATGCACGATATTTTAGTGTTTTCTCATCTAAAGTTATTGTTTCTATAGTATATTTTTTATCATCAAATTTTAAATCGTAATTCATTTTATGGTTCCTTTCAATAATATTCTTTTATATAATTTTAAGATTATTATGGGAAAGTAAGCAATTCAATTTGTAAAATGGATATATTCCAATTAGGAATATATTTAATTGCCAAAAGTAAAACAAAAAAATCATATGTGAAATTATTAAAAACACATATGATTTTTGATTTATTTATATTACATAAATTTAATCTACCTCTACTAATATCCACATATGAGACCAAGCTTCGGTATTAGTAGTTTGAATTGTTGGAATTAATTCTTCTCGAGAATCATATTGCAATCCTAGTATTTTACTACTATTTCTATTTTCCAGTGTATAATAAGAATCCCATGTACTATTAAATTTCCATTGTTGGTTATATCCATTATTATCTTTCCATTGAACACAGGATGCACCATCATACAATGAAGAAGATGATATATCTAAAACTTTTCCGCTTCCGACATTTTGAATTTTATAATAGCCATCTCCTGTAGAAATTAGCCTCCATTTTTGACTATTCCAACCGTAATAGGTGTATTGTTCTATTGTGCTTCCATTATCAGAAGAGCCTCCAGAAACATTTAAGGCTTTTCCACTTAATCTATTTATTATTTTATAATTGGTATCAGTATTAGGAAAAGAACTATTAATAGTCTTAAAGGCAGCTAATGCCGTTGTAAATTTAAGAGTATTAGTAGAAACTTCTTTGCAAGCACCTAAAGGATATTCATCTGGAAGAACAGAGGAGGTAACTGCAGGCTCCCAATAAAAGACGCCTAAACCTTTATTGTTAGGAACTTCCATAACAGCATTAATAACAGCTTTAATTAGGTTATAACTTTCAGTTTCATCACTATCTAAACCACCAACCTCACAAACCATAACTTCCTTATTATAACGAGAAGCCATATCGTTTAAGTTATAAGATAATTCATCAATACTATCTTTATAATCCATATCGGCCCAATAAGGATAATAAGACATACCAATAACATCATAGTTAGCTTCTGCAGTAGTTAAGGAATCAAAAATGGTTCTAAATAATTCATTTTCATGACCTTCTGCTAAATGAATAATAACCTTTGATGATGGACTAACTTTTTTTACAGCTTCATAACCTTTATTTATGAATGATACCCAGTTAGTAACATCAGGAGTGCTACTTCCATTCCAGATATAGCCGTAGGGCCAAAGCATTCCTGAATTATTTTCATTACCAACTTGTACCCATTCAGGATAAATACCAGCATTAGCAAGGGAAGTCATAACCTCGTAAGTATGATTATATACATCTTCCTTGAGTTGTTCTAATGAATGATTGGACCATTCCTCAGGGATGTCCTGATAAGCAGGATCAGCAAAATGATCGCTATAATGGAAGTCAATCATTATTTTTAGCCCTAAATCAGAAGCTTGTTTAGCCATTTCGACTACACTATCTTTATCAGCATAGCCTAATAAACAAGTAGTACCATCGTTTTTAGTCCATTGAGCACTTGTAGGAGGATTAACAAAAACCCTTAATCTAACAGAATCAATCCCTTGGTCTTTAAGTATTTTTAATGGATTTTCAGTAATTCCAGATTCATTTACCCATGATATTCCATTATCTTGAAGCTGACTTATCCATCCAATATCAGCACCCTTAGAAATAGTAGAATAAGCAGATGCAGAAATACTTTTAGTAGAGTTATTAAAAGAAGTCAACAAGAATAATGAAGTAATCACCAGTAAAATAATTTTGAGAAAATTTTTAAACATAAGCTTTACCTCCTGAAAAATAAATTGAATTTTCAAAATAGGGTAGAACTTTATAAGATGTGTTTGAAAATGTTTGTTTTTGTGTATAAGCTAAATATATTTATTAAGTAATTTAGAAATTAATATAGCAAATCCTATTTTGTTAAAAAGAATAAAAGACGTCTTTAAATATATTTTATAAGTAAAAATATTAAATGTAAACATAATCAAAGAAAAAATATTAATTTAAAACAAATATAAATAAGAAATTAATGTATTAAAAAGAAAGTAATAGGAAAATATAGTAATTGGTAGTGATAAAGAGTAAAACTGATATAATTTAAATGAATACCCAAATTAAATAAAATATGAGCAAATAAATTTATTGAAAAAAAAGGAAATAAGTATATAATAAAAATATAAACAAAAAAGATAAAAAACAAACAAATACAAACAAAAGCAAGCATCGGAGGTGAAAAAATATGCTTAAAGAAGAAAGACATCAGTTCATTTTAGAAAAACTAAATAAGAGTGGAATTATTAAAGTTGCAGATTTAACAGATGAGCTTGCAGCAACTGAAATGACAATAAGAAGGGATTTAAGATTTTTAGAAGATAAGGGATTATTAATAAGAATTCATGGTGGTGCAAGGCTTAAGGAATATATAAGATTCGAGGAGCTTTCACCAAATGAAAAGAGGAGTATAAATACTCAACACAAAATAGAAGTGGCCAAGATTGCAGCAAGTTTAATAAGCGATAATGATAATATATATATAGGGCCAGGAACAACAACTGAGTATATGTATGATTATATTGAAGCTCGAAATGTAAAAATTATAACTAATTGCCTTAATATTTTTGAAAAGTTCAAAGATGATGATAAATTTGATGTCATATTAGTTGGCGGTAGATTAAGAAAGAAAACAAGTACATTTGTTGGAGCCTTTGCTAATGAAACTTTAAGTAAAATAAGAGTTAAAATGGCGTTTATTGGTGCTAATGGTATTTCGGATAATAATATAATGACATCTAATGAAGAAGAAGGTGAAAGCCAAAGAATTATAATTAATAATTCAATGGAAAGGTATTTAATGTGTGATTGTAGCAAAATTGAAAAAGAAGACTTCTATACATTATATAAGTTAGAGGACATTACTGCATTGGTTACTAATGAATGTTTAGATAAAGAATTAAAAGATAAGTATTCTAATTATTGTAAAATAATTTGTAGTATAAAGGGGGAATAAAAATGAAAATATTAATAGGGTCAGATAAAATGGGTGAATCTTTAAAGAATCACCTAAAATCATATCTTATCTGTAAAGGATATCAAGTGATTGATAAAACAGAAGATGGAATGGATTTAGTCGATTCAGCTCATGTAGTTTGTAAAGGAATACTTAGTAATGAAGGAGATAGGGGAATACTAATAGATGAATTTGGCGCAGGATCATTTATGGCTGCTAATAAGCATAAAGGAATAATATGTGCAGAGGTATCTGATGAGCATTCAGCACATATGACAATAGGTCATAATAATACATCTGTAATAGCTTTAGGATCAGGAATAATTGGAGAAAAATTAGCTGAAAGAATAGTCGATTCGTATTTAGAATCAGAATATGATGGTGGTAGACATCAAATAAGAGTAGATATGTTGAATAAAATGTTATAGGAGGATTAAAGATGAGAATAGCAGTTGCGTGTGATCATATTGTTACAGATAGAAAAAATCATGTAGTAGAATATTTAAAGGAAAAGGGTCATGAAGTTATAGATTGTGGTACTTATAATAATGAAAGAACTCACTATGCTATATATGGTAAAAAAGCAGCTGAGAAAGTTGTTGGTGGACAAGCTGATTTAGGTGTAGTCCTTTGTGGAACTGGTGTTGGAATTACAGCATCTACAGCTAAAGTTGTAGGTACTAGACCAACATTAGTAAGGGATATATCCTCAGCAGTATATGCAAGGAAACATTTAAATGCCAATATATTGGGGTTTGGAGGAAGAATTACTGGAGTAGGACTAATGGAGAATATAATTGATGCATTTTTAGAAACTAAATTTGAGCCAACTGAAGCAGATAATAAAATAATTGAAAAGATTGATTCAATTGCGGTAGCAAAAGAAGGGCAATTTGGTAATGAAAAATTCTTTGATGAGTTTTTAGAAAAGTGGGATAGAGGAGAATATCACGATTAAAAAATAAAAATAAGAATAAAAATAATGGAGGGTTAAATTATGACACCAGAAGAATTAGAATTAATAACAGTTGAAATAGTAGCTTATGCAGGAGATGCAAGATCTAAATATGTAGAAGCGTTAAATTATGCAAATGAAGGCAATTTTGGAGAAGCAGAAAAATTAATAGAAGAAGCATCAGAGTTAATAAATGAAGCTCATAAAGTACAAACTAATATGATACAAATGGAAGCGGCAGGAAATAAAGTAGATGTTAGCTTTTTAATGGTACATGCACAGGATCATTTAATGACAGTAATGTTATTAAGAGATATAGTTAAAAACTTTGTAAATTTGGCAAAAAAAATAGGATAGTATAAAAAGTGTAATTGGGTATTGAAAAATTGGTAAGGGGAGATATAGATGAACAAATTAATAGGTCTAATTGAAAAAATGAAGCCTTTTTTTGAAAAGGTTTCAAGAAATCCTTATTTAAGAGCTATAAGAGATGGTTTTGTAAGTTGTATTCCAGTAGTTTTATTTTCAAGTCTTTTCATTTTAGTAGCATGTGTGCCAAATATTTTTGGGTATTATTGGCCGGCTGATGTAGATACTGCATTATGGAAAGCTTATAACTATTCAATGGGAATATTATCTATACTTATGGTAGCAACAATAGCTAAGAGTTTAGCAGAAAACTTTAATAATAAATTACCTAAAACAAGGCAAATAAATATTGTATCAGTAATGATTGTAGCAATAATTTCTTTCTTATTAGTAAGTGTAGAAACTATTGAAGGTGGTTTATCAACCACTTATATGGGAACAAAGGGTCTATTGGCAGGATTTATTGTTGCATTTATAGTACCTAATATCTATAAAGTTTGTGTAAAGAATAATGTCACTATAAAAATGCCAGATGAAGTGCCTAAAAATATTTCTCAAACTTTTGCTGATTTAATTCCGTTATCAATTTGTGTATTATTTTTCTGGCTATTTGATATAATATTTACTAATTTTGCAGGAATGTGTTTTAGTGCATGGATTTTAGAGGTTCTTCAACCATTATTTACAGCAGCAGATGGATATTTGGGTGTAGCTATTATTTATGGAGCTATGGCTATGTTTTGGTTTGTTGGAATTCATGGACCTTCAATTGTTGAACCCGCTGTAACAGCAATTTACATTGCGAATATTGAGGCAAACTTACAACTTGTACAAGCTGGGGAACAAGCTACCAATATTTTAACACATGGTACATCATATTTTGTTGCTACTTTAGGGGGAACTGGAGCAACTTTAATGTTAACAGCAATGTTTGCATTTATGGCTAAATCAAAGCAACTTAAGGCTTTAGGGAAAACATCATTTATACCTGTATTATGTGCAGTAAATGAACCAGTATTATTTGGCGCTCCTATAGTTTTAAATCCTATATTCTTTGTTCCATTTATATTGACTCCTATATTTAATGTATGGATATTTAAATTCTTCGTTGAGGTATTAGGAATGAACAGCTTTATTTATACTTTACCTTGGACAACACCAGGAACAATTGGTTTAATTTTAGGAACTGGATTTGCAGGGTTATCATTTGTGTTAGCACCATTATTATTAGTAATTGATTTTGCAATGTATTATCCATTCTTTAAGGTATATGATGCACAGTTAGTTGAAGAAGAAGCAAAGAAAAGAGCAGATGTAATTATAGAAAATGCTGAAGAAGAAGTAAAAGCTGAAGTTGCAGCAGTAAGAGAAATAGATATAGCTAGTAAATCAGATAAAGAGTTAAGTGTATTAGTGCTTTGTGCTAGTGGAGCAACAAGCAGTATGTTAGCAAACTCTATTTCAAAAGGTGCAAAAGCGAAGAATATAAAATTAGAATCAATTGCAATGGCATATGGGCAACATAAAGAAGTTATAACAGACTATGATTTGATAATTTTAGCTCCTCAAATGGCATCTATGTATAAGGAATTAGAGAAGGATTGTAGTGCAAAAGGTGTAAAATCAGCTACTACTTCTGGAGTAGAATATGTAAAATTAACAAGAGATTCATTAGGAGCATTAAAATTTGCATTAGATATAATAAATAATTAATTTTAGAAACAAAGTAAATATCATACTATGAGTGTAAAAGGAGAAAAAAGAATATGTATAACTTTGGAGACGATTTTATCTTTGGTGGGGCAACAGCTGCATATCAAGCAGAAGGTGGAGCAAAAGATGATGGAAGAGGACCATGTATATGGGATGAGTATTTAAATAGACCAGAAAGTAAATTTAATGGAGATGTAGCAAGTGATTTTTATCATAAATATAAAGAGGATATAAAATTATCAAATGAATTTGGAATAAATGGAATTAGAGTGTCTATTTCTTGGAGTAGAGTTATACCAAAAGGTGTAGGAGAGGTTAATGAAAAAGGAATAGAGTATTACAATAATTTAATAAATGAGTGTATAGCTAATAACGTTGAGCCGTATGTTACTTTGCATCATTTCGATACACCATTACAATTATTCAAAAATGGTGATTGGTTAGATAGAAATAATATTGATCATTTTGTTAATTTTGCTAAGGTGTGTTTTGATAATTTTGGAGATAGGGTAACTAAATGGATAACATTTAATGAAGCATGGGCAGTAGCTCAAAATGGATATATAATTGGTAATTTTCCACCAAGCATAAAGTATGATATTCCGAAAGCTATACAATCTATGCATAATATGATGGTAGCGCATAGTAAAGTTATTGAATTATATAAAAGTATGAATCTAAATGGAGAAATAGGAATAGTTCATACTCTAGAAGGTAAATATCCAATTACTAATTCTCCAGAAGATGTTAGAGCTGCAAAATTAGATTATGTATTATCTAATCAATTTATGCTAGATTCTAATTTTAAGGGATATTATTCTAAAGAAACTATGGAAGTTATTAATGAAATTATGGATAAGAATCATGGTGAACTTAAGATTTATTCTGGTGATTTAGAGATTATTAAATCAGCATCTGAAAAAATAGATTTTTTAGGAATGAATTATTATTCAAGTCATTTCTTACAAGCTTACGAAGGTGAAAGTAATATATATCATAATGGTAATGGAGAAAAAGGGACAAGCGTTTTTGCACTTAAAGGCGTAGGAGCACGTGTAAATAATCCTAAAGTAGAAACAACTGAATGGGATTGGCCAATTTACCCTCAAGGGCTTTGTGATATGTTAATAAAAATTAAAAATGATTATCCTAACTATAAAAAGATATATGTAACTGAAAATGGAATGGGATATAAAGATGAATTTATAAATGGAAAAATAGAGGATACTCCTCGTATTGATTATGTAGCAAGACATTTAAAAGCTATACTAGAAGCTAAAGAAAAAGGGGTAAATGTAAAGGGATACTTTATATGGTCACTTATGGATGTACTTTCATGGAGCAATGGATTTAATAAAAGATATGGTCTATTTTATGTAGATTTTAATACTCAACAAAGATATCCAAAGAAAAGTGCTTATTGGTTTAAGAAAATGTCAGAAGAAAAAAGATTAGTTGATTTAAATGAAATAAGGTATTAAGGAGATGGTGTAAATGATATTATCTACTAAGGAAATGCTTTTAAAGGCTCAAAGAGAAGGATATGCAGTGCCTGCATTTAATATCCATAATCTAGAAACTTTGCAAGTGGTTGTTGAAACTGCAATGGAAATGAGGTCTCCTGTTATTGTAGCAGGAACTCCATCCACAATAGAAAGTTATGCTGGGCCAGATTATATTAAAGCAATGGCTGAAGTTGCAGCAACTAAATATGATGTTCCTATTGCTATTCACTTAGATCACTTTGAAGATGTTGATGCTATTAAGAAGAATATAGACTTAGGCTTTAAGTCTTGTATGATAGATGCATCTAAAATGGAATTTGAAAAAAACATTGAGACAGTTAAAGAAGTTGTAGATTATGCTCATAGATATGATGTAGTAGTAGAGGCTGAATTAGGTAAGCTTGGTGGAAGAGAAGATGATTTAGTTGTTGATGAAAAAGATACAATGTATACAAATCCTGAGGATGCTGCAGAGTTTGTACGTAGAACTAATATTGATTCTTTAGCAGTAGCAATTGGAACTGCTCATGGTTTGTATAAAGGAGAACCTAAATTAGACTTTGAAAGATTAGTAGAGATAAAAGAAAAGGTAGATATTCCTTTAGTTTTACATGGAGCATCTGATGTACCAGATGATTTAGTTAAAAAGGCTATATCATTAGGAATATGTAAAGTAAATGTTGCTACTGATTTAAAAATTCCTTTTGCAAAGGCAGTAAAAGAATATTTAGATGAACATAATGGTGAAAGTGATCCAAGAAAATATATGACACCAGGGAAACTAGCTATGAAGGAAATAGTTAAGAATAAGATTGAAGTGTGTGGAAGTATGAATAGATACTAGTAGGAAAAGGCTGTTGCAGTAAATGCACGGCCTTTTTCTATAAAAAGTATTAAAGTGGAAAAATATTGGAGGTATATATGATATTAGTAATAAATTTAAATGCATCTGTAGATAAGAGGTATGAAATGGAAAAGTTAGATAAAGGAGAAGTAATGCGAGCTACAACAGTGGAGAATACACCTGGTGGAAAGGGAATACATGTTGCTAATGTAGCTACAATATTAGATGAAGAATGTATAGTAACTGGTTTTTTAGGCGGGAAGACAGGAGAATTTATTGAGGAAAAGCTTAAGGATTATGGAATTAAATCTGACTTTGTAAAAATTAAGGGTGATACAAGAGAGTGTTTAGCTATAATAACTAATGATTTAATACAAACAGAAATACTTGAGCCAGGACCAATTATTGATAATAATGAACGAGTGAACTTTATAGAAAAGTTTAATAAACTAAGTGAAAGTGCGAATATTATAGTAATTTCAGGTAGTGTACCACAAAATATTGAAACTGGATTTTATAGAGAATTAATAGAAATAGCTAATAAAAAGAACAAGAAAGTGTTATTAGATACAAGTGGGATACTTTTAGTTAATGGTGTTAAAGGAAAACCTTATTTTGTAAAGCCAAACAGAGATGAAATTGAAGCATTGACTGGTAGAAAAATAGAATGTACTAATGATGCGATAAATGAAATTAGATACTTTCATAATGATGGAATAGAATTTGTTGTTATATCTTTAGGTGAAGAAGGCTCAATAGTTGGTTTTAATAATAAGATATATAAGGTAACGGTACCTAAGGTTAATGCAATTAATCCTGTTGGATCAGGTGATTCGTATGTTGCAGGTGTAGCTATTGGATTAGCAAGAAATTATAATATAAATGATGTATTGAAATTGGCTTCAGCTTGTGGAACCGCTAATGCTATGGAGAAGGAAACTGGAAGTGTTAGGAAAGAGATTGTTGATGAATTAATAGATAAAATTAGAATAGAAGTTTTGGAATAGTAGGTATTTGTATTTCAAATTTAGGTGGAGCCTGTAAATAATTTTGTGTATTCTGAATTTCCTCTTGGAAATAATGAGTGATTTTTAAAATTTAAATTTTATTTAGTTTTGTCTAAATATAGGTTTTATTGACATTTTAAATATTACCCTATATGTATATTATCCCCACTTATTGGGAATAATATACGCTAGGGAAAATATCAAAAGAACTTTATTTTAGGTTTATCCTTAGCAAGAGAGTGACTTCGTCCCTCTCAAGTACCCCCGGGGGTTTTAAAATTTTCCAGTGGCAAGCTTATGTAAAAGCATAAGTTTGTCACTATTTTTAGTTAATAGAGATTTTTATTTATAACATATTTAATGTAGAATATAATTAAAATATACAATAATTATACTATAGGAGAAAATTATGAGTAAAAATTTATTAACTTCTTAAAGTAGATTTTGTATTTTAAAATATATTTAAATTATCAAATCTAGTTAGAAATATTAAAATTAAAAAAATAGTAAGTGTTGAGATAAAAAATATAATTTATTATATAGTAAATGAAGTGAATATATTGGGTTAGGCAAAAGTTATATAGAAAGCATATATAAGTTAGAACATGCATTACAAATATAAAAAGCAGGATATGAAAAAGAATAAAAAAGTAAATGATAATTTCATTAAATTAACAAATTAAAGTAAGAAAATTTATAGGACTAAGCTTTAAATATATTAATAAAGTTTAGTCTCTATTTACTTTTTAATTACTATTCTAACATATAAACATATAACGTATATATTATATTGATATGAATAGAAAGGATTTTTTATATGAAAAAGTATATTTTACTACTAATATCAATACTTTTATTTAGCATATTAATATCCTGTTCGAAAGAAAATGATATTAATAATAAGGAGCATACTGAGATAAAAGAGAAAAAAACTGTTGTTTACTGTACTTATTGTGGAAAAGAAGCAGAAGAAATATATGATTTTTGCCCACAGTGTGGTGAAAAGGGAACTTGGTCTAAGACAAAGGTTAATGAAGATGATTTAAAATATAAAGAAAAAGAAGAGGAAGATACAGTTCAGCAGATTATAGATGATCCTAATGCAAACTTAATAAATATAAATCCAAATACAGGAGAGATAAATGCTAGACCTGTTCCTTGTTGCGTAAGGTGTAATAAATCTACTAATGAAGCTTATACTACAGGCTATTGTAATGAATGTAGAAGTTGTGATATTTGTGGTGGTGAGATTGATGCCAGTTCAGATTATTTTATAAGCCTACAAAGGTGCGAAGATTGTTATTTTAGAGAACAAGGTAGTAGGAGGCAACAGTGCTCAAATTGTGGATATACAGCATTAACATCTGAAGTTGGTACGAGTGGAGAATGTCCAGAATGTAATGGATTTACTATGGAATATATAGATTAATTTTAAAGCATTTAGTACTGTATAGATATAGAAGTCTACACAGGGCTTATTACTTTTCATTATTGAGAAAGAGATTGGCTTCCTCCAGCTCAAAGACGTCCGGCGGTTTTAAAATAATATAGCTATATGGACGAATTGTCAAGCTAAGTGCAACACTTAGCTTGTTCTTCGTTAAATGCTTCTA
>ERZ772901.2305-NODE-2305-length-12365-cov-4.332088_pt1 | contig 12365 bp, 9 predicted proteins | sample MGYA00512123_ERZ772901 | MGnify/ENA primary metagenome ERZ772901 (study PRJEB29015, sample SAMEA2737711) | human gut metagenome | biome: human gut; feature: human-associated habitat; material: faeces | place: China | collected 2012 ...
AGATTTTTTTCAAATACCCCTATTTTCAATTTGTATCTGGACAATTCCCTTGCGATCGCACTTCCGACCACACCAGCACCTATTACCGCAACATCATATTCACCTTTCATTCATTTTCTCCTTTATATATTTTATATTATGTTATATATTTCATATAATTTAATATATATCATAGTTGTTCGTTTGTCAATTAGTTTTACATAAAAAAACTGACCTCTGAACATCGTTTTTTTCACCTGATGTTCAGAGATCAGTTTCCTTCCGTTTCTATTCTATTTTCTGGAAATAATCCGGGAATTCAGCTTTGATCGTATCAATATTTTCTACATAACGCTCCATATGGCGCAGTGCGATTTCTCTGGCTTTCGCTTTATCCTTCTGTTCGATCGCCTCTACCAATTCCTCATGATCTTTATAAATTTTTTCTTTTGGCTTGCACCGGAAGCTTAATATCGTTGTGCGGTCAAAATGCGGGGCTACCCCTTCCACCAGCTCGCACCAGTAGTTCCTTCCACACATCTGATAGAGCATCTTATGAAATTCCTTATCATAGTAGAAAATCTTTTCTTCATCGCCACGCTTGATATAAAGCTGCCAAAGCGCTATATTTTCCCATAATTTGTCAATATCATCTTTACTCAGCAGGTCGCATGCCATAACTGCCAGTTCCGCTTCAAGAACACTTCTCAAATGCCGGATCTCCTCGACCAATCCTGAGTCGATATAAGACACATAGGTTCCTATTTTCGGTCTGATATCAATCAGCTTCTTCTGTGCAAGCTCCAATTCCGCTTCCCGGAATGGTGTCCTGCTCACGCCAAGCTGACCGCATATTTCCTGATCTATAAGTCTTTCCCCTGGAACAAGTTCTGTATTGACAATGTTATGTATCAGCACACGGAGTACATAATCTTTTGCCGATTCCTGTTTCTGCCTCTCCAGAATAGATTTCATACTAAAAAACCTCCATATTTGTTTTTTCACGCATGCATCTATTATACACTGTTTTTCCCATTAATACACTAAATTTACCAGACCGGTAGACAAAACAGGAACAAATGCAATCAGAAGCATGACAATGAGTAAAAGTACATAAAAAGGTAAGGATTCCTTAATAAACGCTTTTATATCACACTTCGTGACTCCGCAAGTGACAAATATAAGCGTTCCCATTGGTGGTGTGACACCGCCGACTGCCATAACAAAAATAAATAACATAGCAAAATGTATTTCATCGATTCCATAGGCGGCTGCAACCGGTGCCAGTAACGGAACCAAAACGATCATTGCAGCATTTCCCTCAATGAACATTCCCACTAAGAGCAGGAACACGATCACAATCAACAAAAAGAGATATTTATTGTGAATGTTAGATGTAATTAATGTTGTGAGCTGCTGAGGGATTCTCTCTCTTGTGAGTACCCATGCAAATGCAGATGCTCCACCGACGATCAGCATAATGGAGGCTGTTGTTGCGACACTTTCCTTCAGTCCTGAAATAATATTTTTGATCGTGATCTCATGGTAAACAACTCCGAGAAGCAGCGCATAGACGATTGCCACTGTTCCTGCTTCCGTCGGCGTCACTGCACCGATCCTGATTCCTCCGATGATAATGATCGGGAGACATAGCGGTAATACCGCCTGCCGGAAAGATTTTCCCAATTCCCCTTTCTGCCTCGGTTCCTTCTGTGCAACCTGATATCCTCTCTTTTTCGAGATGATCCACACAAGGATCATAAGGGATACACATAACAGAATACCAATGCCAATCCCTGCAACAAATAATTTTCCAATTGATACATTTGCAATGGAGCCATACAGAATCATACCGATTCCAGGTGGAATTAACGGAGTGATCATCGCTGAGGTTGCAGTAAGAACCGATGAAAATTCTTTTGAATATCCTGCTTTTTCCATCTCCGGAACAAGCATTTTTGCTTCCATTGCCGCATCAGCCAGATTGCTCCCTGAAAGTCCTCCCATCAAGGTAGACAACAGTACATTAACCTGTCCCAGACCACCTGTCATCCTTTTGGTCAGTGCATTACAAAAATTCATAATCCTTTTTGTCACACCTGTATAATTCATAAAAACGCCTGCGCATATAAAAAACGGGATTGCAAGAAGCGGTATACTCTGGGTTCCGGAAATAATACGCTGCGCCAAGATTGCCGGTGATGAGGACGCACCTAAAAGGAAATAAACCAATGCGCCGGCAAACACTGAGATAAACACCGGTACTTTAAAAAATAAACATAAAAGCAAAACCACACAAGCGATCAGGATCACATATATCTGCATTTATTTTACCTCCTTTTTTGTCTTTAGTTCTGCCACTGAATTTTCCCAAAACTGTATGATCATACAGATACAGCTGATCGGAACCGGCAGATAAATCCATCCATAAGGCCAGTGCAAAATACTGGTATGAAGATGATAATGAAACATAATCTGTATATATTTCATGCTGAAAACAACGATGCATCCAAGAACAACGGTCACAACGACTGCGATCAAAACCGTTAATACCTTTTGTGCTTTCGCAGGAAACAGTTCATACAACATATCAATTGCCACATGTGAAAAGGTTTCAAATGCATATCTTGCCCCGAAAAAAATAACCCATATGATCAGCGCCAGCTGCACTTCTTCCTGCCATGAAAAAGGCTTTGAAAAGACGTACCGGAAAATAACCCCTGCAAAAGTCACTGCAATCAGCAGGACTAAAGCGATCACAGAAATCCCGATATCAATCTGTCTGAGTTTTTGTATCCATTTCATTTTCATCATAACCTCCTTCTATTGACCGATAATATTCTTAACGGTATCTACAAGGCCATCAGACCATCCATATTTTTCTTCTGCCTCATCATAAAATGACTGCGATGCTGCCAGCCACTCATCAGGGTTGTCCACCGTATAAACGGTAACCCCGGCTTCCTCAAGCCTCTGTAAAGCTTTGCTGGTCTCTGAATCCAGAATCTCATTATTATACACTCCGGCTTCCTCGCATGTCTTCATCAGGAGTTCCTGCTGTTCTTCCGTCAGGGAGGAAAAGAATTCATCTCCACAGCACCACGTCGTAAGATCATAAATGTGTGCATCTTCACAAAGGTACTTTGCAACTTCCTGATATTTTCCATTTTCAATTACTGCGATTGGATTCTCCAGCCCATCAATGGTTCCCTGCTGCAGTGCGGTATAGACATCCCCAAGACTCATCGGTGTTCCAGCCGCTCCGAGTGCTCCCATACTGTCAACCTGCAATTGATTTCCCGGCACTCTGATCTTCAATCCCTTCATATCCTCCGGGCTTTGCACAGGTTCTTTTGTGATGGTATTTCTCACTCCATAATGCCAGTTGCTTCCTACGATCACAAGTCCTGTCGTCTCCCGCAATTTTTCCTCCTGTTCTGCCCACCAGTCACTCTCTGCGAGTTTTTCTATATCTTCCCATGACCGGAAAAGGTAAGGTGCAAATGTTACACTGAAATCACTGACTCCCAGATCCGCATAAAAGGCTCCGTTCGCCAATGTTATGGCAGAATCTCCTGCGATTTCCTGATTAATAATATCGGATTTCGATCCGAGCTGGCTGGACGGATATAATTCCACCTGAATTTCTCCGCCGCTCTGTTCTTCCAACAGCTCCTTCCATCTCTGACAGGCAAGATCAAGTGGCTCGCCCGGGTTGTTTTCATAAGCTATTTGTATATGCACAACATCTTCCTGTGCCACTGCGGTCTGCGTCATGCTATTCTGACATCCCGAAGCACACAGACCAATTGCCATACATGTAGCCATAACGATAAGTGTCTTTGCTTTCATATGTATTCCACCTTTCATTTTTATTTTACGAAATATATAACATGTGTTCAAATATTTTTATATTGTTATTATATATCTCATTTGATCACATTACAATTGTATAAGTTATCACATCTTTTCCTGCGATTTTTGTAATTTTTGCACAAAAAAAGCTACAACATTTGGAATTTAATTTCATTTTCTTTGAAATCTGATTCCAAATGTTGCAGCTATCTGTGCTCATAAATGATTGATTCTTTTTACCATTTTCAAGCTTACACATTGCGCTTTATTTCAGTTTTATTTTATCCTCTCACCAACTCAAAAAACTGTCTCTGCAGCCTCTCGTCCCTGTCAAAAACACCGCGCGTCACAAATGTTACGGTTCTGCTCCCAGGCTTCTTCACCCCCCGCATCGTCATGCACATATGCTCTGCCTCCAGCATGACCATTGCTCCCTGCGGCTTTAAATATTCCATCAATGCATCTGCGATCTGTGCCGTCAACTGTTCCTGGATCTGCGGACGCTTTGCATACACTTCCACGGTTCTTGCCAGTTTGCTGAGACCTACGACTTTTCCATCCGGGATATACGCAATATGCGCTTTTCCGTAAAAAGGCATAAAATGATGCTCACAGGTCGAGTAAAATGTAATATCTTTTTCGAGAACCATCGCATTGTCTTTCACATGAAATGTCTTTGACAGCGGTTCTTCAGCGGTCTGCGTCAGTCCACCAAATATCTCTTCATACATTCTGGCAATGCGGTCAGGGGTATCGAGAAGCCCTTCTCTGTCCGGGTTTTCCCCGATTCCTTCCAATATTAATTTTACGCCCTCTTGTATTTTCTTTTTATCCATCTTTTTTCCTCCTTTACCGATACTGAAATGATATGGTCCACGTTCGATACTGCATTCCTATGTACGCTTTTATCGATCAATCCGACTGCATGATCTGCCTGATCTCTTTGAGATAAGATAAGGAGCCAAATGCAAGGATCACGCCGTCTTTTTTCGTGTGTTCCAGTGCCAGCTGCACTGCTTCCTTCATGGAACTGCATGCACTGACCTTCGGAAGCGGTTCCATACCTCCTGCTCCCTGTGGACTATTTTCTGTGCCCTGTACTTTTTCCGGCTTTCCGGCTCTCTCTTTCCACAGACGAGCCACGATCGCTTCTGCCTCGGACGCAAGTTCTTCCGCTTTCATCGCCCTCGGATTATCCGGCGTCACTGTAAAGGCGGCTCCCGCATAAGGCAGCATTGCCTCCAGCACTTTTTTGTGTTCCTTATCTGCAAGTACGCCTATTATATAAGTTATTGGAATGTTTGTAAAATATTTTTCCACAGACGCACTTAATTGAAGTGCCGCATCCTCATTGTGCGCACCGTCTATGATAAACAGCGGCTGTTCTCCTATGACCTCAAACCTGCCCGGCCACACGGTATTTTTGATCCCGTCTATAATGATCCGGTCTGCAATTCCAAGAACGTCTTTTAACACAGTGACCGCCAAACAACAGTTCTCCACCTGATAAGTTCCTGTAAGCCGGGTTTTCACCGTTCCAAGTCCCGGATAACCAAACTTTATCTCGCTTAACGTATCGTTTTCCACTGACACCTTGGAAACATCGGCAACAGAAAGCCTTGCATGCTGCTTTTCCGCCTCTGCTTTTATCGCCTCCATTGCCTCTGCTTTTTGCATAATGGTCACGACCGGACAGTCTTTTTTGATAATGCCGGCTTTTGCCTGTGCAATCTCGGTCAATGTATTTCCGAGAAATTGCATATGATCCATACTGACTGATGTAATAACGGAGCACACCGGCTTTCGGATCAGATTCGTTGCATCTGTTCTGCCGCCCATTCCAACTTCCAGCAGCACATAATCACATTTTTTCTGATAAAAATACAGAAAAGCCATCGCTGTCTCCACTTCAAAGATTGTCGGCTGTTCCATGCCTTTTTCCACCATGCAGTCACAGGCGCACTTTACCTGTTCCATGATATCCGCATACTCCTCATGGCTCATGGACTGAAGATTGATCCGCCACACTTCCATGGGATCGAACACTGCCGGGGACGTATATCTGCCTACCCGGTATCCGGCTTCTATGAGTACCCGCTCTAAATAAGCTCCGGTAGAACCTTTTCCATTCGTTCCTGCAATGTGGATGATCTTAAGCTGCTCCTGTATATCCCCAAGCTCATGCATTAAATTTTCAATCCCGGCAAGCCCTAATATGCTTCCCGACCTGCTGACATCTGCGGCATACGCTCTTGCCTGCCCGTAATTCATTTTTCCACCTTACTTCTTTTGATTCTGTTTAACGCTTCGTACCCTTTGTGTCACGGTTTCCGACATGAAGCCTGTTCAAGACAACCTCTTTTCCCTTTACTTCAACGGTCTGCTCGCTCTCGCCGTCTAACACATAAATGTTACTCAATGCATCTCCTGCATTCAGTTTCATGCCACGCACGCCGACCGCTCCCTTTTTCTTTTCCGGGATTGTGGAAGCCTCAATACGCAAAAACATTTCTTTCTCAGACTGCATGACAACCGTCTCCTCACCTGTCATGGCGTGCACGATCAGAAGTTCATCATCCTCATTTAACTTCGTTGCGGCTGTCGTTCTCTTTGCCACGTCAAATTCACTTCCGTCAACCATCTTAAGCATAGCTGTTCTGGTTCCAAATAATAATCTGGAGTGAATGATCGCACCGAGGTTGATAATGTATATAAAGTTTTCCTCACTACTATTGTAGTTACTTAGATTGTCGATTGGAATTCCCTTATCTCGGAACTTTCCATATGGAAGATCAAGCACTTTCAACAGATGCATCTGTCCTTTGTTTGTAAAAATACAGATTTTATCCGTGTTCTTGCAGGTTAAGATGTAACGGTTTTCCGTATCCGCTGCCTCTTTATTTCTCTCATAGACACTGACATCCACCGTTTTTGCATAGCCAAAGCGATCCATGAGGAATACCACATCCATCTCCTCAATCCTCTTCTCTTCCACAACCGCTTCCTCAAGATTGTCGATCAGAGTTTTTCTCGGAACCGCATACTGTTTCTTATAAGACTGAAGTTCTTTGATCAGCACTTTCGCCATGGTGGCACGGTTTTCCAAAATGTCCTCATACTCGGCGATATGCTTTAACGTATCCTCATGGTCTTTCATCAATGCCTCGATCTCTAAACCGATCAGCTTCTGTAAACGCATCTCCAGGATTGCCGTGGTCTGGCGCTCTGTAAAACGGAGCTCTGATGCCATTTTTTCTGACTGCGCCGATTTAAAGGTGATATTGTCCGTCACACCATCGGTCAGACATGCTCTTGCATCTTTTACATTCTTACTTCCGCGAAGGATTTCAATAATAAGGTCAATGACATCACACGCCTTGATCAATCCTTCCTGTATTTCTTTTTTGTCTAATTCTTTTTTCAGTAATGTTTGATATTTTCTTGTGGCAAGCTCATACTGGAACTTCACATGATGACGGATGATTGGCACAAGTCCCAGCGTCTCAGGCCGTCCCTCCGCAACTGCCAGCATATTCACACCAAATGTGTCCTCTAACTTTGTCTTTTTATACAGCAGATTGATGAGATTCTGCGTATCGGCTCCTTTTCGAAGCTCTAACACAATACGGATTCCCTCTTTGGAGGACTGGTTTGTGATATCCACGATATCATTTGTTTTCTTGGTCTCCACGAGACTGTATACATCATTCAAAAATTTTCCGATGTTCGCACCGATCATCGTATATGGGATCTCAGTGATAACAATGCGCTCTTTTCCACCTTTGACCTGCTCCACTTCCACTTTTCCACGGATTTTGATCTTACCCATACCGGTGGAATAGATCTGGATCAGATCGTCCTTATTGGCAATAATTCCTCCTGTTGGGAAATCAGGCCCCGGAATATATTCCATCATCTGCTCGGTATTGATATCCGGATTCTTAATGTATGCGATCACACCGTCGATCACTTCGCCCAGATTGTGCGGTGGTGTGCTTGTCACCATACCGACCGCAATACCATCGGAACCGTTCACCAAGAGATTCGGGATCTTGACCGGCAAAACTTCCGGCTCTTTCTCTGTCTCATCAAAGTTTGGCACAAAATCCACGACATCCTTATCCAGATCCGATAAAAATGCCTCCTGTGTGATCTTCTGCAGCCGCGCCTCCGTGTAACGCATCGCAGCCGCGCCATCGCCCTCGATGGAACCAAAGTTACCATGTCCATCTACAAGCGGCAGCCCTTTCTTAAATTCCTGTGCCATGACAACAAGTGCGTCATAAATAGAACTGTCGCCATGTGGATGATATTTACCCATGGTATCGCCGACAATACGCGCACATTTACGGTACGGCTTGTCATACCGGATTCCCAGTTCGTACATATCATATAAAGTTCTTCGCTGCACCGGTTTTAAGCCATCGCGGACATCCGGCAAAGCTCTTGCGATAATAACACTCATCGCATAATCTATATAAGATTTCTGCATCAGTTCCGAATACTCGGTACGGATTATCTGTTCTTCCTGCTGCATCATATATCCTCTCTATCTGTTATTCTACCGATCATTGCAAAATGTTTGTCATCTGCTTTATGATTTTTCAATGATCTGCTACCATTTTTACCATCTGCACTATACGTCGAGTTCTGCGTCATGCGCATGTTCATAAATAAATGTCTTTCTCGGTGGAACATCATTTCCCATCAGAAGCTCTGTGATATCAGACGCCATACGGCCGTCCTCGATCTCAATCCGCTTTAACATTCTGGTAGCCGGATTTAACGTAGTCTCCCACAGCTGCTCCGCGTCCATCTCACCAAGACCTTTGTAGCGCTGTAAGGTAAAGTTACTTCCCTTATGTGCCTTTCTGTATTTTTCCAGAGCCGCATCATCGTAAAGATACTCTTCCTCACCCTTACCCGGAATGACTTTGTAAAGCGGCGGCATTGCCACATAAACATGTCCCTCATAAATAAGTTCCGGCATAAAACGGTAAAACAGTGTCAGAAGCAGTGTTGAGATATGTGCTCCGTCCACGTCGGCATCCGCCATGATGATGATCTTGTCATAGCGGAGTTTTGTGATATCAAAATCATTTCCATACCCCTCGGAAAAACCACATCCAAACGCATTGATCATCGTCTTGATCTCCGCATTCGCCAACACCTTGTCAATACTTGCTTTTTCTACGTTTAAGATTTTACCCCTGATCGGCAGGATTGCCTGATAGTTTCTGTCCCGCGCTGTCTTTGCGGAACCTCCGGCGGAATCTCCCTCGACGATGAAGATTTCACAGATGGAAGCGTCCCTGCTCTCACAATTTGCAAGCTTTCCATTGGAATCAAACGAAAACTTCTGCTTGGTGAGTAGATTGGTCTTGGCTCGCTCCTCGGTCTTACGGATCTTTGCCGCTTTTTCCGCGCAGGAGATGACCGTTTTCAATGTCTCTAAGTTTTTATCAAAAAATAACTGAATCTCGTCGCCGGTCACTTTTGCAGTGGCTTTCGCCGCATCCTGATTATCTAATTTCGTCTTTGTCTGTCCCTCAAATCTCGGATCAGGATGTTTGATGGAAACAACTGCCGTCATTCCGTTTCGGACATCCGCTCCGGTGAAGTTCACATCTTTTTCTTTTAAAATACCAAGTTCTCTCGCATAAGAATTAATGACGGTTGTAAATACGGTTTTAAATCCCGTGATATGTGTACCGCCCTCGGCATTAAAAATATTATTACAGAATCCCAGGATATTCTCATGAAATTCATTCGTGTACTGGAATGCAGCTTCCACGGTAATGCCTTCAGATTCCCCTTTAAAGTAGACGACATCATGAAGCACTTCCGTATTTTTATTCAAATCCTTTACAAAACCACGGATTCCATCTTCCTCATGATATACGATATGTTCGACTTCCTCGCCACGGCGGTCCTCATAAATGATCGTAAGTTTCGGATTCAGATATGCCGTCTCATGCATACGGCTTTTGATCTCATCCTCTTTGAATCTCGTCTTTTCAAAAATTTCCGGATCTGGAAGAAAGTTTACTTTGGTTCCGGTCTTTTTTGTCTTGCCAATCTTAGGAAGCAATCCATTCTCCAATTCCACAACCGGAACGCCTCTCTCATAGCGGTCGTGATGAATATACCCCTCTCTGCTGATCTCCACATCCATATAAACAGACAATGCATTGACAACGGAAGAACCTACTCCGTGAAGCCCTCCACTCGTCTTATATGCGGAATCATCAAACTTACCGCCGGCGTGTAAGGTTGTGTATACAAGACGTGCTGCCGAAACACCTTTGGCGTGCATTCCGACCGGAACGCCTCGTCCATTATCTTCTACCGTACAGGAACCATTCTTCTCCAATGTGACATGGATCGTATCACATGCCCCTGCCAGATGCTCATCCACAGAGTTGTCTACGATCTCATAGATCAGGTGGTTCAATCCCTTTCTGGAAACACTTCCGATATACATTCCCGGTCTTTTCCGAACAGCCTCTAACCCTTCTAAAACCGATATGCTGTGCTCATCATAACCTGCCATTTCTTACCTCACTTCATTCATTTTCCTGCGCTCTGTCACAAACTTGCAGATTCATTTCATAATATTCTTTCAAATCTGCCCTACTCTTCTACCTTCTGCTGGTTCATATGTGCAATGACCATCATCGCAATCTTAAAGGTCATTGCATCATCAAACTTACGGATATCTAATCCGATTGCCTTCTCTAAACGTTCCAGACGATATACTAATGTATTCCGGTGCACATATAACTGTCTGGCGGTCTCTGAGATATTCAGATTATTTTCAAAAAACTTCTGGATGGTTGTATTAATCTCTTCATTAAATATATCCGGCACTTCATCCCCGAACACTTCATGAATAAACATCTCGCATAAGCTCATCGGAAGCTGATAAATCAGACGCCCAATTCCAAGCAGGCTGTATGCAATCGTCTCACGCTCTGCATAAAAAATTCTTCCGACTTCTAACGCCATCTTGGCTTCCTGATAGGATTTGGCAATATCTTGCAGATTATGCACACGGTTTCCATAGCCCACGCGCACTTTCACCATCGCCTCAGTGTGCATATTATCCACGATCATACTTGCCAATGTCTGCAGTTCTTCATCTTCTTTCATGTCTCTGGTATCTTTGATCAGGACAATGCTCTGCTCGTCCACTTCTGTCACATAGTCTCTGGTCTTGGTCACGAACAGATTCTTGACTGTCTCCATCGCGGTTGCATCTTTCTTGCCGTCAATCTCAATCACGAAAACAACACGTTCTGCCTGTTCAATATGCAGCTTCTGGGCCTTATTGTACATGTCCACCACGAGCATATTTCCAAGCAGGATATTCTGCATAAAATTATTACGGTCAAACTGCTCCATATAAGCGGCTGCAAGATTCCTTATCTGGCAAACTGCCAACCGTCCTACCATATAAGCATCTTCTGCGGATGACTTTGTCAAAAGAATATATTCCACTTCACCCTCTACCATTACTTTAAAGAAATGACAACCAGACAGCATCTGGCTCTCTGCCATTGATGCTGCAAATGAAGTTACCGCCTCTTCCATATCACCTTCCGGTTCAAAAGTAGCCGCAACCTGTTTTCCTTTCTCTGAATATAATGCCAGATCAATCTTGGAAATCTCCTTAATCTCGTCTAAAGCAGTCTGTATCTTATGGTTTGATATCATACGCCCCATTCCTTTCGTTATTTATTATATAGAACACATGTTTGTTTTGCAATTATTTTTTGCAGAAAAAACCGGGTACAAATGATGCACCCGGTTCTACTGAGTTTATTTAATTTTACCGAATTAGTTGGTAATTGTCAATTCAGTTTCTTTATCGAAGCAGTGAATCTTCTCTGGATCGATTGCTAATGTGATATGATCACCCATACGAGCTGTTGTTCTGGAATCAACTTTTGCTGTCATGGCTGTTCCTGCTACATTGAAGTATAACAATACTTCAGAACCTAATAACTCGTATCCTGTTACGTCTGTCTCGAATACTGTATCTTTGTGAGCTTCGATCTCAATCTGGGAATCTCCGATATCTTCTGGTCTGATACCCATAACAACTGTCTTTCCGTTGTATCCGCCATCGATCAATTTCTTAGCTTTTGCTGGAGGAAGAACAACAGATGTTTTCTCAAAGTTAAGAGTTACTCTCTCGCCTTCTACTTTACATACAGCATCGATAAAGTTCATCTGTGGAGATCCGATGAATCCTGCTACGAATAAGTTGTTCGGCTCATTGTATAATTTCTGTGGAGAATCAACCTGCATGATAACACCATCTTTTAATACAACGATTCTGGTACCTAATGTCATAGCCTCTGTCTGATCATGTGTTACATAAATAATTGTAGCTTTTAATCTGTTATGTAAGGAAGCGATCTCAGAACGCATCTGAACACGTAATTTTGCATCCAGGTTGGAAAGAGGTTCGTCCATAAGGAATACCTTAGGATTACGAACGATAGCACGTCCCATAGCAACACGCT
>ERZ772901.2307-NODE-2307-length-12355-cov-6.366504_pt1 | contig 12355 bp, 7 predicted proteins | sample MGYA00512123_ERZ772901 | MGnify/ENA primary metagenome ERZ772901 (study PRJEB29015, sample SAMEA2737711) | human gut metagenome | biome: human gut; feature: human-associated habitat; material: faeces | place: China | collected 2012 ...
GGTGCATGAAGCTCCAGTAGCTTTCCGGGTGGTCCTTGGGCAGGCCGCGGTACTCGTCCAGGTTCACGGTGGTGACCTCCGAGAAATCAATGTCGCCCTTGTTGTACCACTCCACCAGCTGCTGGTAGGCCCCCACCGGGGTGCCGCCGGTGGCCAGACCCAGCACGCAATTGGGCTTCATGATGACCTGTGCGGAAATAATGTTTGCCGCCTTGCGGGACATGTCTGCGTAATCCTTTGCACGAATGATCTTCATCACAAACGACCTCTTTCATCTTTCATCTTTGCTGCGTTCACCGCGCAGCATCGGTTTTGCGCTTCCACGCATTCTATTGCAATTCTACCACAATTCACAGGATGCTGTCCAGCATTCTAGCGCATTCTGACCGAATTTTGCTGTTTTTCAGCCGATTCGTCCAAAACCCGCCGGGCAGAACGCAAAGGGTCCCGCCGAAGCGGAGCCCTCACACCGGGAACGCCCGGCAGCGTTTGAAGTTTCAGGTTCAGTCCAGGTCCTCGCCGTTGGATGCGATGACCTTCTTGTACCATTGGAATTCCTGCACCTCTAGTATAGCGGAAAAATCACAAAAGAAAAAGAGGCTTTTGGGGCTTCTTTGTGCCAAAAAGACAAAACAGCGCCCCCTGCGCCGTCCGAGACGGTTCAGGGGGCGCTGTCATTGCGGTTCAGGAAATGCTGCGGGGATCAGTCTGCAGACAGATAGTGCATGGCCTTGCGCAGGCGTGCCTCATTTTCTGCGGTGGGCTCCATGAAGGGGCTGTGGAACAGATCCTGGAACAGGTTCTCCATCTTGGGGGAGTTCGGGTCGATGCCGATGTCCTCCAGGGTCAGGGGCATGTTCATGCTGCGCATAAAGGCACGGAAGGGTGCCACCTGCTCCGGATGGCCGTTGAAGGCCAGCTGCAGGCAGTCGCCGATGGCCACGATCTCACCGTGCAGGTAGGGCTTTGCCTCCTGGGTGAAGTGGGTGCGCACCAGCTCGTAGGTCTCGTGGCCCAGAGCGGTCTGGCCAAAGCCCTTGCTCACGCCGCTGACGATGCCGGCCACGGCAACGTTCAGGTAAGCGATATCCTCCACGGCCTTGGTCAGCTTGCCCTCGGCAATGTCATGGCAGGCCTGATGGGCCTCCTTCTCGTAAACATGGTAAGCCATCTCTGCGATGGTGTAAGCGGTGAACAGACCGATGCTCACATCGTCCAGCAGGATCTCGCTGCGGCCGTTCTGGATCTCGATCATCTTGGCCATGCCGTCCATGATGCCGCTGGCTGCGTAGCGCGGGGGTTCCTTGCAGATCACGTCCATGTCCATGACGATGGCGTTGACCTCGTGGTCATAGCGCAGGCTGCCCAGGGAGGCACCCTCGGCAGTGTACATGACGCTCAGCGGGGCAAATGCCGCGCAGGTGGCAATGGAGGTAGGCACCTCCACGATGGGCAGGTCGCCTGCAAAGTGTGCCGTAGCCTTGGCCTGATCCATGATGCGGCCGCCGCCGATGCCCACGATGACCTGGCAGCCGGTGGTCAGGGCCTGCAGGGCGTGCTCCTTGGCGCGCTCGTAGGTGTTCTGATCCGGGTACAGGGAGAGTTCAAACTCCACACCGGCATCCTTCAGGCTCTTTTCTGCCTTGCCTTCGGTGGCTGCCCAGGCGCGGGGGCCGGCAATGACCAGGGCCTTTTTGCCCAGACGTGCCACCTCGCCGCCCAGCAGGTTCAGGGCGCCTGCTTCCTGCAGGTAACGGCCAGCGCCGAACTTATAGGCGTTATCCAGTTTGATATCGGCCAGACTTCTTGCTTCTGCCATAGTTTTTACACTCCTTACTCCATGTAAGCACCCTTCATGGCACTGACTGCGTGCTGACTATACAGCTTCAGCAGGCCATGGGTGTATTTGCTTGTAAAACCCTTCCAGTTGGCTTTGCGCTCTGCCAGAATAGCGTCCATTTCTTCGGGGGTCTTGTGCTCGCCCTTCACACCGGTGATCTCCAGACGGCGGGCCTCCACGTCCAGTTCAATGATATCGCCCTCTTCCACCAGTGCGATGGGGCCGCCTGCAGCGGCTTCCGGGCTGACATGGCCGATGACGGGGCCGCGGCTTGCGCCGGAGAAGCGGCCGTCGGTAATGAGGGCCACGCTGGAGGCCAGGGCCGGATCCGAGCAGATGGCTTCGCCGGTGTAGAACATCTCCGGCATACCGCTGCCGCGGGGACCTTCGTAGCGGATGAACACGGCATCGCCCGGGTGGATGCGGCCGTGGAGGATGGCGTCGATGGCGTCCTCCTCACAGTCGAAGGGGCGGGCGGTCAGGGTCGCCTTGAACATGGCCTTGGGGCAGGCGGTGTGCTTGATGACACAGCCTTCCGGGGCCAGGTTGCCGCGCAGGATGGCGATGGAACCGTTGGTGCCGATGGGCTCGTCGAAGCTGCGGATGATGTCGGTGCGCTTGATCTCGCGGCCGATCTTCTTGCTCTTCTCGGCCAGCAGGGCATCGCAGTGCTCGTAGAAGCCGTTCTTCTTCAGCTCCTCCAGGTTCTCGCCCAGGGTCTTGCCGGTAACGGTCTTGGCATCCAGATGCAGCATGGACTTGATCTCTTCCATGATGCGGGGCACGCCGCCTGCATAGTAGAAATACTGTGCGGGCCAGTCGCCTGCGGGACGGATGTTCAGCAGGTAGTGTGCGCCGCGGTGCATCCGGTCAAAGGTGTCGGCGTCGATCTCGAAGCCGAACTCGTGGGCAATGGCGGGGATGTGCATCAGGGCATTGGTGGAGCCGGAAATGGCCGCATGGACCATGATGGCGTTCTCAAAGCTGCGCATATCCACGATATCGCCTGCGGTGACACCGGCTTCCACCAGCTTCATCAGCTGTGCACCGGCGTCGTAGGCAGCCTGCTTCAGCTCAGGGGCAGTGGCCGGCATCAAAGCGGTGCCGGGCAGCATCAGGCCCAGAGCCTCGGCCATGACCTGCATGGTGGAGGCAGTGCCCATAAAGGAGCAGGCGCCGCAGCTGGGGCAGGCGTGCTGCTTGTAGTAGGTCAGCTGCTCGGCCGGGATCTCGCCGCGCTCGTACTGTGCGCTGAACTTGCCGATCTGCTCCAGGGTGAGCAGCTCGTTGATGGCACAGCCGGGGTCGTTCTCGGTGTACTTGGCGGGCAGGTCGTATGCCTCCATGACACCGCCGGTGACCACGATGGCTGCCATCATGTCCTTCATGCGGCCGATGCTCATGAGCATGGCGGGCATGGCCTTGTCGCAGCTGGAAATGAACACACCGCCGTCAAAGGTGGTGGCGTTGGCCTGTGCTTCCACCAGGTTGGTGATGGCTTCGCGGTGGGCCAGCGAGTAATTGATGCCGTCATGGCCCTGTGCCATGCCGTCGCACATGTCGGTGGCAAAATACCGGGCAGCCTTGCCGCCGTGGTCGTTCACGCCGCGGACAGCCTCTTCCACAAAGATATTCAGGTGGCCGGAGCCCGGATGGCTGTTGCCGTAGGTGCTCTCCACCATGATCTGGGGCTTGCTCAGGTCATCGACCGTCCAGCCCATGCCCATGCGCAGGGGGTCCATCTCAGGGGACAGGGAACGGACCTGCTGACTTTTCAGCATCATATTCAACTCCTTATAAAACTCTCAGATACTCTCTCACAGGGTCAGGCGGCGGTCACGCGCAGCGACCTTCCACCAGCCTGTGACCTCGCCGTTTTCCACCACCGGGACCGCCGGGTACAGGGCGCTGGTGGGGCAGACGTGAGTCGGGATGGCAAACAGCTCGGTCCCGATGGGCGGGATGTCGGCGATGTGCTCTTCCGGCACACGCACCACCCAGTGCTCCTCGTTCTGGATCACGGTGCGGGCATACTCCATGCCCACGATCTCCGCGCGCTCCGGCTGGGGATCGGTGGCCACGGCCTTGCAGCCCAGATCCAGTGTGAAGGTGTCGCGGCTGGGGCGGCTCACCACGCGGGTGAGCAGGGCAGCAGCCGGGGTGAACTGCAGATCCGGGTAAGCCTTGCGGTAGCCTGCATCCTGAATGACGCAGGTGCCGGGGCTCAAAAACTCTCCGGTCATCTCGGCGTGCACCGGGAAGGACGGGGTGCCACCCATGATCAGGATCTCGCAGCAGATGCCGTCCGCCTTCAGGCGGGCCTTGATCTCCTCGATCTGCTTGTCCACAGGGGCGGTAGCCACCTCGCGCTCCTGCACGCTGCTCTCGTGGCGGTGGCCGTCGTAGCAGTGCATGCCGCGCATGACGATGCCGGGCAGGGTGTTCCACTCCCGGTACATCGCTTCCACTTTATCCAGCGGCACACCGGTGCGGTGCTGGCCCATGTCCACATCCATCAGCACATTGGCCTTGCAGGTCTGGCCCAGCTTGCGGATCTGCTCCGTGTCATCGCCGATGGCAAAGAACTCCACCTCCGGGAAGGCGGCCTGCAGCGCGGCAAAGCGCTTGATGTTGGGGCCCACCAGCGGGTACGCCAGAGTCAGGTGCTTCGCACCGGCCTTGGCGGCCATTTCGGCCTCGGCGATGGTGGCGCACTTGAAGCGGTCGATGCCCGCCTCGATCTGCATTTGGACCACCTCGGCCATCTTGTGGGTCTTGATGTGGGGCCACAGGCGGGCAGCGCCGCCTGCAATGTCGATCATCTTGCGGATATTCTCGCGGATGATCGCCGGGTAATAGACCAGCTGCGGGCTTACGATGTCCTGCTGACCCTCAAAGGTATAGAGGTTGTCGTTGATCTTATTCATACTCCACCAGCATCTCGATCTCGACCGCGATGTTGCCCGGGCAGGAATTGGTGCCCATGGCGGTGCGGGCAGGCAGACCCTTCTCCTCGCCGAACAGCTCGAACAGCAGGTTGGAACCGCCGTTGATGACCTGCGGCTGCTGTGCAAAATCATCGGTGCAGTTGACAAAGCCCAGGACCTTGACGCAGCGCTTGATGCGGTTCAGGTCGCCCAGCTTGGCGTCCAGATTGGCCAGCAGGTTCAGCATGCAGTTGTAAGCAGCCTTCTGGCCCTGCTCCAGGGTCAGGTCGCCGCCGACCTTGCCCACGATGTTGTGGCCGTCGCCGATGTCAGGGCCGCAGCCGCTGCAGTACAGCAGATGATCGCCGAACTCCATGACCGGAGTGTAGACGCCGCCCTTCGGCGGGGGTGCGGGCAGGGTGATGTTCATTTCCTTGAGCTTATCGTAGACATTTGCCATAAGAAAAAACCTCTCTTCTTTTTCTCTGACGCAGCCGAAACGGAGGCTGCTGCCGGTTGAAAGATGTTCCGCAGCCGGTGTGCGCCGACTGTGAAGCGACTTGTTTATATTCCCAACAGCGTACTGCCAAGGCTCAACACCAGCGGCACGCTGATCAGGATACTGAGGGTGGAATGTGCAACGGCCTGGCTGGCCAGCTCCCCTTCGGTGTCGTACTGCTTTGCCAGCACGGCCGTCAGGCTGCCTGCCGGGCAGGATGCCAGAATCAGGATCGCCATGCACAGGGTGCGGTCCAGCGGCAGGAAGTACAGCGCCGCCAGGAAGCCCAGCGGGAACACGACGCACCGCAGGGCCGTGATGAGCCATACCATGGGGTTCGTGACCAGTTTTTTCAGGTCACTGCGGGCCAGCATGCCGCCGGCGATCATGAGGGCCAGCGGCGTGGTGGTGTTGCCCACCGCCTTGCAGAAACTTTCCAGGATGGCGGGCAGCCGCAGGCCGGTCACCAGCATGACCACCATGATGGCGGTGGTGATGTTGGTGGGGGTAAGGAATGCTTTGATGCTCACCTTGGCTTCCGGGTCGAACAGGTGCTGTACATAAGTAAAGAACAGGATGTTGTAGGCCATGATGCCGGCGGCACCGTACAGGGCACCCGCCTCGCTGCCCAGCAGGGCGCTGATGAGTGGGATGCCGATGAAGGCGCTGTTGGGCATGACGGCGGCACCCACCAGCACGGCCTTCTGACCGCGGGTCAGGTGCATGGCCCTGCTCAGCACAAGGCAGATGCCGATGGTGAGGATGTAGAAGATCTCCAGCACCACATAGCCTTTGAGCATGCCGGCCACGGCCTCGCGGCCGCCGTCGATGCTGGCACTGGCCAGCAGGGTGCAGGGCAGGGTGACCGACATGACCAGGTTGGACAGGAACTTGCTGTTCCTGTCATCCATGATGCCCAGTTTGGTCACGGCTGCACCGGTGCCGATCTCCAGAAAGATGATCAGGATCTGCTGCAGAAGGATCGCGATCGACATGGCAGCTCCTTACACCGTCAGCACCATACCGGCACCGGTCGTGGTGCGCCGGTCGTGGTCAATGGCGACCTGGCCGTTGACGATGCACCAGTCCAGACCGGTGGCCTTCTGGGCAGGATTCGTGAAGGTGGCATGATCCGTGAACTTCTTCGGATCGAATACCAGTATATCAGCATAGTTGCCTTTCTGCAAGCTCCCTCGTCCGACCAATCCCATTCTTGCGGCGGGCTGGCTGGTCATCCGGCGGATGGCCTCCTGCATCGTGTAGATGCCGCGCTCGGCCACATACTCCCGCAGCACCTTGGGGAAGGCACCGAACATGCGGGGGTGGGGCGTGTCGGTCTTGGCATAGATGGCATCGGAGATGATATTGGACCAGGGCAGACGCGCCACCGTATCAATATCATCCTGGCTCATAGACATATTGATGATGGCAGTCTTACCGTCCTCGCTGTGCATCAGGTAGGCGGCCAGTGCAGCGGCGTCCTCAAAGCCGAATTTCTCGGCAGCCTCCGTCACCCGCATGCCCAGGAACTTCTCGTTTTCGGGGCAGACCACGCCGCTGATGATGATGCGGTCCCAGCCCAGCGTGATGCAGAAGTTGTCCCAGTCATCGTACAACACGCTGCTGGTACGGCGGAACTCCTCCACACCTTCGGGGGTGCCCAGTTTTTCCAGTGCACGGGTCATGTTGCCGGCCACGAACACCGGGGGCAGCATGGTGGTCAGGGCCGTGCTGCCGCCCTCGTAGGGGTAGAAGTCCACGGTCACGTCCATGCCCTCGGCGCGGGCGGCTTCGATGTCGGCAATGGCGGTGTGGATGTCCTTGCCCCAGTTCTTCATGCCGCAGCTCTTGAAGTGGCTGATCTCCAGGGCACAGCCCACGCGGCGGGCGATCTCGATCACCTCGCGCACGCTCTGCACCATGCTGTCGCCCTCACCGCGGATGTGGGTGGTGATCACACGGTGGTAGCGGCCCACCGGCTCCAGAATGTAGGCAAATTCATCGGTGGAGGAGTAGCACTCCGGCAGATACATGATGCCCAGCGACACACCGGGAGCACCGGCGGCCATGGCGTCCTCGATCAGAGCACGGGCGTCGTCCAGCTCCTGCTGGGTGTAGGGAGTGTCGGCAAAGCCCTTGACGCAGATCTTGACGGTGCCGGTGCCGATCATGGCGGCAACATTCAGGGGCAGCGCGGTCTTGTGCAGGGCAGCCAGATAATCACGGTAGGTGTGGGGGCCGTCCAGGCCGATGGGGCCCATGACGGCTTCTTCAAAGGAATAATACTCCTTTGCCGCCTCGTCCGATTCCGGGCGCGGGGTCATGCTGATGCCGCAGTTGCCTGCCACTGCCGTGGTAATGCCCTGCGCCAGCTCCACCTCACCAAAGTGCGGGTCGTTGAGGGGCTTTGCGTCGTGGTGACGGTGGATATCCACAAACCCCGGGGTCACCGCCTTGCCGGTGGCGTCGATGACCTGGTCTGCCGGTTCCGTGATGCCCGGAGCGATCTGAGCAATACGGTCGTCCTGCACCAGCAGGTCTGCCTGGTAGGGCTGGCCCCCCAGGCCGTCGTATAGGGTGCCGTTCTGGATCAAAATACGTTTCATGATAGGTTCCCTCTCGCTACGAATTTGCCCTGCGGCAAGGCGACCCTGCCGCAAATGATGAAAGGGGCAAGGGCGTATGCCCTCGCCCCTTTCGGAGAAACAGATTTACAGTTTGCCGGCTAAACAGATCTTACAGATCTTCTTCTTCCTCAGCAGCAGCCTCAGCAGCAGCGACCTTTTCCACGACAGTGCCGCGGCGGTCGTCCATGACGTGCTTCAGGCGCACATCGTCGGGAGTGGTGTCAGCAGGGAACATGAGAGAGACCACAATGCCGAACACCAGAGAAATGATGGTAGCAGGCACAGCCGGACCACCCATGGTGGCGTTGATCCAGTTCTTGAAGGAAGGCAGCACCAGGATCAGCACGCCCAGCAGAGTGCCGGAGCCGATGCAGGCCAGACCGCCCTGCCAGTTGACACGCTTCCAGAAGCGGCCCAGCAGCATTGCGACTGCGACGCCGGGCAGGAAGGCGCCCACGATGGTGGAGATGTAGCCGATAACGTCGTTGACGAACAGGGTGATGAAGAAGGCAGCGCCCAGGGTGCAGATCAGAGCGATACGGCTGTACTTGGCGTAATCCTCTTCCTTGATGGTCTTGCCGGTGACGCTGGGGTACACGTCGGTCAGCAGGATGGTAACGCCGGAGATGGCGTCGGAGTCACCGGAGGACATGGTAGCGGACAGGCCGCAGATCATGAACATCATGCCGATGATCGGAGGCAGTGCGTTGGTAGCCATGTAAGCAAAGGCGTAGTCGCCGCTGGCCAGGGTGTCACCATTCATGGTGGCGATGGTGAAGCAGCTCATGCCGATGATAGCGGTAACAAAGCTCCAGCCGAACAGCAGGATGCCCTGGCCCAGGAAGGCCTTGCGAGCAGTCTTTTCGTCCTTGGAGGTGTAGATACGGGTACGGTGGGTGGGCGTACCGATAACGCCCATTGCCGTGGACAAGACCAGCGCGATCGCAGCCATGACGCCGTAGGAGCCCAGGCCGTAGAAGGTCATTGCGCCGGGCTTGCCAGCAGCGGTGAAGGTATCCACCACGTTCTGATAGCCGCCTGCCAGGGGGATGGCACGGAAAGCGATGGTCAGGAAGCCGATGAGGATGGCGATGAACTGGACAGCGTCGGTGGTAACAACGGCCATGTAGCCGCCGATGAACACGTAGATGCCGAAGCCCAGAACGGTGATGATCTTACAGGTAACGTCCGGCAGCTGGGTGACGTAAGCCAGGTACTTGGCACCGCCGTTCAGGTGGTTGCCCAGCCAGATGATCTCGATGACGAACATCATAAAGCCCATGACCTGGCGGATGATCTTTTTGCCGCCGTAGTAATACTGTGCTTCCTCAGACATGGTCAGGAAGCCCTTGTTCTTTGCCTTGGTGAACAGCAGCATGGACAGGATACCTGCCGATGCGCCCAGGCCGTAGATGGCACCGCCCCAGCCGTGGTTGAAGCCGTTGCCGATGGCACCCATGGAAGAACCGGTGCCGATCATGGTTGCACCCACGGTGCAGAAGATCAGGAAGAAGCCGAGGTTGCCGCCGCCGGTCAGGAAGCTGCTGCCCTCATTCTTGCCGCGGCTGGTGATCCAGCCCACAAAGATCATAAAGCAGATCCATGCGATAAAGCCGCCGATAAACAATGGGATGTATTTGGGATCCAACATAGTTTCATTTCCTCCTTAGAAACATTTTCCTCAGCCCCGCGCAGGGTCCGCTCGGGCCGATGTGGCTGTCAGACATTTCCCCGCTGCGGGCCGGCACCGTGGGGTCGTTGTCCGACAACAACCTTGCTGAAATAAATGTACCAATTTTTGCATCATCCGTCAATAGATTTTTAACATTTTCTTCAAAAAAACCTATACCAAAAAGCTGTATGAAAAAAATAGTTGAAATATTATCAGAAAATTTTATATCACTAAATGAAATTATGAATGATTTTAATAATAGCAATGTAGAATTAAATAAATCATTTTTAGAAATAAAATCAAGTTCATCAAAAACTGTATTGGAAATAGAAGAGGAAAGTTCTTTAATAGAAGATATTAAAAATAAAATTGAAGATGCAACTAAAGCAAGTGAAAATGTAGAAGATTATTCAACGGATGCAGATAATGCTATTAATACAGGAATACAAAAGGTTAAAACATTACTAGAAACAAGTAAATTTGTTAATGAGAAAAACAATTTAGTAAATGAATCTATGAAAAATTTAGAAAATAAATTTTCTAATATAGCAAATATAACAGAAATTATATCTAGTATAGCAGAGCAAACCAATCTTTTATCTTTAAATGCATCAATAGAAGCTGCTAGAGTAGGAGAAGTAGGAAAAGGGTTTTCAGTTGTAGCAACAGAAATTAAGAAATTAGCAGAAGAAAGTAAGACTAATGCAGAAAATATAGAGCGTATCTTAGCAGAATTAAAGAATGAAACTCAGGTATCAGTTATGCAAGTTGAAAATTTATTAAAAGAAAGTATAAAACAACAAGAGTTGGTTTATGACACAAATGATGCATTTAACAAAATTCAAGATAATATGAATACTGTTAAAGGTGAAATAAATGTAGTAACCAATATGATGAGATTGGTATTAAATAATAGTGAAAAAGTATGTGATAGTATTTCAAATATTTCTATATTATCAAAAGAAACTATGGATAATTCAGAGTATACTGCTTCAATATCTAATAAAAATTCAGAAAAGTTAGAAGAAGTTAAAGAAATTTTTATGTCTCTAGAAAAGACTGTTAATGAAATAGAAAAATATATTTAGAATTAATAAAAGAAGCTTCCAATAAGTAATTATAGGGAGTTTCTTTTTTAAATTTAAATAAGGTTATGGTACTTAAGAGTATTGAAAATCTCATCTTTATCAAAAATAATTTAATTTTTGCAATTAAAGAGTCAATAGATAATATAATGAATAAATAGCAATAACAATGGAGGAACATATGGTACAACTAATGTTATGTTGTGGTTTGATACTTCTTATATGTATTACTTCTAGTAAGGTTTTATACAAGTTTGGAGTGCCTCTTCTTTTGATTTTTATATTTTTAGGCATGATATTTGGAATAATAGGAATCGACTTTAGTGACTTTCAACTAACTGGAGAAATTGCATCAATAGCTTTAGTTTTTATAATGTTTTATGGTGGTTTTGGAACTAATTGGAGTATGGCTAGACCAAAGGCAGAACCTTCTATTTTAATGTCTACTTTAGGAACTATCATAACTTTTTTTATTACAGGATTGTTTGTATATTTAATATTTAAAATATCTTTATTAGAATCTTTACTTATAGGTGCAGTGGTGAGTTCCACCGATGCAGCATCAGTTTTTACTATACTTAGATCACAAAAATTAAATTTGGAAGGTTCTTTAGCATCGCTTTTGGAAGTGGAAAGTGGTAGTAATGATCCAGTAGCTTATATGTTAACTTTGATTATTCTTACTATAATGGGGAACGGTACAGTAATGCAGCTTATACCAATGATAGTAAGTCAGATAGTTTTTGGAATTATTGTAGGAGCTGTGATAGCAATAGCTTCTATATATTTAATTAGGCATGCAAATTTTGAAATAGAAAGCTTTTACATTATTTTTATCATAGCTATAGCTATAATTTCATATTCATTGAGTGAATGGATGGGAGGGAATGGATATTTAAGTGTTTACATCAGTGGAATAATTATTGGTAATAGTAAGATACCTCATAAGAAGACTTTGGTACACTTTTTAGATGGTGTATCTTGGATTATGCAAATAATATTATTTTTTATTTTAGGACTTTTATCAAGTCCCATAGAACTACCTAAAGTAATAGGAAAGTCAGTGGTGATTTCTCTTGTTATAATTTTTATAGCAAGGCCAATATCAGTTTTTTTAGTGCTTAGAAGGTTTGAATTTAATACTAGGGAAAAGCTATTTATATCATGGGTAGGTCTTAGAGGTGCAGCATCTATAGTTTTTTCCATATTTGCTTTAAATTATGAGGTTAATATAAATAATGATATATATCATATTATATTTTTTATTGCTTTGATGTCTGTTGGAGTTCAAGGAACTTTGATACCTATAATAGCAAGGCGTTTAGAACTTTTAGATAATAACAAACCTGTATTAAAGACATTTAATGATTATGTTGAAGAGAAAAATACAAAAGTTATGGAATTAAAAGTTGATGTGGGCTGTAATCTTATAAATAAAAGTATAATTGATGCTAATATTCCAGAAGAAATACTTATAGCTATGATAAAAAGAGAAGGTGAAATAATAATTCCTAAAGGATCTTCTATAATAAAGGAAGGCGATGTATTGGTGGCAGTTGGTAATTGTTTAGATGAGGACTTTTATAAAGTTATAAAGGCTAAATAGTAAATTTTTAAATAAAACAAAAAAAAGAAGTTCAAAATTGAACTTCTTTTTGGTGCTGAAGACCGGAATCGAACCGGTACGGTATCGCTACCGCAGGAT
>ERZ772901.2308-NODE-2308-length-12353-cov-3.419824_pt1 | contig 12353 bp, 9 predicted proteins | sample MGYA00512123_ERZ772901 | MGnify/ENA primary metagenome ERZ772901 (study PRJEB29015, sample SAMEA2737711) | human gut metagenome | biome: human gut; feature: human-associated habitat; material: faeces | place: China | collected 2012 ...
ATTCCCCCTTTGGTACTCCAGACTTTTTCTTAGTTCCATATTTTTCAGACTCTGGTCCATAATCAATGATGAACAGCAATTGCTTACATGTTCTAACCGTACTAATCAAATAAAACCCGATGATACCCATATAAGGATAGAACCCGATTGCTAAAACAGCTTGTTCTTCTCCTGTGTTTGTCCCGATAATGATACTCACTATAATTAAAACAAGCCCTGCAACCAAATTTTCTTTATATCGATATTGCAATTCTTTTTTTGCATCTGTCGAATTTATCTTTTTCATCAGCGGTGTATTGCTCAGGCTAACTAAAATTGATACTGATGCGAGAATAAATCCAGAGCATGCAGTTGCGCTTGTTATAATGGCATTTAGTAGGAATTCAAGCCTGTCAATTTTTATATTCTGCCAGCGATATAGTATTCCGAAAGTTACTGAAACAGCACCTGCCATTAGAAAGCGCCTGATTATCCCCCAGAGAAGTGGATGGTCTTGCAATTTTTTACCCATTCACCTCATCTCCTTACCTATATAACGTTATTTTTCATCTTTTATAATTTCACTTTTCAGATTAAAGTACAATCTTTCATGCGTAATGGGATTAGACATTGAATAGTTGAATGGTAAAACATATTTTGCTACATTACTTAGCAAATCAATCGTTTCTACTTCGCAGTCTTCTTTATCCTCAATCACGACATCCAATTTTCTAATACCGGAATACCCTAGAGCTTCCTTTATAAACGAAACTGCCTCTTGAGCATCTAATGTATTGTTCTTTCCTCTGGAAACCCTTAATTCCACCCGACAAAATTGGCTTCTAGCCTTTCTTGTAGCATTCAAAAAATCTTTCATTAGAGATTCCTTCGGCAGTTCGTCAAACGGATTTATTTCTGCTGACATTATAACTTTTCTATAATTTGCTTCCTCTGTCAAGCGCAGCAAACCTGCTTTTGCTTCTTTTAAGGCTAATATAACTACGGTATCTTTGGGCGAAAGTTCCGTTAGATATGCTTCCATATTGCGAATACTTATTCCAAATCGGTTTCTTTGCATGTATAACGTATGCGTTGCTGGAGCATATGCCAGTGTAGTCGATTCTGCCGTAACTTCATCATTTCCCAATTTAATCAGCTCATATGTTCCATCATCATGTAAAATTCCCGGTAATATTTTTTCCCGAATACGAAGCACACGTAGTTCCCAGAGATTATCTTCATCATGATATTTACAAACATGAAAAATATAGCTATCTCCGTCGATAATCTTCTTTGTATCCATCGGTTCTACTCTTGCAATTTGCTTTAACATATCTTCCAAATCATAGGTTTGGATTTCCGACTGTGTACTATAACTAGTATACGTCGGCTCCAGATGATCAAAACGAACGGACTTCTTCTTAAATTCAGGCATCTTGCATTTTCCTCCTGCACCCATTTTTTCAGAAAGATGCCCCCTACCACTTTTGGAAGGACTTTTCAGATTATGGTTGTAGCCCACCATTATTTTGTGTTTGTATGCTACCACAACCGATGTCCAATAAGTTGTATCTATAGGTCATCTTCCCATTTTTTTAGCATCTTTCACCTATTACACAAATCCCCCTAAACCTCTTCTGCGCAAAATTCCTTTGTACAATTTTTTCCTTATTTGCTCTGTGCGCTTTAATTAGGAGGCATCTACTCTCCTTTACATTGTACCGTCTTTTTTGCTGCAACGCAAGATATGTTCATATTATCACCTATAATCTCTGCCTTTTATGCTTTTTGCACTATGGTTATTAAAAACCACTTGACTTTTTGTAAAAACATGCTATACTGATGTCACAAAGAACACAGTGGTTTTTGAAAACCAAATTTCTTGTACGGAGGTCTGTATGTCGCTCATTGTAAAAAACTTTTTTGAAAACGTGAACATCGGGGGAAATACAACGAAAATCAGCGAGGAGATTTCGCAGCGTCTCCTCCAGTCTGGCCTCCAACCCGGCAGCAATGTGCCGCTGGCTGCTTACCTTCTTTATAAGGTTGCTCAGAACAACTCCAACTCTGATGTTACGATTCAGGATATTTTTGAGGGTCGGTTGGACATCAGCGAGGGCACTCGTTACTTTGCAAAAGAGCAGCTTCCGGAAGAAGCATGGGCACAGATTCTTCCCATGGTGGATAACTACACCGCCGAAGAATTTGCACTGGCTGCACTTCTGCCCGAACACGAAGACGAGATGAAGCTCGCAATGGCAACGCCCCATACCATTTTGACGTTGGTTCATCATCTTTTGGATGTGCAGCCTGATGAGTATGTCGGAGATCTTTGCTGCGGCAGCGGCTCCGGTTTTGTTTCATTTGCGATGAACCAGCCGGAGGCGCATTACTTTGGCTATGAGATTAACGAGGAGCGTGGCGGAATCGCACGGATTCGTGCAGAGCTTCTCGGCTCAAATGTTCAGGTACGGCTTGGCGATGTATTTCGGCTCGCAGACGATAAGAACACACCTAGATTCGACAAAATGTTTTCCAACTATCCCTTTGGCATGAGACTGCGTTATCTGGGCGAAGGTTCCAATTATATGGAACGTCTTGCAGAACAGTATCCGGGGCTGTCGAAGGCAACCTCTTCGGACTGGATTTTCAATGCGCTGCTCTGCGACCTTCTTGCAGAGAGCGGCAAAGCGATTGGCATTATGACCAATGGCAGCACATGGAACAGCATTGATACCCCGATGCGCAGATATTTTGTGGAACGCAAGATGATCGAGTGTGTCATCTCTCTGCCGGTCAAGATGTTCCCGTATACCAATATCGGAACGACGCTCATTGTTTTCAGCCACGGTAACGACACCATTCGCATGATTGATGCCACCGAAATTTATCACAAAGGACGGCGGCAGAATATGTTCCTTCAGGATGACATTGCTACCATTCTTACCGCCCTGCACACGGATTCGGAATACAGCAAGGATGTTACCTTGGACGAGCTTCGCGCCAATGAGTACAACCTCAGTCTGGAACGCTATATCCAAAAGGTACCGACCTTTCAGAATGGTGTGTCGTTCGAGAGCATTATCAAGAGCATCACGCGCGGTGCGCCCTGCACGGCCAGCCAGTTGGACAAGATGGTGTCTAACGAAGTGACGAATATGCAGTACCTGATGTTGGCAAACATCCAGAACGGCATTATTGATAACAAGCTGCCGTATCTTTCCAGCATCGAACCGAAGTACGAAAAATACTGTCTGAAGAACAATGACCTGATCCTGTCCAAGAATGGCTATCCTTATAAAGTAGCCGTTGCGTCTGTGAAGGATGGGCAGCGTATTCTGGCAAATGGCAATCTTTATATCATCGAATTGGATGAAAGCAGGGCAAACCCGTATTATATCAAGGCTTTCCTTGACAGCGAGCAGGGCGTTGCAGCCCTGAAAAGCATCACGGTGGGAGCAACCATTCCCAATATTGGCGTGGACAAGCTGAAGAACATTATGATTCCGTTGCCTTCCATGGAGGATCAGATGCGGGTTGCGCAGAAGTATCAGGCAACGCTGGACGAGATTGCTATGCTCAAACTGCGGATGGAACGAGCTGTCAACAAGCTCCACCATGTGTTCGACGAGGAGAGTGAAGAAACCAATGCTTGATGTCGAAGAACTGCTCGAACTGGAGGATAACATCCGAAAGGAATTGGACGATCATCTACCTGCTGCGCTGTCCATGCTGAACCGCACCGGCGAATTGGAAACTTTCCTTAAAATGCTTGGCATGGAAGACCTGCTTCAAAGTAAGCCGCTTTATCAGGTCTATAAAACCGGAAAAATCATTGTGATCGGGCGGTCGGACGTGAAAGCAGAAGTGCTGCTTTCCATTGCCAAGAGTCTGGGACTTTCCAAAGAACGTTTTGAGCTGTACCTTGATTATGAGGACGGCAAGGCCTTCGACTTTGAAAAGACGTATTGGAAGCCCCAGTATGCTTTGATTATGGTAGGCCCGATGCCCCACAGCGGCACCGGCAAGGGTGACTCTGGCAGCATCATTGCAAAAATTGAAAACACGGAGGGCTATCCTCCGGTGGTGCGGCTGGGCACGAACGGCTTGAAAATCACAAAGACGGATTTCCGAAATAAGCTGAAAGAAATGATTGATACCAAGAAAATTGCTTAAAGTCCAACTTCTGGGACTCAAAGTATGTTATTCTATGGGTACGGAACAAAAATCAGGAGGAACTCCCTATGTCCATGAAAGAATTGCAGAAACAGACGGATGCCAACATCCGCGCAAAAGCTGACCTGATCTGGCAGATTGCCACCCATCTGGTGGGTCTGTTCAAGCCCCACGAGTATGGCAAGGTCATTCTGCCTATGACGGTGCTGAAGCGTTTTGACGATGCCCTGAAGCCCACCAAGGATGCCGTGGTCGCCATGGCAAAAAAGCTGGATACGCAGCACATCGAGGGTGCCGCCCGTGATGGCATCCTCTGCCGCATTTCCGGCTATGACTTCTACAACACGAGCAATTTCGATTTTGCCAAGCTGGTGGCAGAGCCGGATGATGTGGAGAGCAACTTTGAAGCCTACCTTCAGGGCTTTTCTTCCAACGTCAAGGACATCATCGAAAACTTCGACTTTGCCAACACGGTCAAGCTGATGGTCAAGGGCAGTGTCCTCTATGTCACATTGCAGGAGTTCAATTCCAGCAAGGGCGAGATGTCCCCGGAGAAAGTCACCTCCACTGACATGGGCTATATTTTTGAAGAGCTGATCCGCAAGTTCTCCGAATCTTACGATGAGCAGGCCGGTGCTCACTTCACCAGCCGAGATATTATTTACCTGATGACCGAGTTGCTCATCGCGCCCGAAAAGGAACAGATCACCGCTGAGGGCTGCACCAAGACCGCCTATGACATGGCAATGGGCACCTCGCAGATGCTGGGCTGCCTGACCGAGCGTCTGCAGGAGGTGAGCCGCGATGCCACCCTGACCTGCTTCGGGCAGGAGTTCAACCCCGAAACCTATGCCATCGCCAAGGCAGATATGCTCATTAAGGGCGGCAACGCTTCCGGCATGAAATACGGCGACACCCTGAGCGACGATGCGTTCAGCGGCTACGAGTTCGATTATGTCATTTCCAACCCGCCCTTCGGCATCGACTGGAAACGCGAGAAAACGCAGGTGGAAGCCGAAGCCAAACTCGGCTATGACGGTCGTTTCGGCCCCGGCCTGCCCGCCATCTCCGACGGACAGATGTTATTCATGCTCAACGGCGTGAAAAAGCTGAAGGAAGGCTCCGGCCGCATGGCAATCATTCAGAACGGTTCCTCCCTGTTCACCGGCGATGCCGGCAGCGGTGCATCCGAAATTCGCCGTTACCTTATCCACGAAGATCTGGTGGAAGCTATTGTGCAGTTGCCCACTGACTTGTTCTACAATACTGGCATCTCCACTTACATCTGGGTGCTGACCAAGGGCAAGCCCATGAACCGCAGCGGACGGGTTCAGCTCATTGATGCCAGCAAGTGCTTCGTCAAACGCCGCAAGAACATCGGCAGCAAGCGAGTTGACCTGAGCGACGACTGCATCGACCTCATTTTGCAGGCATACGAGGGCTTTGACCAGAATGAGGTCTACACCGCCGATGACCTTGTTGTGGAGTCCAAGGTGTTTGAGAACGATTTCTTCGGCTTCACCAAGGTGACGGTGGAGACCGCACAGGCCGACGAGAACGGCAAACCCATCCTGAAACGGGGCAAAAAGCAGCCGGTCAAGGGCGCATCCGACAGCGAGATCATTCCGCTGAGCGAAGATATTGACGCTTACATGGCAAAAAATGTTTTGCCCTATAATCCGCTGGCCTACATTGACCCGGCAAAGGACAAGATCGGCTACGAGATCCCGTTTACCCGGCTGTTCTATAAATTTGAAGCCCCGGAACCGTCTGCATCCATCTTTGAGGACATCAAAACATTGGAAGCAAAGGAAACTGTTCTAATGAAGGAGCTGTTTGGAAATGCGTAAAATGAAGGATAGCGGCGTAGCATGGCTGAGTGAGATTCCGGAGAATTGGCAAGTAGTACCACCCAAAGCATTATTTCGTTTGAGGAAAGATAAAGCTGCTCCCGGCGATCATCAGCTTACAGCAAGTCAGCAACATGGTATTATTTACCAAGACAATTATATGGCCTTGACTGGAAACAGAGTCGTGACTGTTGAAAAAGACTTTAGCATCCTGAAGCGGGTGGAAAAGGGCGATTTTGTTATCAGCATGAGAAGTTTTCAAGGCGGCTTGGAATATAGCGAGAATGCCGGTTCCATTAGCTCTGCCTATGTAATGCTAGTTCCTAATTTGGAATACATTGTTCCTGAGTTTTATAAGTGGTTATTTAAGTCTCCTACTTATATCACCGCCCTGCAATGCACATCAAATTTGATTCGTGATGGACAGGCTCTACGCTATAACAATTTTGTGCAAGTTCCTCTGTGCATTATTCCAAAGGACGAGCAGAAGAAAATTGCCAGAACATTGGGCGAGAAGTGTCAGAAAATCGATGCCCTGATTGCCAATGTGCAAGCTCAAATCGAGAAGCTGAAAGCTTATAAGCAGAGCGTGGTTAGAGAAGCTGTCACAAAGGGACTGAAGCCTCATGCACCCATGAAAGAGAGCGGAATCGAGTGGATTGGTCAAATTCCTTGTGATTGGAAAGTTCTTGCCAGCAAATGGCTAATGAGGAAAACAAAAACAATCCGGGAAAAATACTCTGGCGAGAGTGTCCTCTCACTTACTACAAAAGGCGTTATTACAAGAGATTTAGACAATCCATCTGGAAAGATGCCCGCAACCTTCGATGGATACCAGTTTGTAGAAGCTGGAAATTTGCTGATGTGCTTATTCGATATCGATGTAACACCCCGTTGCATTGGCCTAATAAAAAATGATGGTGTTTGCAGCCCTGCATACAGTCAATTCAAACTGAATGGTTTGGCTGATGCAGAGTATTATTACTATTATTACCTGAGCCTTGACTACACAAAAGAACTACTTCATCTGGCAAAAAACCTAAGGCATTCATTAACTGAAGAACAGTTTGGCGCTATTCCAACAGTCCTTCCTCCTATGGAGACACAAAAGGAGATCGCCGCATACCTGAACAAAAAGTGTGCCGATATAGACCGTGTTCTTGAAATCAAGCAAGCCAAAATCGAAAAGTTGGAGCAGTACAAGCGCTCTCTCATTTACGAGTACGTCACCGGAAAAAAGGAGGTCTCCTGATTGGATATCAATCTCACGGACATAAAGAAACAGTATAAAAAATTAAAACCGCTTTTAGACGGGGATGGCCTTGAACTTTCCGATGAGGATAAGCTGCGTTGTCAGGATGCGTTGCAGTTGCTGGAACTTCGCGGCTATATCCGTGACATGGAAGTTGATGGAGCTAATCTGTACCTTCAAATGGCAGAGTGGGACGGTTTCGAGGACTGGCTGGACGAGATGATAAAGGAATCCAACCGTCTGAGCCGCCGGGAATGGACGATTGCCATTGTCAGTGCCGTGATTGGCGCAGCTATCGGCCTGATTCCTACGATTATTGGCGCATTGTGTTGATTTATCTGTCCATGCGGTGTTATGATAGACACAAGAAAAGCATTCCGTAGCCCAGCCAACATCTGATGGAGGTGCCCCATGCAGGAACAGAGTTCGGATAAAGAAACCAAGCTGCCCGCAGAGATCCGGCAGACAGATGACATTGCTCCTGCCAAGGGCAAATGCCTGCATATTACACAGGGCAGTAAAGGTGTTGATTTCAATGCACTGCTGGAACAGGTCGTTCAGTATATAAGCATGGGCGATATCCTGAACAAAATTCATGCCGGGACACAATATGTGGTTCAGATCCCGACAGAATTCCAGTCGGCGTATGAGTCCGGCGAAATGTTCATCATGGAGAACATGAAAACCGGCAAGAAGTGGCCCAGCCTGATGAAGATTGCCGAAGATGGAAAGCAGCATGTCGTAACGCCGCTTCCGATTGCGGAACAGACAATCGTGCAGGGCAACCCGATACAGGAATTGGCAAACTGGCAGTATCAGCTGGTGATGCAACAGCAAATGCACCGGTTGAGCGATGTGGTGGAGAAAACGTACCGTGCGGTCGAGCGGATTGAGAATGGCCAGATGGATGACCGGATTGGTCTGCTGGAAGCTGGCAGAAAGGGTCTGCTTTTGGCGATGACCATGCCGGAGGGCGATGCGCGGAACCGTCAGATCGACTCCAGCTGGCAAAATCTTCTTGTGGCACAGTCTCAGATTGGAAAGACCCTTGAACGCCGTGCCATAGAATTTGAGCCATTGCCCAAGAATCCGTTGATTCGTTTTGCACGTGTGCTCCTCCACGATGAATACAATGCAGAAAAAGGCAGAGCTGTAGAAGAAATTCAAGAGTATTATGACCTGTATCTACAGGCAACCAATCTGCTTGCCACCTCTTACGCCCTGTGTGGAAATCTGGAAACAGCAGAGCAAACATACAGTATCAGTGAATCCGAACTGGAAGCTATCGACTTCAGCAAGGTAGAAACAATCAGCTACGAGTACAGCGAGCTGAAAGATATGTTCTATTCTGATCCGGTCGGGTATCTTGCCACAGAGCAAGAAAAGTGTCTGGACAAAGCGAAAAGCTACGATTATGTTGCCCTTGAAGTAAGCGGAGAAAAATTGTTGGAGGTTCTTGAAAATGGACGAGAAAAAACAGTTCCAGAAGCAAAAACTGAACATTGATGCTCACAGAGGAATGGAGCAGGGTGCAAAAGTGCTGAAAGGCGTAGCTAGCGCAGCAGTAGCTATTGGAGTTCTTGTAGTGAATAAACAGAACCTGAAAGCTCTTGGCGACACCCTCAAAGCGGCAAGACCGCTTCTGAAAAAATAAGGGGGACCTCATGGACAAAAGCGAGAAACGGTTCGAGCGGGACATTGAATCCTTTCTGATCTCACCGCAGGGCGGGTACACGCAGTTCAATGGGCAGGATGCGGACGGCAACTGGTTGCATAACCGTCAGCACGATGTGGCAAGGTGCATCTATATGGATGTGCTGTGCGAGTTTATCGCCAAGACCCAGCCGAAAGAATGAGCGAAATACACCCGGTACTATGGTGACAAGGCGACCGAGAAGCTGTATCATCGGCTGGAAACGACCATCACCAATCAGGGACTGCTCCATGTCTTGCGCAACGGCATCGAGGATATGGGCTGCAAACTGCGAGTGTGCTACTTCAAGCCGGAATCCCGGCTGAACCCCGAAGCACTGGAACACTATGAAGCCAATATTCTGGGCTGTACCCGGCAGTTCCGCTATTCTACGGGCAACACGAACACCATCGACATGGTGCTTTCGGTCAACGGTATCCCGGTGGTTGCACTGGAACTGAAAAATCAGCTCACCGGGCAGGACTGCGCCTGTGCCATCAACCAGTACAAGAATGACCGCAGCTCCAAGGAATTTGCATTCCGTCCCAACCACCGTTTTCTTGTTTACTTTGCCGTTGATCTCTACGAAGTGTGGATGACGACCCAGCTTGCGGACGGCGGTACACGGTTCATGCCCTTCAATCAGGGTTCCAACGGCGCAGGCCAGAGCGGTGGTGCCGGAAACCCGGCAAACCCGAACGGCTATGTCACTAGCTACTTGTGGGAAGAAGTTTTGCAGCGGGACAGCCTGCTGGATCTGATCCAGCGGTTCATTTCCAACTTGAAGGAAAAAGAGACCGTGGAGAAGAACGGTGTGGTGAAAACCATCATCAAGGAAAAGATGCTTTTTCCGCGGTATCATCAATACGATGTTGTGCGGAAAGTGCTGGCCGATGTAAAGCAGAACGGCCCCGGAAAAAACTATCTCATCCAGCACTCGGCGGGTTCGGGCAAGTCCAACTCCATTGCATGGATCGCCTATCGGCTGGCATCCGTCCACGACGATAACAACAACGGCATTTTTGATTCGGTCATCGTTGTCACCAACCGTGTGGTGCTGGACAGCCAGTTACAGGACACCATCAACAGCTTTGAGCATCAGGCCGGACTGGTGGAAGCCATTGACGAGAAGAAGAACTCCCACACCCTTGCCGAAGCCATCAACGATAAAAAGCGCATCATCATCTGCACTATCCAGAAGTTCCTTTTTGCCAAGAAAGACATGGAAATCTTCCGTGGACGCAAGTTTGCCATCATCATTGATGAAGCCCATCAGGGACAGAACGGTGAAAGTGCAAAGTCGCTCCGCCGCAGCCTGATCGACATGGATGTTGCCACAAAAGAATACGCTGCCGAGGCTGGGATTGCGGAGGAGGATGTAGACCTGACCGACGACTATATCAATGAAATCATCGGTCAGGGACGGCACGAAAACCAATCCTTCTTTGCCTTTACCGCCACCCCGAAGGGCAAGACCATTGAGAACTTCGGAACGGAAATCGGTACCAATGCGGACGGCGAACCCATCAAAGCACCGTTCCATGTTTATTCCATGCGGCAGGCCATCGAGGAGCATTATATTCTGGATGTTCTTGCCAACTATACCACCATCAAGGAAGCGTTCAAGCTGATTCGGGTATCTGAGGACAACCCGGAGCTGATTGAGGGTCAGACCGCCCGTGCGCTGTTCAAATATTATAAGAAGCATGGCTACACCATTGCACAGAAAACCGAAATGATTATGGCAAACTTCCTGGATAACTGCCGTTATCAGATTGATCGCAAGGGCAAAGCCATGATCGTTGCAGACAGCCGTGCCAACGCCGTACGCTACTATCTCGCTATCAAGCGTTACATTGAGGCCCACCCGGACGAATGCACCGGTTGTGATGCCATGATTGCCTTCTCTGGTGAGGTTACGCTGGAAGATTACCCCAGCGATAAGCCGTTTACTGAGGCAACTATGAACCTTGACGAAAAGGGGCGGTACATCACTACAGACAAAAAGTTCCGTCAGGCGTTCCACAGCAACCAGTATAATATTCTGGTGGTTGCCAACAAGTATCAGACCGGCTTTGACGAACCGCTGCTGCATACCATGTATGTGGACAAGAAGCTGCGGGATGTGACCGCCGTGCAAACGCTTTCCCGCCTGAATCGTACCCATCCGGGCAAAAACAGCGCCTTCGTTCTCGATTTTGAAAACACCGAGGAGGATATCCGAGACGCATTCCTGCCCTATTACGAAACAACCATTCTGGAGGGCAGCACAGACCTGAACAAAGTATATGATCTCCGTAACAAGATCCGGGATTATATGCTATACAACTATGACGATGTGGATGCCTTCAATAAGTTTATGGCAGCGCAGGGTGATAAAAAGCAGGATGCCGTTGCGCTTGGCAAGCTGGCAAGTCTGTTTCGCCCGGTGATTGCACGGTATCAGGATCTGGGAGAGGAAGACCGTCACACCGCCCGCGATTATATTCGCAAGTTCAATGGCGCATATTCCTACATTACACAGCTTGTGCGCCTCCATGACAAAGACCTGTTCAACGAGTACCAGTACACGCTTCACCTTGCACGGCTGCTGCCCAATCCCAATGAAAACGAATTTGTGGACATTGAGGATAAGATCAAGCTGGAATACGCTTCCCTGAACGAAACTTTTAGGGGTGCTATTGTTCTGGACGAGAAACCGACTATCCTCACGCCCACCAAGGGGCTTGCACCGAAGGTACCGAACAAGAAAACAGATACCCTGCAAAGCATTATCGACAAGGTGAACGAGCGCTTCAATGGCAACTTCACTGATTCCGACCGAGTGATCATCGAGGGCATCTACCAGATGTTCATGAAGGATTCGGATGTTAAGAAGTTCAAGAAATATGCTAAGGATAACAGCACTGAAATGTTTGTGCAGTCGCTGTTCCCGGATAAGTTCAAGGATATCGTGACCCAGTGTTTCCTTGATAACAACGATTCCTTCGCTAAGTTGTTCAACGATCCTGACTTTTATAACAAGGTGCAGGAGTCGATGGCCGCCGAGCTATATAAGGCGTTGAGGAAGGATTGAAGTTCTATCAATACTCCCCCACGTCCATACTGGAGCCGCTGATGCCCTGAATAGCGATCAAGGCTGACGAAAGCACCTACTACAAAATGCAATCCGCTGTCCAAGAGCGTTTCAACTAAAACACTGTTGGACAGCGGATTTTGTTGTTTTTTGTCAAAATCAGTATTGCGCCACAGGCTTAATTCTGTTAGCATCATATAAATGGTTATCACGATCTCTATTATTTTTAATAAAAGCAATGCAGATACAGTATATTTTCTGAGATCAAAAACTTCTTTTTCAATCAGATGCGGTTTATCATCGATCATTGAATATTCTTCTAACGGG
>ERZ772901.2318-NODE-2318-length-12287-cov-3.881295_pt1 | contig 12287 bp, 10 predicted proteins | sample MGYA00512123_ERZ772901 | MGnify/ENA primary metagenome ERZ772901 (study PRJEB29015, sample SAMEA2737711) | human gut metagenome | biome: human gut; feature: human-associated habitat; material: faeces | place: China | collected 2012 ...
ATAAGAGGCACGCTGCAGCCCGCCTGATCGAGCCGGTCGCGGATCACCGCGACCGCCTTCGCCGCTTCCGGCGTATTCACCGTCAGACGCACCAGCTCGGATCCCGCGCGGGCGAGTTCCAGCACCTGGGCCACCGTCTGCTCGACATCCGCGGTCGGCGTATTCGCCATCGACTGAACCACGATCGGGTGGCCCGAGCCCATAGCGATATCCGTGTTCCCCCACTTCACATGGACGGTCGGCGTCACACGCCGGCCGGGGAGCGAAATCGTCGCAATCTGTGCCATCTTTCCGTTTCTCACTGAAGGATGAAGCGGGCGACCGATCCCTTCGTGTAGCCGGAGAGATCAAAGGGCGTGCCGTTGAGAGACACTGCGCACTGAGTCGAATTGCCGACCGTCGCGCGGATCGGGAGCTTGCCGGTAAAGGACTTCTCGTCCCCTGCCTTGATGTTCCCCTGGAAAATGGTCTTGCCATCCGCGTCGATCAGCTTCACCCAGGAGCTGCCGATCGTACGGATCGTCACGTTGCCGGTGCCGGCGGGAGCAGCTGCCGTGTCAGCAGTCTTCGCGGACGCCGCGGCGGTCTGAGCCGTGGCAGCCGGGCTCGAAGCCACGGGAGAAGAAGCCGCAGCGTCAGGCGAGGACGCCGTGCCATCCGGGTTCGCCGTAAGAGGCGCGTTCGCCGGCATCGCGTTCGAGGGAGAACGCGGGCGCTGAAGCGCCGCGGTTCTGCCGGACGCTTCCTGCATCTGAACCTGAGCGGCTTCGGTGTTGTCACCGCCAAGCTTCGAGAGAATCCCTTCACGCCATCCGCCCCAGACCGCGCCGATCAGAACGATCACCACGGCGAAAGCCAGGAACACGCGGAACCCCTTCTTTCTCGGGCTCGCATGGAATTCCACTTCCTTCTCCATCTTCCGCGCGGGGACTGCATCCGCAGCCGCCGGAGCCTGCGCCGCGGGGGCCTCAGGCGCGAAGTCACGCGCAAAAGCGTCTGTCACCGGCTTCGGGTCCGCGCCCATCACGCGGCAGATGTCGCGGATAAAGGCCCGGACGTAGACAGGTTCCGGAAGAAGCCGCATCTCTTCGCGTTCCATCGCTTCGAGCTGTCCGCGGCTGATCTTCGTGCGGTTGGCGACATCGTCAAGCGACAGTCCGGCCTTCTCGCGCAGGCTGCGCAGCAGCTTGCCGAATCCAGGCTGAGCGCCGGCCGCCGGTTCCTTCGCCGTCTGTTCTTTCTGTTCTTCCATCATTTCTCCTCGGCTTTATTGAGAATCGAGGCCGCCTCTTCCTTCTGGCGGACCAGCCGTATCGCACGATGGGTGCGGTCCTTCACCTGGCCTGCGAGCTGACCGCAGGCCGCGTCAATATCATCACCCCGGGTCTTGCGGATCGTGGTCACGATGCCCGCGTCATTCATCCGGCGCTCGAAGGCAAGCACCGTATCGCGGTCTGACTTGAAGAGACCGGATCCCGGGAACGGGTTGAACGGAATGAGATTCACCTTGCAGGGGACGTTCCGCACGAGGCGGATCAGCTTATCCGCCATCTCGAGCGAATCATTCACGCCGTCCAGCATCAGGTATTCAAAAGTAATGTAATCGCGGGGCGCGTACCGGAGGTAGCGGCGGCAGGCCGCCATCAGATCCTCAAGCGAATGCTTGCGGTTCACCGGCATGATCTTGTCGCGCAGCTCGTCCGTCGGCGCGTGAAGCGACACGGCGAGAGCCACCGGAGCCAGCTCCGCGAGCTTATCCATCTGGTTCGTGAGGCCGCTCGTCGACACCGTGACGCGGCGGCGCGAAATGCCATAGGCGTGATCGTCGAGGAACAGACGGATCGCGGGCACCACAGCTTCCAGATTCTGGAGGGGTTCGCCCATGCCCATCAGCACGACGTTCGTGATCACGCGCTCATTCGGATTATCGGTTCCCGCTTCGCGCCTCAGTTCGCGTTCAGCCCAGAAGAGCTGACCCACGATTTCGGAGGTCTTCAGGTTGCGGGCAAAACCCTGTTTGCCGGTCGAGCAGAAGAGGCAGCCCATCGCGCAGCCCGCCTGCGTCGAAATGCAGAGCGTACCGCGGTCCACTTCAGGGATATACACCGCCTCAACGGCGTTGCCGTTGCCGACATCGAAGGCCCACTTGCGGGTGCCGTCGGAGGAAATCTGTTCACGCATCGGTTCCGGAGGACGGACTTCAGCCATCGCCTCCAGCTTCTCGCGGAAGGACTTCGCGAGATTCGTCATCTTGCTGAAGTCACTTTCAAGGTTGCGGTGGATCCATCGTGTGAGCTGGACTGCCCGGAAAGGTTTTTCCCCGAGGCTGTCACACCACCTGGTGAGTTGCTCCCGATCAAAATCAAGGAGATTCACTCGCTCTGCCGCCATTAGACACCTGCCTCCACGGCCCGTCGGGCCCATGAATCAATGAAACTTCAAAAAACTGCAATCCCCTCCCTTCACCCGCGGGCGAAGGGAGGGGGTACTAGCTAACTGCGCCTGACTGCCGCCGGATTAGCGGGAGTGAATCGCGAGAGCCGGGAAGAAGTAGGCGATCTCGCGGGCAGCGGTCTCGGGAGCATCAGAGCCGTGCACGGCGTTGGCGTCGATCGACTCAGCGAAGTCGTGACGGATCGTGCCGGGAGCAGCCTTCTTCGGGTCGGTGGCGCCCATCAGTTCGCGGTTCTTCAGAATCGCATCTTCGCCTTCGAGCACCTGGATCATGACGGGGCCGGAGATCATGAAGGAAACGAGATCCTTGAAGAAGGGACGATCCTTATGAACTTCGTAGAAGCCTTCGGCTTCAGCCTGGGAGAGCTGACGCATCTGGGCAGCCACGATCTTGAGGCCCGCGTCTTCGAAACGGGTGTAGATCTTGCCGATCACATTCTTGGCGACGGCATCGGGCTTCACGATGGAAAGAGTACGCTGAACAGTCATTTTTAGTCCAATTGAAAAACAAAGAAACACCGCCGGGGCACCTGACGAGAGGCTGCCCGGAGGCAAAAAAGAATTCTTCCGACAGGCAGCCAGCCCTCAGTTATCCCGAAGGGGCTGCCGGATGAAAGGTGCTTATTTTAGCATGTGTTAGGAGCAGACTCAGGCAGCTTCCGCGGGACGGGAATCCCCTGATTCCGCCTTATCTTCCGCCTTTTCAGAGGGAATCGGCTTGGGTCCCGGCACAAGCACCGCCATGCTTTCGACGTGCCCCGTGTGCGGGAACATATTCATCACGCCGGCCTCAAGCAGCCGCCATCCGCCCTGATGCTGCAGAATCGCGCAGTCACGGGCAAGCGTCGCCGGATTGCAGGAAACATACACCACGCGTTCCGGACGCTTATCGGTCGCGGCAAGCACCTGGCAGACCGCCTGAGCGCCTTCGCGCGGCGGATCAAGAAGCAGGCGGTCGATTCCGCCCATCTTTTTCCAGATCGCGTCCCAGTCCTGCTCAGACCAGGTGAAGAGGTTACGGGCAACGAAATCCGTTTTATCCGCGAGACCGTTTTCCGCGGCGCCGGCCTTCGCGCGCGACACGAGTCCCTCGCTTCCCTCAAGACCGATCACGCGGGCGCTGCGTCGGGCGAGCGGAAGCGTGAAGTTGCCGAGGCCGCAGAAGAAGTCCACCACGCGGGATTCAGGCGTAAGCCTGAGGAGTCTCACCGCGCGGCTCACCATGGTTTCGTTAAGGGCGTGGTTCACCTGCGTGAAGTCCGTGGGCTTGAAGGCAATGCGGACATCGAATTCGGAAAGATAAAGGCCGAGCGCGTTTTCAAGCTCCGGACGGATCGGGGCAGCCGAATCCGGCCCCTTCGCCTGAAGCCAGATATCCGCGCCGTACTGGTCGCCGAACGCGAGGAGCTTCTCCTCGTCCCCTTCACCGAGCGGCTCAAGGTTACGGAAAACCAGCGCCGTGCGGCCGTGACCGTCCACCGCCACTTCAATCTGCGGCAGACGCTGACGGATCGTGAGCGTCGACACGAGTTCGCGCAGCGGATCAATCATGTCGGAAACATGCTTCGGGAGGATCGCGCAGCTATGCATATCGGCAACGTAGGACGAGCTCCGCTCATGGAAGCCGACCAGCACCCCGCCTTTCTTCGTCACGTCGCGCACCGTAAAGCGGGCGCGGTGGCGGTAGCCCCAGAAGGGACCGTAGATCGGGGGAAGGATGTTTTCAGGCTTCGTTTTACCGATATGCCAGAGGGCATCAAGCAGCACCCGCTGCTTGATCGCTACCTGAGCGAAGGGATCGAGATGCTGCATCGCGCAGCCGCCGCAGCACCCCGGCTCCAGACCGAAATGCGGGCAGCGGGGCTTCACGCGCAGCGGCCCCTCGTTATGCAGTTCCACAAGGCGTCCGATCTCAAACGACGTCTTATTGCGGATCCGCTCGTAAGTCACTACTTCGTGAGGCAGAGCCCCTTCGACGAAGACCGCTTTACCTTCGCGATGCGCTACGCCGCGGCCGTCCTGATCCAGGCTCTCAATCTCGACCGTAAAACGGTCGCGTGGTTTTTTGTTTTTATGAAAAGAACGCGCCATTATCGCTTTTCCTCAATCGTCATACATCCGGGGGTCTGCTTCCAGAAAATCAGAAGCCCGGAACTTCCTGATAAAAATGGAAGTACCGGGCGCGCCATATTAGCGGATTTCAGAAATTACCGCAGATAGGGAGAAGGATCGACGGGCTTGCCGCCAATACGCACTTCGAAGTGAAGCACAGGCTTCGAGGCATCGAATCCGCCCACTGTGCCGATCTTCTGGCCGGCCTTCACGTGTTCACCCTTCTTCACGTTGATCGTCTGCAGCTGACCGTAGGTTGTCACAAACGTACCGTCGCCGTGGCGGAGAATCACGAGATTGCCGTATCCCTTGAAGGCGGTTGAGGTGAGGAGCACTTCGCCGTTCGCGGCGGCCTTCACGGCCGTGCCGCGGCGGCTCGAAATATCAATACCGCGGGTCGCGGGGGTGAAATGGCTCACAACGTCACCCGTCACAGGCCAGGAGAGCGTCTCCTGAGTGCCGGGAATCGGGGTCGGTGCATGAGCCGTGGCTGCCGGCACCGCCGCAGGGGCCGCAGCACCAGCGGGAGCCGCCGGCTGCTTCACGCCTACCGCCTGAGAGGCGGGAGCGGTTGTCGGCTGAGCCTGATGAGCGGCGACCGGGGCTGTCGCCACGCGGACCGCCGGGCGCCCAGCGCCCGGAATCTGCAGCGTACGGCCGACCGCGAGCTGGCGCGGATCCGAAATGCCATTCACGCGCATCAGCTCATTCACGTTCACGCCGTGGTTCTTCGCGATGCGGTAAAGCGTATCGCCCGCCTTCACGGTGTAGGTGTTCCCGGATGCGGCAGGAGCCGCGGACGACATAGCGGAACCTCCGGAGAAGCCGCTGCCGCCTGAAAGCGGCACCACCTGAGCGCCGGAAGAGGACGCCGCGGGCGCGGCCGGCACGGAGGCGGGACCGGACTTGATCGTGCCCGTGGTGCTGTTATCCGACACCGGAGCAATCTGAGTCGACGTACAGGCCGTGGCGAAAACGGCGGCAAGCGCGCTGGCGATTAAAAGCTTACCTGCTGAAGACATGAAACTCTCCCCTAAAGACTGTTACGGATGGCCTTTCCCCGGAAGCGCCTCATCAAACCAGGACGAAGTCGCCGACAGCCGGCCGTAATGCGTTAAATCAATCTGCAGCGGCGACACGGAGACAAAGCCGTGCTGCGTTGCGTAGAAATCAGTTCCCGGTCCCTGGTCACGGGGCTTGCCGGCCCGTCCAAGCCAGTACACCTGCTCTCCCCTCGGGTCGAGCTCCGGTACAGCATGATCCGCGCTGTGACGGCGGCCAAGCCTCGTCACGCTGATGCCGGAGAGCACGCTGTAAGGCATGTTCGGAATATTGACATTGAGAAGCACGGGATCGGAGGACTGCTTCTTATTCAGAAACTGTTCTACCACAGTCTGAGCGACTTCCGCGGCAGACTCAAGTTCCATCCAGCCGCGGTCAATCTGCGAAAAAGCGATCGAATCGACGCCGAACTGGTAGCCTTCGATCGCCGCTGCGACGGTGCCCGAATACATTGTGTCGTCGCCCATGTTGGCGCCGGAATTGATCCCGGACACCACGAGGTCCGGACGGTCGTTCAGAATCCCGGTGAAGGCGAGGTGCACGCAGTCAGACGGGGTGCCGCTCACCGCGTAGACATCCCGCGCCACCTCGGTCACCCGGAGCGGCAGCTGAAGCGTGAGGGAGTTGCTCGCTCCCGACTGGTTATGCTCGGGCGCGCAGACCGTCACGCGGCCGAACTTCGCCATCGCTTTCGCAAGCGCCTGAATGCCGCGGGCGGAGTAGCCGTCGTCGTTTGAAATCAGAATGTGCATCAAATCCCTCGTGCAGCCCCTGCGTTCAGCGTTCTTCTGCAGAAGCCGTTTTCAATCAGTAATTGGTTAATGATAATGGCATAGGAACAGCCGGTCACGCAAAAGCACAATTATTCCGGGGTTCTTTCTCACGCCGAATGGCGTCTGAGTCTATACTTTCAGCCATTGACTGATTAGTTGTTCAGATTTTTTCTCTCCCTATCCATGAAGCTATCCGCCTGGGCCCATCAAAGGGGCATTTGCTATCAGACTGCCTGGAGAATGTGGAAGACCGGAAAACTCCCGGTTCCCGCCTGCCAGCTTCCGTCCGGCACCATCGTTGTTGACGATGTGCCGGCTGCCGGCGGCGTGGGGCTCTACGCCCGTGTCTCCTCGGCAGCCGAAAAGGACCGTCTGAAGCGTCAGATGAGACGGCTCGAAGTCTATGCGGCCAGCATGGGCTGGAGCGTCATTGATAAGGCTTCTGAAATCGCGACCGTGACGAACGAAAACCGCCGCGGTCTTCAGAAGCTCCTGAAGAACCGCCAGATCCGAACGATCGTGGTTGAAACCCCGGATCGGATTCTCCCGTCCGGCTTTGATTACCTCGACCTTGCGCTGCAGTCTGACGGACGGCGCATCATCGCCCTTGATGAACAGTTCTCAGGGCACGATGACGAAACGACGCTTGAGGAACTCCTCGACACGTACTGCGCGAAGATCTACGGACGGAAAGGAGCCGCCGCGAAAGCGAAGGCCCTGATCGCGCTGCTGCACGAAGGCGACCTCGATATGCTGAAGGCGTCCGAACGGGCGTCTGAACGCGCGGCCGAGCGGGCCGCTGCCGCCGCAGAACCGAAGGAAGAAGAGACGGAAGTGACGCTCTGATTCCGAGCGGCCGCTTTCCCGCAAAAAAATATCCGCGGTATCGCTCATCTGCGACCGCGGATTTTTTGTGCCTTCATCACGCAGACAAAGGAAAAGGGAGGTAACTTCCGTTACCTCCCTTCCTGGATTTGGTCGGGTGGTGGGACTCGTATACCACTATTACCAAATGGTTTTAAGCTGATACTATTACCTGTTTGTGGCTTAGTTTGTGGTAATAAGTCCCTATGTTCTCCAACAATTAGGGGTAACTCCCAGAATTGTGAGGGGAGAGAAATGATTTATCTTATATCCATACATTTCTTTACTCTTAGGAGAGAAACATGCGTACACAGAATAAAGGTACAAGGTCCTCACACTCCAGGATAACCACTATAGCTATCGCTGTTGCTTCGTCTTTTGCCATGACGCCGGCTTGGGCGGCCCCTGCTACCAACCTCCCTGGGAACGGTGTAGGAATTGCTATAGGCTCAGGAAGCAACGCCCCTAAGGCTGAAAACGTTGCTATTGGTAAGGGAGCCACTATTTCTTACTCTGGCGGAGTCGGGCAGCCTTCCACCGGTGACATTGTAATTGGCGGTGGCGCCCACACGAACAACTATATCGATCAGGGCGGCGGTATTGCGATCGGCTCAAATTCGTTTGTGGAAAATATGGTAGGAGGATTGGAGAGGACTTTTGACTTCAATCAGGCGGGGTACGATAAAATTTTTGGTGTACCGTACGGGCTCCCAAAAGATCCTACAAAAATGGTGGCGGGCATTGCCATCGGGCAGAATACGTATACCCGTTCTGGCAGTGTTATGCTCGGCACCCATAACTACAAAGGGAAGCTAGGAGACGTAGATGTTGATAGCAGCAGCACGAAAGACAATAACATGCTCCTCTTCTCTACAACATTAGGGGCAAACAGTTACTCTAACGGGCTTTTCTCCACAGTCACAGGGGCTTATTCCATAGCATCTTCAGGCTATAGTGGCGGGGCTAATTCTGTTCTGAAGAATTTTGGCGCAACAATTACCGGCTCTTTAAACAGCATCGAGTCAGCCACTGCATCTTCTCTCTATTCCGGCGTCGCTAATAGCATAGTAGGTGTAGCCAACAGAACTTCTAACTCCAATGGTTCTCTTATCTTTGGCGCCGGAAACGAAATTACAAACTCTCTAACTTCTATAGCCGCCCCCTTATCTGGAGGGGGTTCAGCTAAGGACTTGGCTGATGCGCTGCGTTCCGCTGTAAAAGAATCAAACGGCGGCGGCGCGACTCTTGCTATCGGCGGAGGCAACACTGCCGATTACACCCAAGCCTCGCAGCTGATCGGCGTTAACAATACGCTCAAAGGCTCGTCCAGTTCCGTGAGCCAATACAACGCGCTGAATGGCTACAAAAACACGGCGAGCAACGTTAATCATGTGACTGTTATTGGCTCTGAGAACTCAGTATCCGATACAACAACGGCTGTAGTTTTTGGCGATAAGCGTACGCTGAACGGGGCCGACAACAGTGTAATTATTGGTTCGTCTTCTGATGGCACAACTACAAGCGTAAAGAATGCTGTGGCTATTGGAGCTGAAAGTAATGTCACGGTAGAAGGTGGCGTAGCGTTGGGGGCGAATTCTGTCGCATCAACTGCTGCTGGTATCGCAGGTTATGACCTTTCTACTGGCACGACCTCTACAGACACTTCTGCCACTTGGAAAGCAACTGCTGCAGCAGTCTCTGTTGGCAATGCTGCAAATAATGTCACTCGTCAGATCACCGGCGTTGCTGCTGGCGCTGCCGATACCGACGCGGTTAATGTCGCACAGCTCAAGAAGGCTGCAGCTGCCGCGACTACGACTGTTGCTACGACTGATAGCAACCTCACCGTCGCAGAGACAGAGACTCCCTCAGGCTCCCACAACTACCAGGTTGGGCTGAATAAGAGCCTCACCGGCATGGAAAGCGCGGAGTTTGGGGCTGACGCCGCAAAGACGACTATCTCTGCTGGTGGCGTGACCATCGTCAAGGACAGCACAACGGTAAGCCTTAAATCCAATGGACTAGATAATGGCGGGCAAACCATCAAGAATGTGGCTGCTGGCGAAAACGACACTGATGCGGTTAACCTCTCGCAGCTGAATAATTCCGTTACGAAGGTGGAATCTGCCAGCCAGGGCTATATCGATATCACAACACGGAAGGAAAATGCCTCAACCAATACCGGGGCAACCATCTACTCCGTGGGACTGTCTCACTCTGCTCAGTCTGGTATTGACTATTCCAATACCTACCTTGGACCGGACGGTATCGATGCCAACGGCAAAAAGATCACCGGCGTTGCTGCTGGCAGCATTTCCGCAAGCTCTACGGATGCTGTGAATGGCAGCCAGTTGTATCAGACAAATCAGGCGGTTCAGCAGAATTCTGATGACATTTCCAAACTGTATAACCGCAGCGCGGAACTTAACCGCAAGATCCATCGTGCCGGCGCGCATGCGGCCGCTCTTGCCGCACTGCATCCGCTGGACTTCGATGAAAATCATCGGGTGTCCGCCTCTCTCGGCCTTGGCCAATACCACAGCAGCGGGGCGGCCGCTCTTGGTATCTTCGTCCGCCCGACGGAGAACTTTATGGTCAGCCTGGGAGGATCAATCGCCTCTGGCAGTGATGTGATGGGGAATCTCGGCGTGCATTATCGCTTTGGCGGCGACAGCGTGCGGGTGAACAAAACGGAACTTACTCAGCAGGTAAGCACTCTCACCGCTGAAAACCGGGATCTGTCAGCAAAATTGGCTTCTTCCAACTCAAAGCTGGAAGCCGCTACGTCAAAGATTGACTCTCTGATGGAAAGGATCCACGCTATCGAAGCCAAACTTAATATGAAGTAAGCAAAGCTCAAGGAGAGGGGGCTTGCCCCTTCTCCTTTCGTCACCATATAATGTATATGGTCTTGTGAAGGCCACTGTGGTTCGCATGTGGGCACCAGCTCTCCCCTTGTAAGACTGGCACGGCCTAATAAGAGGCCAAGATGCAAGAGAATTGTGCGCGCCCCTTGAGGAAACTCGGGGGCGCCTTTTTATGAAATCAAAAGGAAGGCGCCCAGTTGACTACAATTTTTAGTCAACTGAAGTTAGCCGCGGCTGACGGTAAAAAATATACGATGTTACTGCACAAAAGCAAATTCTGCGCATTATCCAATTCGTTCACTCTCCCACCCACCCTTTTTGTTTATTTGATTGCAGTTACTGGGCTTTTGGTCTTCTCCCTGCTCCTTCCTGCAGCCATGGGATTCGCCCACGGCAAACCATCAATCGTTGAGGCATGGGACTGGAAAAATATCCTGTTTGTGGTGCTGATTTTCTTTGCCCTCAGTCAGTACAGAATCACGCGCTGGTTCGTAGCTCTTCCTCTTATTCTGATTTTCGGGCTCTATATGCCGGCAGGTTTGCTTTACGGGAAACCCAGCCTCATCGTTTCAATAGCCGTTTTGCAGACCAATCCCGCAGAAGCAGGTGAATTTCTCACGAACATCCCTTGGCAGGTTTTCGCGGGCGTCATTGGGCTTTTGGCCAGCGGTTTTATAGGTGTCTTCTACAGCTCAAAGATCAGAGTTTCAGCAAAAATCATTTTGGGTATCGGCGTGGCGTCTTTCATCATCGGGGAAATGATTTCTTTCGGAAGCGCCGTAAATTCGAAAGCAATCCAGACGGTTTACTTTTTCCGTCTCCTCAGACCCAGTGTAATTGATGGCTATGCCGCCCTAAAGGAAGAAGAAAAGCTAGGTACTCCCTCGTGGCAAATCGCTTCCGTCAAGCCTCGATATAAAACCTATGTCGTCATTATTGGTGAAAGCCAACGGCGCGATTACGCATCTGTTTACGGTTATCCACTAAATACGACTCCGTATTTAAACAGCGCCAACGGCATCTTCTTCTCAAACTTTATTACCGCTGGTGGCAATACTGTTATCTCGCTGCCAAGGATGCTTTCTTACAACATTCCCGGCTCTGAGCAATACAGCAAAGATGACAACATTGTTACTCTCGCCAATGCCGCTGGCTTTGACACTTGGTGGATTTCCAATCAGGGGCGTGGCGGGCCATTCGACAACCCTATTGCTCAGATCGGCATTCGAAGCCACCACACAATCTGGCTGAAGGGCAATTGGGCAGACGAAAATGTAGATGACGATAATCTGCTACCCAAAATTCAGGAGGTGTTGAAGGTCAAACCGTCAGAAGATAAGCCCAGATTGATCTTTGTCCACCTGATGGGGTCGCACCCAACTTTCTGTGAACGTCTGTCCGGGCGTCCTGTTGCGTTTAATGTCGGAGACAGTGCGATGAATTGCTATCTGACTACTTACCGCACCTCCGACGCCTTCATTAAAAGGACTGTTGATCTTCTGAAAACTGAAGCCGGTGATTCATGGTCACTCTTATATTTTTCTGATCACGGGCTGTCCATGCAAGAGAAACTGGGAACCCCTTTGGGCAAAGAGCTCATGCACGGGACCGCTTTTCGTCAGAACTATGAAGTACCTTTTCTGAATATTTCTTCTGACAGCAGAGCTCACGATGTCAATCCGGCGTATAGAACAGGATTCCGTTTACTGGAGGGAATGGCCGAATGGATGGGAATCAGTGCCAGCAATATCAATCTTAAGAATAGTCCTGATTTCTGGAGCAAAACGAACGACGAAGATATCCATGTCGCAGGCAAACAGCTATACCATCAGCTGGCAAATGCCCCCGCTCTGCGCTTCAGTTCCCAATTATCTCAGAACCGCCAACAAAATTTGCCATATCCCCCGCCACGCATGTAGCTCTCATTGTTTCCTTATCCGCCGCTACTCTCGTAAGAATTTCTGCACCTTCTCCAACCAGTTCTGCGCCTTCTCCGAGTAGGCTTTCGCATCGGGCGAGGCGCTCTTGAGTACGGTCTCCGGTATCTCGGGCTGCTTGCAGATCACTCTTGGCTCTGGTGTCTGCGGCGTCGCGCACCCGCATTATCTGTCAAAATAACTTTCGCCACTCTTTCAGTCTTACATGGAGTGGTAAA
>ERZ772901.2323-NODE-2323-length-12251-cov-19.833388_pt1 | contig 12251 bp, 9 predicted proteins | sample MGYA00512123_ERZ772901 | MGnify/ENA primary metagenome ERZ772901 (study PRJEB29015, sample SAMEA2737711) | human gut metagenome | biome: human gut; feature: human-associated habitat; material: faeces | place: China | collected 2012 ...
ACATGGAGCGGGACATTGAGCACCGCTGCATGACCCTGCTGCTCCGCCAGCAGCCGGTGGCAGGTGACCTGCGCCGCATCTCCACCGCCATGAAGGTGGTCACGGATGTGGAGCGCATCGGCGACCATGCCTCCGATATTGCGGAGATCATCCCTCATCTGGTCATTGTCCGCAAGGAGGGCGACCCTGCTGTGAGCCAGGCCATCAGGATGGGCCAGAAGGCGCACAAGATGATCCTGGATGCCCTGAATGCCCTGACCTCTGAGGACGAGCAGGCCGCCCTCAGGGTCATTGCCGCCGACGATGAGGTGGACTATGATTTCAACGCCATCAAGCATACCCTGGCGCAGGAGATCGCCGCCGACCCCGGCAAGGTGGATGCCGCCCTGGATCTGCTCATGGTCATCAAGTACCTGGAGCGCATCGGCGACCACGCCGTGAATCTGGCCGAGTGGGTGGAGTTCGTCCGCAGCGGGCGTTATCATAACGAAAATATGTTCTGATCTTTTGTTTCCGTTCTTCTGTTCTCCTGCAAAAGAGCTGCTGCATCAAAGCAACAGACTGCTGCAAATATGCAGAATGCAGACCCGAAGCCGCAATGACGGAGAGGGTGTTTTACCAAAAAAATTTGAGCTATTTGCAATTATTTCTGTGCCCCGCCCGTATTATAGGCAGAAAGGCTTCCCCAGAAAGCCTGATGAACTGGCTGCGGCGGGTGTCCGGCATCCCCCTGTCCCCGCCCGCCGCTGCCGCAACGGAGGGTTTTACGCTATGGTACAGACCAAGAATTTCCCGCTGGAAACGCGCGGCGAGGCGGTCAGCCGCGAAGCGCTGGTCCAGGCGGCATTACAGGAGATCACCCAGAATTACCGCGAAGCAAGCCTTTCCAATGTGGCCCGCAGCTACGGCGTTTCGCTGGCGTATGTCAGCGAGTGCGTCCGGGCCCAGACCGGAAAGACCTATAAGGAACTGCTGCAGAAGCACCGGATGGAGACCGCCGCCCGCCTGCTGCGCCGCAGCGACCTGAACATCCAGCAGATCATCACCCAGGTGGGCTACGAGAACACCAGCTACTTCTACCGCCTGTTCCATGAGCGGTATGGCCAGAGCCCCCGGGAGTACCGCCGGGCGCGCAGCCAGCGCACATAAGTGCATCAGTGAACGACCCTCTCCGCCTTTGCAGCAGGCTTTGACGGAGAGGGCCGTTTTGTGTTATATTAAAGCAGAACGATCAGGGCGGGCAGCGGCCTGCCGGAAGAGAGGTTGGATGAAGATGTTTCGTGGAGCAAGACGTGCAGATCTGGATGCGATCCTGAAAATTTATGCCCGCGCCCGGCAGGCGATGGCGGATTCCGGCAACCCCACCCAGTGGGGAGATCATTTTCCGCCGCAGGAGCTGCTGGAAGAGGACATTGATTCCAACCGGCTCTTCCTCTACCTTGTAAACGGCGAACTGGAGGGTGTGTTTGCCTTTATCCTTGGCCCGGACCCCACCTATGCCCGGATCGAGGATGGCAAGTGGCTGAACGATACCCTGCCCTACGGCACCATCCACCGGCTGGCTTCGGCGGGCAGGCACCCCGGCGTTGCCGCCGCTGTGATCACCTGGTGTCTGGAGCACTGCGAGAGCCTGCGGGCCGACACCCACGCCGACAACAAGATCATGCAGCACCTGCTGGAAGAAAACGGCTTTACCAGGTGCGGCATCATCCATGTGGAGGATGGCACGCCCCGCATTGCCTACCAGAAAATGTCCCTTACCCTGCCTTTGCGCCGGGATTGAACCGCAAAAATGCGCCGCCCCACCGGAAACGATGGAGCGGCGCTGTTTTTATATCGGTTTGTCAAGAGCTCTCCCTTTGGGAGAGCTGTCGAGCAAAGCGAGACTGAGAGGGTGAGCCCGCTTTCAGGAAATCGAATCTGTCATCTGACTTTCAAGCGTGGGTTCGACCACCGCATCCTCTTCCGGCGTGGGCTGGAAATACTTCTCGTACAGCTCCATGCCGATGCGGTAGCCCTGCCACACGATGACTGCTGTGCCTGCACCGGCCACGCCGATGATGGCGGCAGTGCCCAGAATGCTGGGCTCGCTCTCGATGGTGGCATCCCGGTACTGGGCTTCCACGGTCACGGTGCTGCCCTTGGCCACGCTGCCCGCCGGGATGGTAAAGCTCTCCTCGTTGTAGGCGACCGCCGGGTTGCCCAGCAGGCTGGCTTCATCCATGGCCCACAGGTCGAACACCATGCCCTCGGGCACGGCGCTCTGGTTCAGCGTCACCTTGACCTCGGCATCCACCGGCACGCTGGCGCTGGTCATGGCTTCGCCGCCGTTGTAGGTGAACGTGCCGCCTTTTACCGTCAGGGTGTAGGTGGGGGCTTCGGGTTCGGGCTTCGGGTCGGGAACAACAATTTTGGTCGAGTTCAACTCCACATCGCTGTCGGGCATCGTAAAGCATACCACTTTTTTGTTGGTTTCACCGTTCAGGTAGTAGCTGCTGAATGCATCGCCAATTTTTTGACCGTTGATATTCGTAATATCTACATTGGATTCTACGGTGAGGACGGTGCCTGCATAAGAATACAGATCCCATGCGGAACTCTGCACCAAATCAAGGCCGGTTTTATCGGGGACGAGAGGATGCGTGTCGTTTACCTTCACGATGGCTCCACCATTCACGGTAACAGAGCGATAATCGCCACTGAGCGCAGTATCGCTTACTACGGTGCTCCCTGAGAGTTTGTTGAGCAAACTATCCTTTCCGTTGAATGCACCGCCGGTTATCACGCCGTCGTTGTAAAGCAGACCAGCCGCAAATGTGCCGCCCTCGATTACATGGGGTTCGCTTGAAGTGCTGCCAGGTTGACCATTGGCTACCAGAGCATTGAAAATGCCATCTTCGATGGTGCTGCCTTCGTTAACAATGCCGCAATTTACGGAACGCAAATTTTCGCCCTTCTTGTTAACAGGGTCAGTGTAGAGGAAATTATAGTTGCCGCTTTCCAGATATACGTGGCCGGGGTCGCCGCTTAACGCCTGGTAATGCCAACCGTTGCCACAATAATTATAAAAATTGCCATCGGGCTTAAAAGGGGCATTGACTATAACCGGTGTGCCATCACTGGCCATGATAAGGGGCAAATCGTAAGAAGCCTGGTTCAGTATGATATCCGCTTCCGGATTAAAAGCACTCACAGAATTAAGAGATTTTATATTGATGCACACGGTGTTTTTGTTGGAAGAATCCGGATATACGCTTTCCAATAAAATGCGGTTGATATCAAGGATGGGTTTACTGGCGGTAATGGTATTATTCCCGGTCTTGACTACATAAAGCGTGTTGCCCCAGTCGCCGGACGCAAGACCATTGACCGCTGTGATAGAACCGGTTCCGTTCAGGGTGACTGTTTTGAATGTGCCTGCACCTTCACCAGTGGGCGTGTTTTTGAACGCGCCGCCGGTCAGCGTTGCACCGGATTCAACCACCAAATGGACATTCGGGTTCAGGGGGTGCAGTGCGTTTTCCTCACCGGAGAAATCATAATCTCCGCTTGTCAGTGTCAGCGTTTTAGTGCTCTTCTCAAACTTCCAGCCGTTGCCGCTGTAATCCTGGGTGCCGCCCTTGGTGCCAACGGGGTAGCCGTTTTCGTCGATCACCAGCCGGGTCAGCATGCTCAGGGTAACGGTGTCTGTACCAGTGGATGGTGTGGATGGTGCGGTGAAAGTGACAAAAAAACTATCAGAGGGTGCATGGTCAGTAGAATAGCTTGCACTTGGTGCCCAATCTTTTAACAAACAAGGTGTGCCGTTTGTGTCTCCGAATGTAACATCAATAGGAAATAATATTGGTTGACTGATAGGGGAAAAAGTATATTCGATGGTGACACTGGTATCATGGTCGGAATTGGGAATAATATAACAGCCACCGTTGAGACCATTGATTGTTGCGCGGCTAATCTTATAGATACCAGTGTTCTGGAGGTTCACATTCAAGGTATAGCCTTTAGCAACATGGCCACCCTCTGGCTTTTTACGAAAAATGCCGCCATTTATGGTGCCATTGTTGGTAACGGATATAAACGTGCCATTTTCAATCGTGCCACTGGATTCATTGGATATGGCATGGAGAAATTTTCCACCAGTGATAGAACCATGATTTATGAGGGAAGAGGAAGAAGAAAAAAAATAACCGCCACTGATTTTTCCGTTATTTATCACAGCGTTGTCGAAATTTCCCCTAACAATGGTTGCATTTCCTCCAATCGTGAGTTTACATTTGGTGACATTTCCATAGCCGGAAATAATTGAAAAAAAATCATATTCTGTCGAGCTGGCAGGATGCAGGTCAAGAGTGGTACCATCATAGCTCCAGCCATCGCCAGAACAACTTGTAGTATGGGTACCGTTAGCATCGATAGAACCGACAGGATAGCCATCAACAATTTTTAATTGGCCGCCTCCCTCCGCCCACGCTGTGATTGCCGACACAGGCAGGAGCGTCACCGCCATGCACAGCGCCACCAGAAGGCTGATAAGTCGTTTCTTCATAGGGGGTCCCTCACTTTCTTTGGGCCGGAAGTGGAGCTCCGGCAAAAATGGATGCTCTTACTTCCTTAAATACACGCCGCGCGGAATCCTTTCACCCTTTTTCAAAAAAATTTGAAAAAAAAAAAAAAGAAAAAACAGACGGCAGTATGACAGTGGTGGATATCCCTTGACAAATCGTTTAAAATTGACTATACTACAAATAGAAAAGGTGCTGACGAGCAATGTTTGGTCAGCTTCCCGTTTCTAGTGGATCAAAAAAGATTGACCGTTTGGTTTGGGGAAACAGAGGCGGTCAATCTTCTTTGTTTTTATCGCTCTTCTCGTGAGAAATCTTCCAGCCAGCATCAAATGCGGCTTTTGCAACGGTGACAAGCAGCGCCAGCAGGCTGATCGAGCGCTCCCGGATACTTCTGATGAAGTATGCGGGGGCGTTTTTTCGTGGAACTGGGGGCTTGTGGAGCGGGGGCAATCGTTCTATAATACAAGCTGTGAAATGGATCACAAAAGGGGTGGAACGTATGGACAAAAAACTGAACGAGGCCGTGGCGGCGCTGCGGCCCCAGATGGTGGCGGCGCTCCAGCGGCTGGTGCGCAGGCGCAGTGTGGAGGCCGACCCGCTGCCGGGCAAGCCCTTTGGCGAGGAGGTGGATGCCTGCTTTGCCGAGGCGCTGACCCTCTGCCATGAGCTGGGCTTTGAGACCACCGACATGGATCGGTACATCGGCTGGTGCGAGATCGGCACCGGGGACGAGATGGTGGCGGTGCTGGGGCATCTGGACGTGGTGCCCGAGGGCGAGGGCTGGAATCACCCGCCCTACGCCGCCGAGATCGAGGACGGCAGGCTGTATGGCCGGGGTTCCATTGACGACAAAGGCCCTGTGGTGGCCAGCCTGTTCGCGCTGAAAGCCATCCGGGATCTGGGCATTCCGCTCAACCGCCGTGTCCGGCTGCTGTTCGGCCTGAACGAGGAGACCAACGACCGGGACGTGCTGTACTACAAGGCCCACGGCGGGGAGATCCCGGTGCTGGGCTTCACCCCGGACGGCGAGTATCCGCTCATCAACGGCGAAAAGGGCATCCTGAACGAGAGCTATGCCGTGCAGCTGCACCAGACCGGTGCCTGGCAGCTGAACAGGGTGCAGGGCGGCGTGGCCGGCAATGTGGTGCCGGACTACGCCTGCGCTGTGCTGACCGCCCCGGCGGGGGCCTCCCTGCCGGAGGCAGAGCACATCACCGTGACAGCCATCCCCGGCGGCTATCAGGTGGAAGCGGTGGGCGTTTCGGCCCACGGCAGCCACCCGGAGCAGGGCGAAAACGCCATTGGGCGGCTGGTGTGCTACCTCGACCGGCTGCCGCTGGAGGGGGATGCAAAACAGGCCGTGCACTTTCTGGCCGAGAAGCTGGGCACCGACCCCTACGGCGAGCGCCTGCTGGGCCACCGGCTGGAGGATGCGCTCTCCGGCCCCATGAGCTGCAACTGGGGGCTGATCGAGGGCGATGCGCAGCATCTGTGGGTCAAGCTGAACTACCGCTATCCTGTGACCATGGAACGGGCGGACTGCCAGCCCGCTGTGCAGGCCGCCTTTGAGGCCGCAGGCTGGGCGCTGGATGGGCAGGTGCACAAGGAAAAGCTCTACTACCCTGCCGAGACCCCGCTGGTCAGCGCCCTGCTGGAGGTTTACCGGGATGCCACCGGCGACAATGCCCCGCCCAAGTGCATCGGCGGCGGCACCTACGCCAAGATGCTGCCCAATGTGGTGGCCTTTGGCCCCCTGTTCGCGGGCGACCCGGTCACAGAGCATCAGCCCGATGAATGCATCGATCTGGAACGTCTGGTGCAGAACGCCCAGATCATTGCAAACGCCATTGTCAAGCTGGCAAACCTGCCGCTGGAATAAGAAGGAGGACGGGACTATGAAGATCACGCAGGTGCGGCTGGGCCGCATTTCTACCCCGCTGCGGGTGCCGTTCAAAACGGCACTGCGCACTGTGAACAGCGTTGAGGATGTTATCGTGGAGCTCCACACCGATACCGGTGCGGTGGGCTACGGCGAAGCACCCCCGACCGGTGTTATCACCGGCGACACCACCGGAGCCATCCTCGGTGCCATTCAGGATCATATCGCCCCTGCCCTGCTGGGCCGCGACCTTGATGAGTTCGAGGATCTGACCGCCGCCGTGCAGAAGGCGCTTGTCCACAACACCAGCGCCAAGGCCGCTGTGGACATGGCCCTGTGGGATCTGCTGGGCCAGAAGTACAGCGCCCCTGTTTACCGGATGCTGGGCGGTGCCCGCAGGAACATCGTGACCGATATCACCATCAGCGTCAACCTGCCCGAGGAGATGGCCCGGGATGCCCGCACCGCCGTCCAGCGCGGCTACGACTGCCTGAAGGTCAAGGTTGGCATCGACCCTGAACTGGATGTGGCCCGCCTTGCCGCGGTGCGGCAGGCCGTGGGCCGGGACATCAAGCTCCGCATCGATGCCAATCAGGCCTGGAACGCCAAGCAGGCGGTCCGCATCCTGAACCAGATGCAGGAGAAGGGACTGGATATCGAGTTCGTGGAGCAGCCCGTGCCCGCCGCAGACCTTGAGGGGATGCAGTATGTCACCCGCCATGCCGATGTGCCCGTACTGGCCGACGAGAGCGTGTTCAGCCCGGCAGATGCCCTGCGGATCATGCAGACCGGTGCGGCCGACCTGGTGAACATCAAGCTGATGAAGTGCGGCGGCATCACCAATGCCCTGCGCATTGCCGCCGCCGCTGAGGTGTACGGCGTGGAGTGCATGATCGGCTGTATGCTGGAAGCAAAGATCTCGGTCAACGCCGCTGTGGAGCTGGCCTGCGCCAAGAAGATCATCACCAAGATCGACCTCGACGGCCCGGTGCTCTGCAGCGAGGACCACATCCTCGGCGGTGCCGTGTTTGACGAAAAGAACATCACCGTCTCCGACGCGCCCGGCATGGGCATTCAGGGCTTTGTGCCCGGCAAGGTGTCCTATCTCGACTAAAACAGGAACAGACCGCATCCCGAAACACACGGGGTGCGGTCTCTTTTTGTGAAACTGTATTCTGTGTGCGGACAGTGAAAAAGCTCCTGTCAGTACACATTGAAATAAAAACCAAAAAAAACGGGAAAAATCTTTGACTTTTCGGCCTGCGAGGCGTATAATCGTACTTGTTCCGTGTAGAGGAATGGGAAAACTGTACGCCATAGGCGCACAATCTGGATAGGGGAGTGGAAAAGTTATGAAAACGTTGAAAGCGGTTGCGGCAAGGTACAACGCCACCAGCCTGATCCTGCGCATCGTCATCGGCCTTGCGGTCGGTGCGGTGCTGGCACTGGCGGTGCCCGGTGCGGGCTGGGTGGAAGAGTTCGGCAGCCTGTTCGTGGGTGCCCTGAAGGGCATTGCCCCGGTGCTGGTGTTCGTTATCGTGGCCAGTGCGCTGGCGCAGGGCACGTCCAGGCTGGACCGGCGCTTTGGCACGGTCATCTGGCTGTACATGCTCACCACCTTCCTGGCCGCCGCCATTGCGGTGGTGACCAGCTTCCTGTTCCCTCAGACCGTCGTTCTGGCTGAGGCGGCAGAATCCGAGGTGGTGCCCCAGGGTCTGGGCGAGGTGATGAACACCCTGCTCACCAACTTTGTGGCAAACCCCGTCAGCGCCCTGCTGAACGGCAATTACATCGGCATTCTGTTCTGGGCCTGCCTGTTTGGTCTGGCCATGAAGAAGTACGGAGCAGACAGCACCAAGCTGTTCCTGGCAAACACCGCGGATGCAGTTTCCCAGATCGTCCGCTGGATCATCAATCTGGCACCCTTCGGCATCATGGGCCTTGTGTATACCAACGTGTCCAGCAACGGCCTGTCCATCTTTACCCAGTACGGCAGGCTGCTGCTCCTGCTGGTGGGCACCATGCTCTTTATGGCACTGGTCGTCTCGCCCTTTATCATCTTTGTGTATCTGCACTGCAACCCGTATCCGCTGGTGTTCCGCTGCCTGCGTGAATCCGGCCTGACCGCCTTCTTCACCCGCAGCTCTGCCGCCAACATCCCGGTTAATATGGATCTGTGCGAAAAGCTGGGGCTGGATAAGGATATGTATTCCGTCTCCATCCCCCTGGGCGCTACCATCAATATGGATGGTGCCGCCATCACCATTACCATTATGACGCTGGCTGCGGCCAATACGCTGGGCATTCAGGTGTCCCTGCCCGCCGCCATCCTTCTTTCCGTGATGAGCGCTCTGGGTGCCTGCGGCGCTTCCGGCGTGGCTGGCGGCTCCCTGCTGCTGATCCCCATGGCCTGCTCCCTGTTTGGCATCTCCAATGATATCGCCATGCAGATGGTCGGTGTCGGCTTTATCATCGGCGTGGTGCAGGATTCCGTGGAAACTGCCCTGAACTCCGCCGGTGACGTGGAATTTGCCGCCACTGCGGAATATCACCAGTGGCGCAGGGAGGGCAAGCCCCTGCCGGCGTTCCTGTGCAAGTGATGCAAAACTGAAATGGCTTTTCAAAGGCTGCTGTGCTGCTGGCACGGCGGCCTTTTTGTTTGGAACTTTTTTCTGGGCATTTTGCACAGGAAAGCCCTCGTCCTGTTGGAAATTGACGGATTCTGACGGATTTTGCATGAGAGTATCCCCTTTTGCAGAAGAAATTCTGGGCAAAACAGAGAGAAAATCTGAAAAAACTTTCCAAACAAGGTTTCAATCGTCCATGTATACAAGAACTTTATTTTTCATAAAAAACGTTTTGTGCTAGTTGCGCAAAGAACGAAAGAACGTTAAAAATGTATCACTAAATTCATAGTTTGTTCATAGAATTTATAAAACGATTTCATAATTGAGTGGCATAATATGGCCATCCTCAGAGAGGGGAACAAAAGAACGAAGGGTTCTGAACGGTTCCGCTTTGAGGATGCAGGGAGATAGAGGCCCTGCCAAAAAACACAATGACATTTACCGATATACGGAGGATATTTATTATGATGAACAAGAACACTGCTATCCTGGACAACACTATGATGGACGCTTACCTGACTGTCACCGAGGGCGTGTCCGATAACTGCGGCATTGGCCTGGCTTTTGCAAGCCTGCTCGAGAGCGCAAAGATGAACTTTGTCAACCGGAGCAACCGCCGCGCTGTCAATGCAAGCTTTGCCGGCTGATCCTCTCCAATTTGCCGGTTGAAGATTCTCCTTCTTTTTTTGTTACAGCTGCTGCCACACTGTAATATGAACTGAAAAGCCCGGAACCACCTGCCGCCATAGCAGGTACGGTTCCGGGCTTTTTTGCTGTGTGGGTTCGGTCAGCGCAGGGGCTTTAATCCGTCAGCTTTGCTTTCTGCAGTGTGGCCACGATCAGCGGAATGAGGATGAGCTGTGCCACGATGCCGGGCACGGCAGTGAGCACCGCACCGGACAGGAACGCGCTGAACGGGAAACCAGAGCCGGACAGACCGGCCAGCACAAAGCGCACCGCACCCCAGACAAGGCGGCCTGCCACCATCGAGGTAACAAGGGTGGCGTAGATCATGGGCAGGGTGTGCTGCACCTTGCGGTACATGAAACCGGCCACAGCGCCGTATGTGGCCAGCTCAAAGGCCATGGCGATGGCAATGGGGTACATCGGGGGCATCCCGAACAGCACCGAGCGGAGCAGCGGGGCGGCAAAGCCCAGTGCCAGGCCCCAGGGGCCGCCCAGCACAAAGCCTGCCAGCAGCACCGGGAAGTGCATGGGGCAGAGCATGTTGCCGATCTGAGGCACATGGCCGGTGATCATGGGCAGCACAAAAGCCAGTGCCAGAAACAGTGCGGCCAGCACCAGATCACGGGTCGCGGAACGGGTCTTGGTATTCATCAATGATTCCTCCTGAAAATGCACAGACAAAAAGGGCCTGCCGCCAGCACGCGAGCCAGCGGCAGACCCCTTCATGGTGTCTGTTTCAAAATAATGTTTGCGGGGAGAAACACGGGCTTCGGCCCGCAAAGCCCCGGCTTCAGCCGGGAATTGTGCAAAAAGTATAGCAGATGCAAAGCCGCCTTGTCAAGCTCAGCGGATGAGGATAGTTACGGGGCGGTGTTTGCGGATTTTTGAAATTTGTAGATGTAATAAAAGGAATCTTCACCGGGGCCTTCTGCAAATGTACTGTTACAGACATTGGTGTGAGAATAACCATTGTCGGAGGCTGCATTCAATTCGGCATCAGAAAGCAAAGCAGCCAAAAGCTGCAAAAATGTTTTGCGGGGGCAAAATGAACCTGCATTTTCAACAAAAACGGGAACATTTACAAGCGATTTTGCCAAGGGATGTACATTTTGACGAAAGAACCTTGACGTTTTTGCATAGAATAGATAATATAGACTTGAGAAATAGCGCATCGGGGCGTATGGCCCGGGTGCGTACCATATCCGATGCAAACGCTGAGGTTCATACGGGAGGACCAAAGATGACAAATGCAGAAAAACTTACCCTGGCAAAACACGCCTGCCACATCCGCATGGGCGTGATCGAGGGCACTCACAGCGCCAAGTGCGGCCATCCGGGCGGCAGCCTGGATATCGCCGAGGTTCTGGCGTACCTCTATTTCGTAGAGATGAAGGTGGATCCGAAGGATCCCAAGAACCCTGACCGCGACCGTCTGGTGCTCTCCAAGGGCCATGCGGCCCCGGCGCTGTACGCCGCGCTGGCTGAGCGTGGGTTCTTTCCGGTGGAGGACCTCAAGACCCTGCGCAAGATCGGCAGCTACCTGCAGGGCCACCCCAACATGAACAGCGTGCCGGGCGTGGATATGTCCACCGGCAGTCTGGGTCAGGGCGTGAGCGCCGCCTGCGGCATGGCACTGGGTGCCAAGCACGCCGGTAAGCCCATCAATGTTTACACCATCCTGGGTGACGGCGAGGTGGAAGAGGGCGAGTGCTGGGAAGCCTTTATGTTTGCTTCTCACTACGGCCTGTCCAACCTCTGCGTCATGCTGGACCGCAACCATCTGCAGATCGACGGCACCACCGAGACCGTGATGAACAGCGCCCCGCTGGAGGAGAAGCTGAAGGCCTTCAACTTCAACGTGCTGACCATCAACGGCCACGATTTTGATGCCATTGAGAGCGCCATCGCCGCTTTCCGCGCTGAGAACGACAAGCCCACCTGCATCATTCTGGATACCCTCAAGGGCAAGGGCGTTTCCTTTATGGAGAACTCCGTTGACTGGCACGGCAAGGGCCCCAACGATGAGGAATACGCACAGGCCATGCAGGAGCTGAATGCAGCTTACGCCGCGCTGGAAGAGGAGGACAAGTAAGATGGCAGAAGTGAAGAAGATCGCTACCCGTGACAGCTACGGCAACACCCTGAAGGAGCTGGCCGCTGAGGGCCACGACGACCTGGTGGTGCTGGACGCTGACCTGGCTGCCGCCACCAAGACCGGCATGTTCCGTAAGGCGTACCCGGACCGTCACTTCGACTGCGGCATTGCCGAGGGCAACATGATGGGCGTGGCCGCAGGTCTGGCCACCATGGGTTATGTTCCCTTTGTTTCCAGCTTTGCCATGTTTGCCGCAGGCCGTGCCTTTGAGCAGATCCGCAACTCGATCGCTTACCCCCGCCTGAACGTCAAGATCGGTGCCACCCACGGCGGCATCTCTGTGGGCGAGGACGGTGCTTCCCACCAGTGCTGCGAGGACTTTGCCCTGATGCGCAGCC